>Ga0102590_1002719_pt1 | contig 19904 bp, 17 predicted proteins | sample AraplaMF_Col_mMF_FD_76859 | JGI IMG/M metagenome (GOLD analysis project Ga0102590, IMG submission 76859) | Arabidopsis root microbial communities from the University of North Carolina, USA - plate scrape MF_Col_mMF | ecosystem: Host-associated > Plants > Roots > Endosphere | place: USA...
CTTGATTGCCTTGTCCATCGACTCTGTAGCATCATCCATTATTAGCGTAAGGTCATCTTGCATAACAAAAAATAGTTAAGTGCCTGCAAACCTACAGGTTTTCTTTTAATCATCAAAGAAGGCTATAAACAGTTTAAAAGTTTGAGGGTTTGAAGGTTTGAAGGGCGTCTATCAATTGGTGATACCTTCAAACTTTCAAACCCTCAAACTTTCAACTTTCAAACTTCGAAATTATTTATCCTGCAGCATCCCTTCAGGATTTACCCGCAGTATTTTAGGCTTGGTCACAACGGCATCGGATGCCGCTGCGGGGGTGGCAGCATTTGCAGCAGCAGCCGTATTAACAGTAGCTGCAGCGGGCACTGTAACCTGCCGCACAGGTACGGGCCGGGGAACTGTTTTACCTTTCTTGGCAAAGTAAAGCACTACCGTGCCTGCCACCGCGGCGCCAACTACGATCAGCATCAGGTAGTTAGGCCCGATGTCCTGTAAAGAGAAAGCAGCTACTATAAATATAATATTGGAAACAACCGCTACGAAAGTGGTTTGCTTATGATTGAGTTTCAGCTCCAGCAGATAGTGATGAATATGATTACGGTCTGCAGAAAAAGGAGACCTTCCTCTTAACATACGAATGGCAAATACCCGCAGTGTATCGAATAAAGGTATGATCAGTATTGCAAAAGCTACGGCAGGTACTGCATTCACAGGCATCCTGGAAGCAGGGTTACCGGCTACTTCAATGAACTTTACGATCAGGATGGCATTCACCAGGCCTACCAGCAATGACCCTGTATCTCCCATAAAGATCCGGGCCGGAGAGATATTGTAGATCAGGAACGCTGCCAGACCGCCTGCCATACCAAAGCCCAGCACTGCATACAGCAGCTCCCCTGAATACAGGAAGTAGGTGCCCAGCACACAGGATACCAGCATACCGATGCTGCCGGCTAATCCGTCTACCCCGTCTATCAGGTTAAAAGCGTTGATAACCACCAGGAAAGTAAAATAAGTAAGGAGCAGGCCAAAGTGTTGCGGTAATGCCTGGATGCCCAGGAAACCATACATGCTGTTGATCTGCAGGTTGCCCAGGTAGATCACCGCAAAAGAGGCCATGAGCTGGCCTATCAGTTTCTTTAAAGGAGAGAGCCCTACGATGTCATCCTTCAATCCAACCATAAAGATCACGAAGAAGGCAGCCACCATATACTGAAAAGGGGAATTGGCAAAAGACGGCACACATATAGCAGCCGCCATCACAAAACCCGAGAAGAAGCCAATACCTCCCAGCGTGGGAATATTAGCCTTATGCGATTTTCGTTCATCTGGTTCGTCGTACAAATGTTTTAATTCCGCTACCTTGATCAGGGCTGGAATTGCAAAGTAAGTCACAACAAAACTCAGGACGCTAGCAATTAATACATTCTCCATCAGTAGGGGGGTTAGGATACTAAATTATACAAAGATATTAATTTCAATTGAATGAATATCAACAAAATTCAGAAACTAAAAAACTTGTCACCCGAACACCGACTTTAGCGAAAAGTTTGTGGAACTCTCTACTATTCTTTGCAAATATCTCTTAGTTTTGCGACTTATAAAAACGCAACTATCATGCCACAGCTGAATGAAATAGCTACACAGATCAGAAGGGATATTGTTCGTATGGTGCATGCCGTGCAAAGCGGCCACCCTGGCGGTTCTCTGGGCTGCGCCGATTATTTTACGGGCCTGTTCTTCAAGGTAATGCAGCACAACCCCCAGCCTTTTGATATGGACGCCCGTAATGAAGATGTGTTCGTTCTGTCAAACGGCCACATATCTCCGGTGTACTACAGCGCGTTGGCCAGGTCAGGGTACTTCCCCACTTCGGAGCTGACCACCTTCCGTAAGATCAACTCCCGCCTTCAGGGCCACCCTACTACACATGAGCACCTGCCAGGTATCAGGGTTGCCACCGGTTCACTCGGACAAGGCATGAGCGTAGCCATCGGCGCCGCACTGACCAAAAAGCTGAACGGCGACAAACACCTGGTGTTCTCCCTGCATGGCGACGGTGAGCTGGAAGAAGGACAGGTATGGGAAGCCATCATGTTTGCTCCCCACCATAAAGTGGATAACCTGATCATTACGGTTGACTGGAACGGCCAACAGATAGACGGCCCCACCGATCAGATAGGCGGCCTGGGCGACCTCGAACCTAAGTTCACTGCCTTCGGCTGGAAAGTGCTCCACATGAACGGCAATGACCTGGACGATGTAGTGGCTACCCTGGAAAAGGCGAAAAGCCTTAGCGGTAAAGGCCAACCCATTGCCATCCTCATGAAAACAGTAATGGGCAAAGGTGTTGACTTCATGGAAGGCCACCACGAATGGCACGGTATCGCCCCCAGCGACGAACAACTGGCAAAAGCCCTGGCTCAATTGCCGGAAACTCCACTGGGAGATTACTAGTTGGCAGTGGGCAATGGGCAATGGGCAGTCTGGGCGAAACTAGCCTGAAGAATAGCAATTAATAAAGAAAGAAATAAAGGCGGCCTAAGTAAAAAGGGAATTCTTGAAAATTCTCTTTTTACTTAGGCCGTTTATTGTTTTAAAACTACCCATTACTGCTATAACTTTCAACTGACTGCCCACTGCTAACTGCCCACTGCCAACTCCTCTTTCGCCGCCTGCTTAGCCGGGTACCAGCTGGCCGCCACCCCGATCACAACGATCGTTATACTCACCAGCAGAAAATCCATTGGGTTCATGATCACCGGGTAAGCATCCACCAGGAAAGAGGATCCTTCCAGCTTGATCAGCCCGAACTGCTGCTGCAGTACACATACCAGGATACCGATCCCGAAACCCAGTCCGGCGCCTATGCCCGCTATGATCAATCCTTCTGCCAGGAAGATCCGCAGGATCAACCCATCACGCGCACCCATGGCTTTCAGTATAGTAATATCTTTCCGTTTCTCGATCACCAGCATTGACAGGGAACCGATCATATTGAAAGCCGCTATCACCAGTATAAAGCTCAGGATCACATATACCGCCCATTTCTCTGTTTGCATAATGGCATACAGGGCCTGGTTCTGCTCATAACGGGTTTGCACCTTGAATTGCTTGCCCAGTAAGGTCTCCAGCCGGTCTTTCAGCGCTATTTCATTGGCGCCCGGGGCGGCTGCTATTTCCAGGCCAGACATCTCCCCCGCTGGCAGTTCCAGCAGCCGGCGCATAAAGTCTATATTGGTAATAACGTATTTGCTGTTGAACTCCTGCTGAATGGCGAATGCCCCTGCAGGAAAAAGGTAACCGCTGTTCAGCGCCTCATTGGGTAAAAGGCTGCCTGCACCGCGGCGGGGCACGTATACATCCAGTGGTACCAGGCTCCGCTCTACATCTATCCCCAAAGCGGCTTCCAGTTCTATGCCCAATACTGCCCGGTAAGCATTTTCATCACCGGTATCAAAGCGGCCCCGTACTACTTTGTCTTTTACACCGGCCACTTCATTATAATGGCTGTCTACCCCTTTCAGCACGGCGATGGTCTTCTCTTCGCCGAAGCGGAGCACTGCTTTTTCTTCTACTATCTGGGAATAATGCGCCACCCCGGGCGTAGCTGCGATCTGTTGCAGCTGTGCTGGGGTAAGCACAATGGTTTTGCCCGTTGCCGGACTTATCTTCACGGAAGGGTAAAAAGAGGAGTATAAGGATTTCACCAGGCCCTCAAAACCATTGAATACGCTCAGGATAACGATCAGCGCGCCTGCCCCAACGGCAATGGCCGCTACGCTAACCCATGCAATGATGTTTATCGCGTTGGTAGATTTTTTGGCCCAGAAGTAACGGGAAGCAAATTGCCAAACCATATATTAAAATTCCAGATACCAGTTTATTTGTTCTCACTTCCCGCATCATCATCCTTGATCTTTTTAAACAACTCTTCCATCCGGAACACATAATCCAGTGTGTCGTCCAGGAAATAGGAAAGCTCTGGTACGCGGCGCAACTGTTTGCCCACACGCAATCCCAGCTCTTTACGGATCTCCCAGTTACGATCCTTGATCTGGTTCAGCATAGCTGCCGTGTCCTTTATCTGGAACATGCTCAGGTATACCCTGGCCTCCAGCAGGTCTGGTGTCATACGAACGGCAGAGATGGAGATCATTCCTCCCTCCGTTACGTTATACCCCATCCGTTGAAAAATATCACTCAGCTCCTTTTGTACTAGCTGCCCTATTTGTTTTTGCCGTTTACTTTCCTGCATTGGTGTAGTGGTTTAATGCCTCCAGTGACTAATTTATAGTAACTTGCGCACTTATCTGATAAAGCAAAGATACAGGAAACCGGGCACGATGGGAGCTTTTCATATAAGTCGTTCGTGCAGGGCTCCAGGAGTACGACGAAAAGACATTGCTCAATGAAAACATTCCTCCGCTTACTGCAATTATCCCGGCCGTATCATCATTATGTTCCGGAATATATAATATATATCTTTCTTTACACAATTTTCAGCCTCTTTAGTTTTACCCTGGTCATGCCGCTGATGGATGCGCTGTTCTCCACCGGCCAGCATACAGTGGTAACGCAGCTACCAGCCTTCTCTCTGTCAGTGGCTTATTTCAAGGACCTGTTCTACTATTATCTTACCTATTACGTGAATACCACCGGCAAGTTCGGCGTGCTCGTATATGTGTGCCTGGTAATACTGGTGGCGGTGTTGTTAAAGAACCTCTTTGGCTTCCTGAGCCAGAAAGTGCTGACCCGTATGCGGGTGAATATGGTACGGAAGATGCGTGAAAAGCTTTACCTGCAGTTCAGCAGTCAATCGCTGCGCTTCTATCACAACGAACGGAAAGGCGATCTGCTGTCTACCGTTAGCGGCGATGTAGTGGAAGTAGAGAACTCTGTGGTGACCTCCCTGCAAACCGTATTCCGCGATCCTTTACAGGTGATCGCTACATTCGTTACGCTCTTTATACTTTCTAAACAACTAACGCTATTTACACTGCTGGTATTCCCGCTTTCCGGTTATCTCATTTCTACTATTACCGGCCGGCTTAAAAAGAAAGCCGTGGTAGGACAGAACCTCTTAGGCAAGATCCTCAACATCACTGAAGAAACTTTATCAGGCATACGCATCATCAAAGCCTTTAATGCAGAAGGTTTCATGCGCAGGAAATTTGAGAAAGAGAACAACGATTTTGCCAATACGGTAAGGTCCATGCAGAATCAGCGGGAACTGGCTTCTCCCTTGTCTGAGACCATGGGCGTGCTGGTGATCATCGTGATCATGATCTATGCGGGTAATCTCATTCTCAGTGGTGCTACTACCTTGAAAGCGTCTGCATTCATCGCATACATCGCTTTGTATTTCCAGATCATTGCGCCTGCTAAAAATATCGCGAATGCATTCTCTGTAATGCCCCGTGGATTGGCAGCAGGAGAGCGTGTATTACGTATCCTCGATATTCCCAACACCATTGAAGATAAGCCCAACGCACAAACCATCAGCAGCTTTGAAAAAGAGATCCGTTATAAAGATGTTGCCTTCCGTTATGATGAGCAACACTATGTGCTGAAAGATATCAATCTCACCATAGAGAAAGGCAAGATAGTAGCATTGGTAGGTAAAAGCGGCGCTGGTAAATCTACCATGGCTGATCTGCTGCCGCGCTTCTACGATGTAACGGCCGGCAGCATTCAAATAGACGGACAGGATATCCGTGATCTTAAAATGCACGATGTTCGCGGTTTAATGGGCATGGTATCGCAGGAAGCGATTCTCTTCAATGATTCCGTTCTTTCCAACATCGCCTTCGGCCAGCCGGATGCAGATAAAGAAGCGGTGATAAGAGCCGCAAAGATCGCCAATGCACATGAGTTCATCGTACAGCTTGAAAACGGCTATGATACACCTATAGGCGACCGCGGCATGAAACTGAGCGGTGGCCAGCGTCAGCGGCTTACTATTGCCCGCGCTATCTTTAAAAATCCGCCCATCCTTATATTGGACGAAGCCACTTCGGCCCTTGATACCGAATCAGAAAAACTGGTACAGGAAGCATTGGATAAGCTGATGGAAAACCGCACGACTATTGTGATTGCACATAGACTTTCTACCATTCAGCATGCAAATGAGATTGTAGTGTTGGATAAAGGGGAGATCAAGGAACGGGGCACGCATGATGAGCTGATGGCAGTGAATGGGATTTACAGGAGATTGGTGGAAATGCAGGAGTTTAAGTAGGAAAAGAGGGGGCTAAACCCGAAATTGACGGTAATTCTGGGTATATAAACCCAAAATTTATGGTAATTTAGGGTATATAAACCCAAAATTTACGGTATTTTTGGGTATAACTCCTTTCCCTTGGTAAAAAGAGCTATATACGAGCAGATTATTCAAAACCTTTTTAAAGGTAAGGCTATTATTATTACTGGTCCCCGGCAAGTAGGCAAAACTACCTTGTTACACACCATTATGAAGGAACGCGATAACAAGGTCCTTTATTTAAACTGTGATGAACCTGATATTCGCCCTCTCCTTGAAAATGCCAGTTCCACCTCTTTAAAAAACTTGATAGGAAACAATTCACTAATATTAATAGACGAGGCCCAAAGAGTAAAAAATATTGGACTTACCTTAAAACTCTTAGTCGATAACTTTAAAGAAATACAAGTAATCGCTACCGGGTCTTCGGCATTAGAGCTTGCTAATGAAATAAATGAGCCCTTAACCGGCCGAAAACGAGAATACCATCTATATCCCTTCTCAACAGGAGAATTGGTTGCAAACACTACCGTTTTACAAGAATCCAGGGTGCTGGAACAACGAATGATCTATGGTTTCTATCCTGATATAGTTAACTCTCCAGCAGAAGCTCAAGCAAATCTATTGGAGCTCACTAATAACTACTTATTTAAAGATGTTCTTTCCCTACAGGATGTACGAAAACCGGCATTGTTGGAAAGATTACTGATTGCTTTGGCATTACAGGTAGGAAATGAAATTTCCTACAATGAAATAGCCCAAACTATTGGCACCGACCACAAGACAATTGATCGTTACCTGGAACTACTGGAAAAATGCTTTGTAATATTCCAGGTAGGTGGATTCAGTCGTAATCTCCGTAATGAGATAAAAAAGGGTAAAAAAATATACTTCTACGATAATGGTATAAGAAATGCCATTATAAAAAATTTCTCGCCTTTATCTCTGCGGCAAGACGTTGGCTGCTTATGGGAAAATTTACTGGTGAGTGAAAGAAGAAAGGCGAACCACTATGCCAATCATTATGTAAACACTTATTTCTGGCGCACACATAAACAACAGGAGATCGATATGATCGAAGAAACAGGCGGTAAATTGTATGCCTGGGAATTTAAGTGGAATGAAAAGGCCAAAGCGAAAATTCCGGATACTTTTCTGGATGCATATCCAGGAAGCGAAACGGGCATTATTAACCGTAAGAATTATATGGAATTTGTGAACATTGCGCCCTAAATGTATCAACCGGATCTCAAACATGCACTCTTAAAATCTCCTAATTTTGGAAGAATTAGGAGATTTTAGGAGTTGTTGGGAGTCGCTCTTGACATAACTATGATCAAATTAATCTCATAAATTCTGAAATTTTGCCAAACACAGAAGACGACGAAAATTGAATTGCCATAGCATGTAAAAACGTGCGATATTTGCAATGGACTTAACTTACTAAAGATAAAGAAAGGGAAGTTCAACGAATTGGGCAGAGGAAAAATCCCGCAATTTGTGTTGCTTCCCTACCGTATTAGGCTCAGCTAAGCTGGGCCTTTATATTTTCATCCTCCTCGTATCTAAAACATAAAATTTTAAGACTTCCGTTCAGCGTAGTTCACAATGCTCTTCCTACAGCTGTTTTCCTCTTCTTAATATAACAAACCCCGCGTTTCTTCTTCCCATGCTTCAACCGCTTTGGCTAACAGGTCCAGCCTCTCTTCTTCATCTTTAGAAAGGCTTGAAAACCCTTTCTGATAAAGCGCCTCGATTTCGGCCATCGCTGAAATGTATTCTTGTTTTGTCGTTATTTTCATATTGTCATTTTAATCTGCAATTAACTTAATACAACAACAACTCCTAAAGTCTCCTAATTTTTGAAAAATTAGGAGACTTTAGGAGTTCTCTTAAGATGCTAATCAAAAAATCCCTTACTGCTCACGCTTACGATACTTATCAAAATACTCCTTCAAATTCTGAAACACCTCATCCAGTATCCCTACTATCTTCTCCCTCTCCGCATTACTAATCGCAGTGGGGTCTTTCCGTTTGCGATAAAACGTAGGTGTACTCCATGAGCATTCCTCATTTACTTTGTCCTGGAACGCCATAGGAAAGTCAATTAACTTTGAATGAATATCCTCCAGAACATTGTCTGGGACGGGGCTGATCGTCTTTGTCATGTGTTTAACCATTTATTAATTAGTGAAGACTAAATGAACATTCAACATGGAGTAAACGTGCAGTACATTACCAACGAGCACTATTCAAAGTTAGGAAATTACTTTGAAATCAAAGTAAATAAATTAGTATTCTTATTATATGGTTTAGATTAGTAAGTATTCTATTGATCTTTTTAGGCATTCGACTATCTTTTCACATATTTAGAAAGTATGCCGAAGACTCATGATGAACTACTAACGGAGCTAACTAAAACAGAAGAAGGCAAGAATAAGATCAATGTTATCAGAAATGCTTTACTGTCTAATACCCTGGATAGTTTTGAGCAGCTATTTGCTATCATCTCCAAAACAACCATTCAAACTATTTTGGGCGTATCGTTTTATGCTTTCCCAAAAAAGATTGCTAATCCCGGTCTGTTTACATTAGAAGAAATAGACTTTATGGCTGGCTTATTCAAAGTTGAATTTGAAGTAATGCTAAAGTTCATACGAAAAACTCAAAAGACAAAAGGAAAAAAGAAAAGCTAAGCTCGGAATCCAAGGCCACCATCGCCTTCCCATCCTTCGGAACCACAATAAATTTCATACGCATATACTTTATTTACACTTCATACAAATTTTAAAAATATTACCCGAAATTCCACACTCTTCAATTGGCCTCATTTTTGGAGCGCTTATACGGCCTATGCCATCCCGGAAACCTTCCCGGACCATTTTTCACCATAAAACCAACAAGCGTTTCCCATGATTTCAATCGTTATCCCGGTTTTAAATGAAGGAGCTGCCATCAGACAGGTTATCAAAACGGTAAAGAAGACATCACGCAAAATAGAGATCATTGTAGTAGACGATAATAGCCGTGACAATACGGTCGAGGAGGCGATGAAAGAAGGCGTACGCGTCATCACCAGCAGCCAGCGTGGAAAAGGCATCTCTATGCGCGAAGGACTAATGGCCGCTAAATATGACATCGTCATGTATATCGATGGGGATATTCTCACCTATCCTGAAAATATTGTGGAATTACTCACCGATCCGATCACCAACGATCAGGCGGATTTTGTAAAATCCTATTTCGAAAGACAGGCAGGCCGCGTTACACAGCTCGTAGCAAAGCCACTGTTAAGCATCCTGTTCCCCGATCTGGCACATTTTCAGCAACCGCTCAGCGGTATGATCGCAGCACGCAAATCATTCCTGCAGCGCGTACAGTTCGAAAATGATTATGGCGTGGATATCGGACTGCTCATAGACATGCACGTGCAGGGCGCACGTATAACGGAAGCGAACATTGGAAGAATAGAGAATGCCATGCAGTCCTGGGAACAGCTCAGCAAAATGTCACGCGAAGTATCACGTACTATCCTCCATAAAGCAGAGAATATGAAGATCCCGCAGGAAAACCTCGAAACCCTGGGTAATATCAATATTATCCGCGAACAGATGGAATACTCCATACTGGAATCTATCGACAAAATGCAGAAGATGGTCATCTTTAACCTCGACGAAGCCATCTTTACCCGCGACTATATAGAACTGGCCGCCGAAGCATTTGACTGCGAAGTATCGCTTGCTCAGATCCGCGAACATTATTCAGACCCCGTCACCATCCTGGAGCATACCGCTGCACTATTCCGCGACAGGAACCTGGCAGAGCTGCTGGAAGTAGCAGACGCTATTCCCGTTGTGCCCGATATCAAAACAGTAGTGCATGAGCTGAAGAAAAGAGGATATGCCTGCGGACTGATTACAGACGGTTTTGAATGTGTAGGCCGCCATATCAAGAATAAGCTGGGAATGGATTTCGTATTCGCTAACCGCCTGCACTTATTTGATAGCGTAGCCACCGGCGAATTGACCATTCCCGAATATTTCCTGCAGCAACCTGAAGGCGAAAACGCAGATTCCATACCGAAGTACAGCAAGAACAATATCCTGCAATACATCCAGCACAAATACCACGTAATGCCGCAGAACGTGATCTACGTGGGCAGTGGCGCCGATGGCTCCAACCTGCTGCGCGCCTCCGGCATCGGTGTAGTATATGATTCACAGAAGCCCGAGATCCAGAAGATCGCTGATAAGCTGATCACTGGTCCTTATCTGTCGCCCCTGCTGGAAATAGCGCAGGCCGGACCGGAAAAGTTCCGGCTCAAACTGCCTGCTATCAGCAAAAAACAGGCAAAGCGCATCGGCATCGGCAGCCTGGTGGTATTGGCTTCCGCAGGATTGGTGTACCTGGCTGCGAGACAGATAAAAAACAATAATAAAGAGAACATAAAAAGTTAAAGCACGACGAAGCATAAAAAGAAAAAAGGCGGGAAGATCATTCCCGCCTTTTTGTTGTATGTACTTTTGCTTTTTTACTTGCTCTTAGCCAGCTTGGCTTCAATGCTCAGCGTGGCATGGGGCACCGCTCTCAGACGGGCCTTATCTATCAGCTTGCCGGTAACGCGGCAAATACCGTATGTCTTGTTTTCAATGCGCACCAGGGCTTTTTCCAGGTGATCAATGAACTGGATCTGGCGGCTGGCCATCTGGTTCAGCTGTTCCCTTTCCTGGGAGCCGCTGCCATCTTCCATGCTCATGTATTTGTTCTCCGTATCATCGGTGCCGGCTTCATCCTTGCGGGTGATCAGGCCCTGGAGATATACGAGCTCTTTCTTCGCTGCTTCCAGTTTTTTATTGATCAATTCCCTGAATTCCTGCAGGTCGGCATCGCTGTAGCGATATACCGGACCGGTAGGCGCATCTGGCTGATCCAGCACAGATTTAGTGAATTCAGGCTGGTATGATACCAATGTGGTAGCAGATTTCACGCTCCTGTTAGGACCGGGCTTTTCAGTTTTTTCAACTCTAGCTGCAGCTGCAGGTTTTTCCGTTTTTTCAATTTTTTCCACTTTTTCAACCTTAGTGGCTTTTTCGGTTTTTTCCGCTGCTGCTTTTTTGCCGGTTTCTTTTTCTTTATCTGATTTCTTTACTGGCATTATAACTTCTTTTTCTTCTGACTTTGAAATCAATGATTTTTCTATTTTCTCAGTGGCAGCAATGCTCTTACTGACCACTTTCTGCTTCTCAGCAGCTACTTTCTTAACAGCAGGGGCCTTTACAGGCTCAACTGTTTTCTTTGTTGTCGTGATTGTTTTGGCCGGGGGGGCTGATGCTTTGGTGACAGCCGGTGTTTTGGTGACAACTGCTTTTTTCGATGCCGCCGCTTTGGGAACGGCAGTCTTTTTAACCACGGCTTTAGTGGCAGCTGGCTTCGCCAGTTTTGGCGGCGCTGTCTTTTTTACAGTTGCTTTTTTTGCAACCGGCGCTGCCTTTTTCGCAGGCGCAGGTTTGGCAGCCGCTTTTTTGGTGGCAGATGTTACTTTTTTAGTTACAACTACCGTTTTCTTGGCCGGAGCTGCCTTTTGGGTTTTTTTGCTAGCAACCTTCTTGTTTGTTGCCATGGGACTAGCTTTTTTTGTTAACTAATACATTGAATTTAAGGTCGTTAACCTCTATTTCTGTACCATCCTGCAGTTGCGGCACTAATTCCAAGCTGTCTGCCAAAATTTCCGTGCAAATATAGTCATTATAGTTAATAATCGCCGACTTCAGCGTGTCGGCAGCTGCCACTTTTACCAGTATCCTATCTGTCAGTTCAAAGCCGCTATCCTTCCGGATCTTTTGTATGCGGTTCACCAATTCACGGGCATTCCCTTCGTCCTGCAACTGAGGTGTAATGGTAATATCAAGGGCTACAGTAAGTGCGCCTTTGTTTGCAACTGTCCATCCCGGGATGTCTTCGGAAATGATCTCTACATCAGAAAGCTGTAATTGCAGCTCCTCATTGTCTATCAGCAGGTTGTATTGACCATCGCGCTCCAGGGTTGTTATATCTGCGTCTGTGAAAGCTCCGATTGCGGCTGCTACTGCTTTCATTTTCGCTCCCATCTTGCTACCCAGCGCCTTATAGTTCGGCTTAATTTTTTTCTTGATGAAGCCTTCTGTTTCGGTAAGATAGTCAATACCTTTCACATTTACCTCACTTTTTATCAGGTGTTCCACTTTTTCTATCTGTTCGCGCATGTGAGGGTTCAGCACCGGGATCAATATCTTTGTTAAGGGTTGTCTTACCTTGATATTCACCTTCTTACGAAGCGACAGCACCAGGGAAGATATGTCCTGGGCCAGCTGCATCCGCTCTTCCAGCTCACTGTCTATCGCCGTTTCCACCGCCACCGGGAAATCAGTATGGTGTACGCTGCCAACCGTATTACGGTTGCTTACTTTGTTCAGATTACCAAACAGCCACTCTGAGAAGAATGGTGATACCGGCGCCATCAGTTGGGAGATCTTTTCCAGGCACTCATAAAGCGTCTGGTAAGCAGAGATCTTGTCCTGTGCATATTCCCCTTTCCAGAAACGGCGGCGGCAAAGGCGCACATACCAGTTACTGAGATGTTCGTCTACAAACTCCTGTACAGCCCGGCCCGCCTGTGTAGGCTCATAATCGTCAAAATAGGCCGTTACTTCCTTTACCAGGGTGTTCAGCAGAGAGATGATCCAGCGGTCTATTTCCGGGCGCTGCTCCAGCGGAATGTATGCCTCTTTGAAAGAGAAATTGTCCAGGTTGGCATACATCGCAAAGAAGTTGTAGGTATTATATAAAGTGGAGAACAGCTTACGCTGTACCTCACGGATACCTTCAATATCAAATTTCATGCTATCCCAGGGGGAAGCATTCGTAATGAGGTACCAGCGGGTGGCATCTGCTCCGAATTCTTCAATTGTCTTGAACGGATCTACCACATTGCCGAGGCGCTTACTCATTTTGTTGCCGTTCTTGTCCAGCACCAGTCCGTTTGACACCACAGTTTTGTACGCTACGCTGTCAAACAGCATGGCGGCCAGGGCATGCAGGGTGTAAAACCAGCCACGGGTCTGATCCACACCTTCGCAGATAAAGTCTGCCGGGAAATTTTTATTGAAAATGTCCTGGTTCTCAAAGGGATAGTGCCACTGCGCATAAGGCATGGCGCCGCTGTCAAACCATACATCTACCAGGTCGGGCTCACGATGCATAGGTTTGCCGCTGGGGCTTGCCAGGATGATCTCATCCACATAAGGTTTGTGCAGATCCAGGATGCCTTCGTGCAGGTAGTGCTTGTTCACGTCGCCGCCCAGCACTTCATTGGCCTTGCGGATCTCGGCGTTCAGCTCGGCGATGCTGCCCACGCAGATCTCTTCCTTGCCGTCTTCTGTACGCCAAACAGGCAGGGGGGTGCCCCAGTAACGGCTGCGGCTCAGGTTCCAGTCTACCATGTTCTCCAGCCAGTTGCCGAAACGGCCGGTACCTGTAGCAGCGGGTTTCCAGTTGATGGTCTGGTTCAGTTCCACCATCCGGTCTTTCAGGGCAGTGGTTTTGATGAACCAGGCATCCAGCGGGTAATACAATACCGGCTTATCGGTACGCCAGCAATGCGGGTAGCTATGCTCATATTTCTCTACTTTAAAGGCGCGGTTCTCTTTTTTCAGCTTCACAGCGATGTCAACGTCCACGTCTTTATAGTCTTTCTCGTCTTTATAGTTCTTTACGTAACGGCCGCCAAACTCGCCTACGCTGTCCAGGAACTTGCCCTGCCTGTCTACCAGGGTCAGGATGCCGATGCCGTATTTCTTGCCTACGCGGTTATCGTCTGCACCAAAGGCGGGAGCGGTATGTACGATACCGGTACCATCTTCTGTGGTAACGAAGTCGCCCAGCAGTACGCGGAAGGGATCTCCTTCTTCGGGCTGCACGTAGGGCAGCAGCTGCTCATAGCGGACATTCTCCAGCTGGCTGCCACGGAATACGCCGAGGATCTGCCAGGGGATGATCTTATCTCCTTCCTTGTAGGCGGCAAAATCGCCGTCTTCGCCTTCTTTCTTGAAATAGCGGTCCAGCAGGTCTTTCGCCAGTATCACGGTCACCGGAAGGTGGGTATACTGGTTGAAAGTACGCACCAGCGCATATTCTATATTAGCCCCTACGGTCAGGCCCAGGTTGGAGGGCAATGTCCAGGGAGTGGTGGTCCAGGCCAGGAAAAACAGCTGATCGGTGCCCGCTGCTTCGAACAGGAAGCGGGAGCGGTCGTCCTCCACAGCCTTGAACATGGCTACTACCGTAGTATCTTTTACGTCTTTATAAGTGCCCGGCTGGTTCAGCTCATGGGAGCTCAAACCCGTACCGGCGGCGGGAGAGTAGGGCTGGATGCTGACACTTTTGTACAGCAATCCTTTTTTATACAGCTGCTGCAGACACCACCACAGGCTTTCGATATAATCGTTCTCAAAAGTGATGTAAGGCTTCTGCAGGTCTACCCAGTAACCCATCTGGCGGGTCAGGTCGTCCCACTTGTCTTTATATTTCAACACCTCGCGGCGGCAGGTATCGTTGTACTCCGCTACGGATATTTTTTTGCCGATATCTTCTTTGGTAATGCCCAGGGCTTTTTCAACACCAAGCTCTACGGGCAGGCCGTGGGTATCCCAGCCGCCTTTACGTTTTACCTGGAAGCCGCGCATCGTTTTATAGCGGCACACGAGGTCTTTCAGCGTACGGGAGATAACATGGTGAATACCGGGCAGGCCATTGGCGCTGGGAGGGCCTTCGTAGAACACGAAGGGAGTGGCTCCTTCACGGATATCCACACTTTTCTCGAACGCCTGCTGCGCTTCCCATTGCTGTAATACATCCTTTCCTATCTGCGGTAAATTCAGCTGATTATATTCCTGATATTGACTGGCCATAAAACAATTTCCGCCTTTTGGCGTTAATTTGAAAGTAAAATACAACCGCCATTAAGACGGATGTTCGATTAAAATTGTGCGAAGTTACGAAAATACAGTGGCACCAAAAATCTCAAAATGAGGTAAAAAGGGCAAAAAAGAGTCAGTTTTTGTGTTGTTTTTAAATTTTTTACTATTTTTACGCTCGGTATCAATACCTTTGCTTTTTTGGCACTGTTTTCGCTTTAAGCTGGAAGATATCTGAAGTTTTAAAAAACGTAACCCAACGGACAAACCATATCGTTTATATGAAAAAGTTGATGTTATTTTTTTGCGCTACATTGCTCTCTTCCGGCATAACTTTTGCACAACACAAATCGGTTAAAAAGACCAAGCGGGAAACCACTGCAAAGGCTTTGGTAGCTCCGGCTCCTGTAAAAGATGCATTTGGTCAGAATTTTGCTGATGTAAGTGACGCAAAATGGAGCAAGAGCGTAACGGGTAACTGGACCGCTAATTTTCAGCGAGACAGTGTAAAGACAGCTGTAGAGTATACAGCAGATGGAAACTGGGTAGCCACCCGCAGTGAATATACTGGAGACAGGCTTCCGGAAACCATCGCTTCCACGCTCAAAACAAAATATCCTGCTGCTACCGTAAAAGACGGCTGGAGGATTGAAAGAGCAAATGTGGCAGCTTATTACAAAGTAAATATTCAGGACAATGGTACAGAAAAGTCCGTGCTGATCAATGAGGCCGGTACCATTACAGAATAGCTACTTTTTCAAACACGTATTTCATAGGTATAGGGATAAATAGGACAGACCCTGCTCTTTTGGGCGGGGTTTTCTTTTTTTTATAAGATCCAGTCGTTCAATGTTAACCAAAGTTGTCAGTTGACAGTTATCAGTTGTCAGTTAATTCCATCATGCGACATCCATCACTGACAGATAACTGACAACACTTTTCCGCCAACTTCCCATTATTTCCACTGATTTACCGCTTCTTATTCGGGTTCTACCTTCGTAAAACCCATATAATACTTAATGACAATTCGATGTGGATTGTCAGATATTCCATATATAAGCCATACTTAAGCCATATCTAAGCCAGTATTATCACATATCTATAAAAGAATGATATATGTTTAACTAATATTCGTGTGGATCATGAATTTATCCCAAATTGCCATAAAGGCAGGCTCAGGTATTAACTGAGTATACCGCAGCTGCTACGTACATATCAACCGAGTATTCACCGAATAAAATGTTCCCCAGATGGCAACTCTTGACAAAAATGAAATCCAATTTACTGGCAGTGTCGGCAAGATAACTGCCTATCGTGTGCGCGGATTAGACAAGATCGTTGTACGCGCTAAGGGAGGACCTACAAAGCAACAGGTTCAGACCTCCCCGAGATTTAAACATACCCGACTGAATAACAGCGAGTTTTCCGGTGCGGTACAGGCGGCAAAGAGCATCCGGTTCACGATGATGCTGCCGATCCTGAAACTGGCAGACCACAATTTCACCCCACGGCTTAACAGTATATGCAGTAGTATGCAGAAAGAGGAGAAAATAAACCCGAAGGGAAAGCGTGGTATACATTTATCCGAACACCGGGAGCTATTGAAAGGATTTTCGCTTACCCGGAAAAACCCGTTTGTCAACATCGTCTCCAACCCCCTGGACACCGTGCTTGATCGCGAGGCAAAAACCGCCGTAGTGCAGCTGCCCAGGCTGATCAAGGGCATCAACCTGGTACTGCCCTGGCGGCATCCCCTTTACCGCTTTACGTTCTCCCTTGGTGTGGCGGAAGATGTGATGCATGATGGCAGCGGGTATTACAAACCAGAGCGGCTAAACATTGCTTCTGCCGATACAGAATGGCATATGAACGGGACCAGCTTTCTGCCACAAACCATTGAGCTGAAACTGGATATGCCCGAAGCCCTCAAAGACACACAGACCATGATCCTGTCAGTAGGGATTGAAATGGGGCAACCAGACGCTAATGGGGAAATTGACAGCGTGCAGTATGCGGGTTCCGCGTGCATCCTGGCATTGGGGTAAAAAAAAGCGGGACATCGTGTAATGTCCCGCTTTTTTTATGAAGGGCGGAAAACTTACCGGCAATGCACTTTAGAAGATGGTGTTTGATCGCGGTGCAATGATTTTATGGCTTTACTCACTTTTTTTGCCTGGTAAGCTTTCCTCCTTTTGGTCAAATCTGATAAGGAAGCTTATAAAATCGGGATAGATATCTGCCGATCGTGATACAAAGAAACAGCAAATACCCGAGGCAGGTTTATGTAATCGGGAAAACAAATGATCGAAAAGGGAAAAAGAGAAAAAATGTTTGAGGGTTTGAGGTTTGAGGTTCGTTGGAGGTTAGAGGTTCAGGGCCAGTTACTTAAATACGGGAATACCCTCTATAATTCAGATTGTTGAAGCTGGCAGGATGACTCGTTCTAAACTTTTAACGTTTAACGAACTTCAAACCTCAGACTATCTTAAGAGTAACTCACAGGGTTTCAATCCTGTATGCTTTTTGAAAGCAGTGGAGAAATGCGAAATGCAGGAATATCCCATCAATATGGCCACATCTGAAACAGACATGCCTTTTTCGTACAGCAGGCTTTTCGCCTTTTCCATACGCTCTTTCTGGAAATAGTCGTAGATAGTAGTGCCGTACATGGCCTTGAAGCCTTTTTTCAGGTAGCATTCATTCATGGCTACACGACGCGCCAGATCGCGGATAGTAATGGGGGCATCCAGCTGTTCCAGCAGGATGCTGCGGGCTTTCTCTATCTTCTCCCGGTCTTCCATGTGGGTCAGGAAGCGGCAGCCGTAGCGCTCATCCGGGTCGTTCTGCATGAACTGATCAGAGCTGAAAAGCAGCAGCTCTAAAGCTTTGCTTTGCAGGAAGATATGTTTCAAGACACCTTCGTAATTGTGATGCACCATCTGTTCCAGCACCGCTTTGGATTTGGGACTGGGCTGAATGGTCTTTACGAAAGGCTTGCGGGATTGGAGTTCGAATAAAGTGGAGCTGGTGGCGCCTTTTTGAAGGGATTGAATGAAACCGGGCTGGAAACGCACGGTGATCATGTCAACAGAAGATACTTTGTCTGAACAGTTACCGGAGCTATGGCCTTTAGCACACAGCTGATCGGTACAGGAAGGGTTCTGACAGTATCTGCTGCCTGCCACACAGTAACGCAGCTCTATGGCGGCGCTCTGCCCCCTTTTAGCCGGCTGATATACCACCATGGCGATATCTTCTACCGGTAAGGGACGATCGTAAGTAAAGCGCTGCAGGGTAAAATCAAAGCTGTCCGGCACTGTAATGGTGTCCTGCTCTGCGAGTTGCAGCTGGTCGCTCATTGCTGGTTGCGGAATGGCCAATGATAATATGTCCTGTAGCTCTTTCAAACTGTAATGAAAAGTGTCTCAAAATTAGGGATTCACTTTTACTTAACAAACATTAAGACGCTTAGTCGACTAACTATGACAGTGGGGTGATACTTGTAGAGAAAACTCCACGGACATCCCCAAACTGTTCTAAAGCATTTTTAATTCGTTTGGTATGGATTTCGGTATACTATAGCCATGCAATACCGAACTCACGTTAAAAAACACGGCAAAAGGGCTTTAATAATCATAGGGGCGTTGGTGTTAGTGCTGGCTGGTATCGGCCTATACCTCAGCCAGCGCTGGAGCAGACAGCTGCGGGTACAGCTGAGAGATTATGTACGGGAAATGTCTGACAGTCTTTATGTCCTGCAATACGACCGGGTAGATCTCAATATATTAAAAGGCCGGCTGGTCATCTCCAAGGTCAGCCTCGTAACCGATACCGCTGTTTATAAGCGCCTGCAGCAGGAGCAAAGGGCGCCTGCCGTATTATATGCCTTCAGCGCCGACCATTTAAGCCTGAGTTATTTCAAGGTATGGCGTTATTTCCTCAAAAAAGAACTAAGCGCCGGTTCACTGATGCTGGATAACCCCAGTATTGTGCTGGAACAGGATACCCGGAATGTAGACACCAGCCGTCACCGTAGCGCTTATGAGAACATTTCTCCGCGCATACATTCCATATCCATCGGTACGCTGCGGCTGGACAGCTCCAATTTTAAATATACCTACATAAAAAAGGACAGCGCAAAGGTGATCACACAGCTGCATCACCTGAGCATCCGCGTGAATGACCTGCTGATAGACGCCAAGGCCCTGGAAGATCCCAGCCGCTTTCTCTATGCCCGCAATTATGAGCTGCACCTGCGGGATTACCGCCACCGCAGCGCCGATAGTTTATACTGGATGATTGTCCGGGATGTGAGCTACAATGCGGCGGAAAGCAACCTGTATATCGGACAATTCACGGTAGAACCACGCTATAACAAGAGTGATTTTGATAAAAGGGTAAAAGTACAGCAGGACCGTTATGATGTGCAGTTCAACAAGATTGCCGTAAATGGGCTGGATCCTAAAGAACTGCTGGAAAATCAGCAGATACGGGCCCGGCGGGTAGATATCGGCAGCGGCAGCGTGGATATCTATCATAACCGCCTCTTACCTTCATCGGGGGAGATAAAAACAGGAAATTATCCCCATCAGCTCTTGCAAAAGCTGTCCATACCTATCATGATAGACAGCCTGAAAGCCTCCAGGATAGATGTTGCCTATATGGAGGTAAATGCGAAATCGCTGCAGGCGGGC
>Ga0102590_1002725_pt1 | contig 19874 bp, 16 predicted proteins | sample AraplaMF_Col_mMF_FD_76859 | JGI IMG/M metagenome (GOLD analysis project Ga0102590, IMG submission 76859) | Arabidopsis root microbial communities from the University of North Carolina, USA - plate scrape MF_Col_mMF | ecosystem: Host-associated > Plants > Roots > Endosphere | place: USA...
ATGTAACGCGCCGATCCACCCTTGTCGCGAACGAAGGCAATCACCTCGTCATCATCCATGGTGGCGACCTGCCCCGGGCCGCCGCCGACGCAGAACACGTCGAGGTCCGGACAATCGGCGAAGGTCGTGGTCGGCAGCAGGGGCAGACCGACGTCGCTAACCACGGGCTCGATGCGCTTCCACAGCAGGTGCATGCGAACGTTCGGCAGGCGGGCAAACACCTCGAAGGGTCCGGTGACGTCCAGTTGCGTCATCCCGGGATAGTACAGAATTCCGATCTCGATCCGTTTGCCGGACATGTCGCCCTCCACCGTTGAACAAACCAATGTTGACAGCGGCGGCCGTCTGCCGAAATGTCATATTACACGCAATTCCTGCCAGGCCTTCCCCTGACAAAGGCGCTGCCAATGGCCCGTTCCGCCGCCCGCCGTGTGGTCTTCGTCCTGTTCGACGATTGCCTGCTGCTCGACTTCGCCGGACCGATGCAGGCCTTCGAGTTGGCCTGCGAAACATCGGAGGTGGGGCGTGCGCCCTATGTCTGGCAGATCTGCTCTCTGAAAGGCGGGCCGGTCAAAACCTCGTCCGGCCTGGAGGTGATGACGTCAGCGCTCGCCGATTGCGACCGCAGGAATATCGACACCCTCATCGTAGGCGGCGGCCCCGGCGTTCATCGGGCCGCAGCAGAAGCCGCGCTGGTCGATTGGTTTCGCCTCGCAGCGCCGAAGGCAAGGCGCGTCTGCTCGGTCTGCACTGGTACATTCGTACTGGCTGCGGCCGGGTTGCTGCGCGGGCGTCGCGCCGTCACCCACTGGGGCTCCTGTGACCTGCTGCGCGCAAAATATCCCGACGTTTCGGTTGAGGTGGATCCGGTCTTTGTGCATGACCGCGGCATCTGGACATCCGCGGGCGTGACGGCCGGCATCGATCTGGCGCTCACGCTGCTGGAAGACGATCTCGGCCATCGCGAGGCCATGCGCATCGCGCGCCGCCTCGTCGTCTTCCTCAAGCGGCCCGGCGGGCAGGCGCAATTCAGCGTGCCGCTGTCCATGCAGGCTTCGGAAGATCGGGCGTTCGAAAAAATTTCGAGCTGGATGCAGGACAATCTCGGCCGCGATCTGCGCGTCGAAAGTCTCGCCGAACGAGCGGGCATGAGCCCCCGCACCTTCGCGCGCGTCTTTCGCCAGAAGACCGGCCGCACCCCCGCCAAGGCGGTGGAAGAGCTTCGCGTCGAGGCCGCCCGCCGCGCGCTGGAAGAATCCGCCTCTCCCGTCAAGGAAATCGCCGCCCGCGCGGGCTTTCAAAGCGAGGAGCATCTGCGCCGTGCGTTCCGCCGCCGCCTCAACGTGCTGCCACATGATTATCGGGTTCGGTTCTACCAGGGGCAGAGGCAATAAGCGGAGGGCGGGTGAGCCTGAGCTTTGCGCGATTAGCGAATGCCTGGCTCGGCGCTCGCGTACGGCTGCGGAGGGTTGAATATTTCCGGACACCAATGGCGGCGAGCAAATTTTCCGCGAATGCTCCAGCCCCCGGTGAGACATCGCGCGGAGGCTAGTCTGCAAATTTCGGCGGCAAATTCCCCAGGCGTTCGCCGCTGTTCACCGGCGTCTTATTCAACGAACGCAGGTGGTGGCAACCCAAGTGCCTGAGTTTGCTTGGCGCTCCCTAGGGGAATCGAACCCCTGTTTCAGCCTTGAGAGTTTGGCAGCTCGCACGCCGGCGAACGTTGGCGAACGCCGATAACCGATGACATTTCAATTGCTTAGTTCGTTCACGTTCGGTACTATGCGCCTCAGTTTTCGACCGTCTCTTGAAGAAAACTTGAAGAAGAAGAGAAACGTTTTGTCTCGCTCAGCTCGGCATTCTTCACTCGAAACGCGAACCGCTCGTGCGCGATTGGCGGCACGCCGAACCCCCTACTTCGCAAAGATCGCAAAGGGCTTGCGGCTCGGCTACTACCGCGGCGCAATCGCTGGGTCATGGGTTGCGAGTCTGTATCGTGGCGCTCAGGGCTACGAGAACAAAGCACTCGGTGCAGCTGATGACACGACGGATGCCGATTCTGTCACCGTGTTCGATTTCTGGCAAGCGCAAGATGCAGCGAAAAAATGGGCCGAGCAACAACGTCTGATCGCCGCTGGCGTTGTTCGTAAGGGCCCTTATAAGGTGGCAGACGCTATCCGAGACTACCTCGCTGATGCCGCCGCTGAAAAGAAGCCAGAGGCAGTTCGGGGCGCGAAATATGTTTTCGATGCCTGGGTGTTGCCTACGCTCGGATCGACCGAAGTTGAAAGCCTGACGACCGACCAGCTCATTCGCTGGCGCAACAAGATCGCGACTGCGCCGAAGCGAGTTCGATCGAAAAGGACAGCAACTGAGCCTGCTACGCGCGCAACGCCCGATGATGATGACGCGCGGCGGGCTCGCAAAGCGACAACAAACCGCATTCTCGCTACGCTGAAGGCAGCGCTGAACAGGGCGTTCTACGCTGATCGCGTATCGTCAGACAGCGCATGGAGAAAAATCAAACCCTTCAAAAAGGTCGATGAAGCGGTTGTTCGTTACCTCAGTATTCCCGAGATACGACGACTGGTGCATGCGTGTTCCGACGATTTCCGATGCTTAGTTGAGGCCGCTCTCTATACAGGATGCCGCTATGCCGAACTAACGCGTCTTCGGTTCGAAGACTTCAATGAGGACAGCGGGACAATCGCCGTGCGGCTCAGCAAAGGAAAAATTCGGCACGTCGTCCTGACGGAAGAAGGAAAGATTGCCTTCTTGCTTTGGACAGCAGGCCTTAGGCCCGGCGAGCGAATCTTTCTCAGGAGCGACAAGAAAAGCTGGGGCACATCTCATCAACGGCGGCCCCTCGACGATGCTAGCACCCGAGCAGAGATTACGCCGACCGTGAATTTCCATATTTTACGGCACACGCACGCTTCTTATCTTGCGATGGCCGGCGTTCCAATGGCGGTAATCGCACGACAACTTGGTCATGCGGATACCAGGATGACCGAAAAGCACTACGCTCACCTCGCGCCAAACTACGTGGCTCAGACCATTCGTGAGAGCTTTCCTACCCTTGGGATTGCAAACGCCCCGCAAGTCATTCAGCTATCAATTCGGTCCGGCTAATCCATCGCAGGTTCCCTGACAGTCTCACGTGCACTCTCGAATCTGTCACCAGCGCATACCGACTGCATCCGCCGAAACCTTGTTGGAACCGATGCTCGACAAGGCCGGCGCGCTGTGCGCTGAGCGGGAACGGCATAAAGCCCAGCAACCGCAGCCGAAGAAGGGCAAGGTTCTTGGAGGTCAGAAGTGGTGAACCGGCCCTTCCAATGGCTCGACAGCCCGACCCTGGATCAGGGTCCTGGAAGCGGCATGCTCCGCACGGAGGCCATTGCCGATCATCGTGGCGATCGATCAGTATGCGGAAGCGGCGCTCGGCAGCCGCGAGTTCTTCTGGAACAAACTCCGGATCGAGGCGAGAACACCCCTTAGGGCGATCAAGGGATTGCTCCCCAGCTCCATCTTCCTTGTGGGGCGATCGAAAGTCGCGATCACTCTGGCCCCTGAGTATGTTCTGACGGACGGCCAGGCCAAGCCGCTATTATTGATCGTCAAATATCCGGATCAGGCAGCTGTACACGAGCGGATTTAACGACGTTCGCCGCAAGCAGCCCGTCAAGTTCGACGGCCCATCGGTTCTGCCTTGGCCGCGGCTTCACTTGACGATCATACTCGAATCAGGTCTCTCTCGACCTCAGAACCTTCCGGACCGTGTTCCGTGACACCTTCAGGTCAGGGGCGATTTCCTTAGTCGTTTTGCCCCTCACGAAGTGCTGCGCCAAATGCGCGCAATCGTCTCCACGACCTGCATCCTCAACAGCCAGCGCAACCTACCAACAGGGGGTCAATTTTGAACGCCAATCCCCCGGCGTAGGGGCAATATTTCAGGCCGAGACACAAGCTATAACACTGTTGTATGATTTCCAGGTATCCGGGCGCGTGCAACGGTAGCACCTCGCGGCCTTAATTCGGAGCAAGGATGCTGGGTGTCCAGAGACGTCGAAATCGCGGTCATCGACGATGACGAGTCGTTCCGAATAGCGCTGGTCGAATCGCTATCTTCCCTCGGTTACCGGTCCCACGGATTCGCTTCCGCCGAGAGCTACCTGCAGACCGCCAAGAGCAAATCGTTCAACTGTGTCATTACCGACGTTCACATGCACGGCATGAGCGGGCTCGACCTGACGAAACGCCTTTCTGGCACGGGCTCGGCTCCGCCTGTCGTGCTGATCACCGCTCGCTCCGAAGCCAATCTAGAGGCTAAGGCCGCCGCCGCCGGCGCCCGCTGCCTGCTTAGGAAACCCTTTGAAATAAACGATCTAATCGGATGCATTGAAGCCGTAGTCAAAGCGTAAAAGCGCGGTTTCGCAGTGACGTGAGGCCCACGGGTGAAAATCGGCCGAGACAATGCCCATCGACTTTACACAAAGCCTTGATATCGTTGATAGCTTGCCTCACTGACGATCTCGCGGGCGCAATCTCAATTTGTTGTCCACGGCTCCTTCAAAGACAATCTGAAGGTTCAGCCGGTTTGGATTCACAAGATTCCGGCGGCTGATCACGGCGAGACGTGTTGAGGAAAAGAGGACTGAGGTCTGTGAGCAGGCTCGACTATCGCGCGTCGGAAGACGATGACGGCATCCAGCCATTGTCTGCCGAAGGCGATGGTCTGTTACGCAGGATTCCCCGTCGCGCGCGAAATGCCGATCAGTCGGCGTTAACCACTGAGCTCGCTGCACACCAGCATCCATCAACCACAAGTTCAGACCGGCTGATCCACGAGTATGAGCTGGCGGAGTACCTCGAGCCGGACTGGGCGACGAAGCCGATCGAGCTTGTAAATTACGAAGGCGAGATAGTCCTTCTGCTCGGCGACCCCGGGGGCGAACTCCTTAGCCAGCACCTCGGCGCGCCGATGCCGATCGGCAAGTTTCTCAAATTCGCTGGTGGCGCCGCCCTGGCGGTCAGCAAGATGCATCAGCGTGGTCTGATTCATAAGGACCTCAAACCCACCAACATCTTGGTGAATACCCGCGATGGCAAAGTCCGGCTGACCGGCTTCGGAATAGCTTCCCGCATTCCGCGCGAGCGGCAACCACCCGAGCCTCCCGAGTTCATCGCAGGCACGCTTGCCTATATGGCTCCCGAGCAAACGGGCCGGATGAATCGATCAATCGATTCGCGCAGCGATCTTTACGCGCTCGGTATTACGCTTTACGAAATGTTGACGGGGCAACTTCCTTTCAGCGCTGCGGACGCGATGGAATGGATACATTGCCACATCGCTAGACGACCGTCTCCTCCCGCCGACCAGAGATCGGGCATCCCGCCTGTGATCTCCGCCATCATCATGAAGCTGCTCGAGAAGGCGACGGAGGACCGTTATCAGACGGCTGTCGGCTTGGCGCGAGATCTCCAGCGCTGCCTCGCGGATTGGGAACAAAGGCAACAGATCGACGAGTTTCCGCTCGGCCAGCATGATGTTTCCGATCGGCTTCTGATCCCCGAAAAGCTCTACGGGCGTAAGCGAGACATCGACACGCTGCTCGCCGCTTTCGATCGCGTCCTGGCGACCGGCGCACCGGAACTGGTGTTGGTTTCGGGATATTCCGGCATCGGAAAATCAAGTGCAGTCAATGAACTGCACAAGGTATTGGTACCGCCGCGCGGGCTGTTCGCGTCCGGCAAATTCGACCAGTACAAGCGCGACGTCCCCTACGCCACGCTGGCCCAAGCCTTCCAAGGTCTCGTCCGCCAGCTTCTGGTTCAGCCCGAGGCCGAGTTGAGCAAATGGCGCAATAGCCTCCTGGAGGCACTGGGGCCAAACGGTCTACTCATTGTCGATCTCGTGCCGGAATTGAAGCTGATCATCGGAGCGCAGCCGCCTGTTCCCGAACTGCCACCTCAGCAGGCTAGGGCGCGATTCCATCTGGTCTTTCGCCAGTTCATCGGCGTATTCGCCTGTGCTGAGCACCCGCTCGCGCTGTTTTTGGACGATCTGCAATGGCTGGACGCCGCCACGCTCGATCTGGTCGAGAGCCTGCTGGTACAACCCGACCTGCGCTACCTCCTATTGATTGGCGCCTATCGCGACAACGAGGTCGACGCGGCGCACCCGCTGATACGCAAGCTGGACCTGATCCGCCAGGACGGTGCGACGACCCGACAAGTCACTCTTGGTCCTCTAGCGAGAGCGGACCTCAATCAGCTCGTCATGGATTGCTTGCACTGCGACTCCCGGCGAGTGGCACCTTTGGCCCAGCTGGTCCACGAGAAGACGGGCGGCAATCCCTTTTTTTCCATTCAATTCATCTCGGAGCTCGTCGATGACGCTCTGCTCATATTCGATCATGCCAATGGGCAGTGGCAATGGGATCTGAGTCGAATTGATGCCAAGGGGTACACGGACAACGTCGTAGACCTCATGGTCGGAAAACTGAACCGGTTGCCCATCGAGACCCTGGAGACCTTGCAACTACTCGCCTGCATCGGTACCAGCGCGGACGTGGCGCTTCTGTCGATGGCTCGGGGTATCGCCGAGGACCAGATACATGCCGTGTTGTGGGAGGCCCGGCGCGCTGAACTGGTAACCCGATCGGAAACATCATACAGATTTGTTCATGACCGTATTCAAGAAGCCGCGTACTCGCTGGTCCCCTCAGAGAAGCGTGCGGAGATCCATCTCGAGCTGGGACGACTGCTGAACGCGCACACGCCTCCGGACACGCGGGAAGATGCGATCTTCGAGATTGTTTCCCAGTTTGATCGCGGTGTAGCATTGATCGTTTCAAGCGGCGAACGCGAGCAACTCGCCGAGCTCAACCTGGTTGCGGGCCGACGCGCAAAGGCCTCCGGCGCCTACATGTCGGCGCTCCAATATCTCGTTTCCGGTGCGAGGCTTCTGACTGACGATTGTTGGGAACGCCGGCACGATCTCATCTTCCAGATGGAGTTGCAGCGCGCACAATGCGAGTTTTTGACGCGTGATTTCCAAGCCGCAGATGAGCGGCTGAAGATCTTGTCATCCCGCGCCGCGACCGAGGTCGAACGATCCGCAGTCACCTGTTTGCGCGTTGACTTGTACACGGCGCTCGACCGCCCAGATCACGCGGTCGCCGTCTGCCTCGCCTACCTCCGAACGTATGGCGTCGAATGGTCACCCCATCCGACCAATGAGGAGACGCGGCAGGAATACGAGCTTGTATGGTCGAACCTCGGCGGAAGGGAGATCGAGGAGCTGATTGACCTGCCTTTTATGTGCGACCCGGCCTCGCTTGCGATGATGGACGTACTGACCAAGGTGGCAGCGCCGGCGATCTTCACGGACGCAAACCTTTTCGCGCTCGTAATCTACCGGATCGTCAATATAAGCCTCCAGAACGGCAATAGCGATGGGTCTTGCTTTGCCTACGTATCCTTTGCTCTGACGCCCTACGCGCGCTTCGGCGACGCCGCAAACGGATTTCGATTCGGACACCTCGGCTATGAACTGGTCGAACGACGCGGACTAAGGCGTTTTCAAGCCAGAACCTACCTAGCCTATGGAAAAATGTTGCCATGGACCCAACATGTGCGAGCGTCCTACGAGATCGCAAATCGCACGATCGATGCTGCGCTCAAGGTTGGCGACGTCACTTACGCGACGTACAGCCTAAATTTGCGCAATGCGTACCGGCTTGCAGCCGGAGATCCGCTCGCCGAGGTTCAACGCGACGCCGAAGGCGGCATCGAGTTCCAGCGCAAGGCTGGGGTTGGGCTATCCGTCGTTGCTGTCGCCGCACAATTGAGCCTGATTCGAACGCTGCGCGGCCTTGCGCCAAAATTCGGCTCTTTGGACGGCGCCGAATTTGAGGAAGTCTCGTTCGAGCAGCAGCTGGCCAGTGACCCGAGCATGGCCGCTTCCGAATGCTGGTATTGGGTCCGGAAGCTGCAGGCCCGCTTCCTCGCCGGAGATCATGTCGCTGCCGTAGAGGCCGCATCCCGAGCGCAAGCACTGCTCTGGAGCTCTGCGGCGTTCTTTGAGGAGGCGGAATATCACTTCTACGCTGCGCTGGCCCACGCGGCATGTTGCAAATCCGCATCTTCTCCGCATATGGACGCCCTGGCGGCGCACCACCGGCAACTCGCAGCTTGGGCGGTGACTTGCCCGGCGAATTTCAACAACCGGGTCGACCTTGTCCGTGCAGAAATCGCCCGAATCGAAGGCCATGAACTGTTAGCCATGCGCCTGTACGAGCGTGCGATCAAGTCCGCGCACGCAAACGGATTCGCCAACAATGAGGGGATCGCCAACGAGCTGGCGGCGCAGTTCCACGCCGCACAGAGCCTCGAGACGAGTGCGAGAGCCTATCTGCGCGAGGCACAGTTGTGCTACCAGCGCTGGGGGGCGGACGGCAAGGTTTGTCAGCTCGAAATGATGCATCCCTGGCTGCGCCAGCACGATCCGGTGCAAGCCGTGGACAAGACCATCGCGGCTTGGACCGAACATCTCGACTTCGCGACCGTCGTCAAGGTCTCGCAGACCTTGTCCAGCGAGATGATCCTGGAGAAACTGATCGACGCTCTGATGCGCCTTGCGATCGAGCACGCGGGTGCTGAACGCGGCGTCTTGATGCTGTTGCGCGAGCGTGAACTGCACCAAGAGGCGGAAGCGATCACTGCCGGCGGCGGCATCATCGTTCGCCGCCCTGTCGAGCCTGCAGCCGCCCTGCCCGACACGATCATTCAATATGTAATGCGTACCCGCGAAATCGTCATCGTTGATGACGCCTTGGCCCATCCGATCTATTCCGCGGATACATACGTGCTGGGGCGTAAGGCAAAATCCGTCCTGTGCCTGCCGCTGGTCAACGACTCCAAGGTCAGCGGCGTGCTCTATCTTGAGAACAATCTGGCCGGCCGCGTCTTCACCCCGAATCGGATCGCGGTGCTGAAGCTGCTGACAATGCAGGCAGCGATATCGCTCGAAAATACCTATCTCTACACCCACCTTACGCAGGCCGAGAAGGCGCTGTCGATCAGCGAACGGAACCTTCAGCTCACGATCGACACCATACCGGCACTGGTTTGGTCGACCCGAACCGATGGCTCTGTCGATTTCGTCAACGAGCACTACTGCGAGTATGTCGGGCTCCGCCCCGAGCAATTCCTGCAATTGGGATGGACGGTAGCGGTGCATCCAGACGATCTGGAGCAGCTCAAGACGGTTTGGACCGGACTGATCTCATCTGGCACAGGAGGCGAATCGGAAGCCCGGTTTCGACGCGCGGATGGCGAATATCGCTGGTTTCTGACGCGCGTGAGCCCGTTGCGCGATGGAAACGGACAGATCGTGCGCTGGTATGGCGTCAACACCGATATCGAAGATCGGAAGCGGGCAGAGATCCATCTCACGAGGGAGAAGCAGATCCTTGAGATGATTGCGTCGAGGCATCCGCTGCGCGAGGTCCTAGCCGAGCTGTGCAGATTTTTTACCGGCTTCGCGCAGGATTGCGCCTGCGGCATCTATCCGATCGATACGAGCGGCAAGGCTTTCCAATACGGCGTGGCTCCTTCGCTTCCTGACAGTTATACCGCTCCGATCGCAGGTGTATCGGTCAACACAGACGATTCGCCGCGCGGCCGGTCCATCAGCGAAAAGGTCCAGATCGTTACTGAAGATATCCAATCCGACGTTCGCTGGATGATCGCTCCGTGCCGCACGCACGTCCTGCAGCACGGGCTGCGCGCCGTCTGGAGCACGCCGATTTTCTCGCGAAAAGGCGCAGTTATCGGGACGGTCTGCGTCTACCAGCAGAAGGTGGGCGGCCCCTCGGCCCACCATCAGGAAATCATCTCCCACGTCGCACATCTTGCGAGCATTGCAATCGAGCGTTCGCAGGCCGAAGCAGCGCTCAGACGAAGCGAAACCTTTTTGACCGAGGGCCAACGCATCAGCCTGACCGGCTCGTTCCTGTGGCGACTCGATACCGACGAAGTAACCTTCTCGGACGAGCTCAGGCGCATCTTTGAGTTTGGATCAGAGACCGACGTTACCCTGCAGATGGTCGGCGAACGCGTTCATCCGGATGATATTCCGATCCTGATCGAAAGGCAGGACCAGGTCCGCTCCGGCGAACACGATTCCGAGTATGACGTCCGCCTTCAGATGCCCGATGGCCGTATCAAGCACACTCGGGTGTTCGCTCGGGTGATCAAGCACGAGGATGGCCGCATGGAATGCGTCGGAGCAGTCCAGGATGTGACACGGCGGCGGCGGGCTGAAGAGGCTCATGAAAGGGTTCGGTCGGAATTGGCGCATGTCAGCCGTGTGGTCAGTCTGGGAACACTGACCGCCTCGATCGCACACGAAGTGAATCAGCCGCTTGCATCGATCGTAACCAATGGAGAGACGGGACTGCGCTGGCTGGGAAGGCCTCAACCCGAGATCGAGAAGCTCCGTTTTTGTCTACAGCGCGTGCTCGACGACGCCCGGAGAGCTGCGCGCATCATCGACCGCATCCGCGGCATCGCAAGCCGTGGTACCAGCGCGAGGTCCGAGATTGCGCTCTCCGACATTGTCAGGGAGTCAACAGCATTTCTGCAGCACGAATTCCAAATGCGGAACGTGCTGGTCTCGCTTGACCTGGCGCCCGATCTCCCGATCGTAGTCGCCGACCGCACTCAGCTTCAGCAAGTGATCGTAAATCTTGCGATCAACGCCGTACAGGCGTTGGCCAAGGCCGAAGCTGCCGAAAGGACGATTGCTATACGAACGCGGCGAGTCGACACCGAGACGGTGTGCTGCATTGTCGAGGACAGCGGCCCCGGTATCGATCCGGAGCACCTGCCGCGCCTGTTCGACAGCTTCTTCACGACCAAGGAAACCGGCATGGGAATGGGCCTACCGATCGCGCAGTCGATCATCGAGGCCCATAATGGACGGATTAGGGCTGACCCCAAATCCTCGCTCGGCGGCGCGAGATTTGTGTTCGAATTACCGACCGCCTTCGCCTCCGAGGATTAGGTCAGTAATTCGTTTCGGCGAGACTAGCGGGACGCTCGATATGGCGCAGCGTCTTTGCCCTGGATCGTGTGGCAGCTCGCGGCCGCAGTGAGCTTCCACCTATACGTTTGTATGATCATTCTCATCCAAAGGACGGATGGCAACCCTACTCCGGGATGTTCAGGATTGGCTGACGAGATCTCCCTAAGCCATCACCTCATCACCAGGCCTTCTGCCAGCACAATGAGCATTTCTGCGTCCCAGCCTGACGACGATATTTCTTTCATTTCGACCGCCGAGGTTACGTCACGCGAGTTGCGGCTTTGTGTGGCGCTGATCGCGATTTCCGTTGTCGTATTCGTCGGCTGCGCGCCTTTTGTACGCATCCAATTACCGCCTTCGGTCGCATTCGTTTCGGCATATAACTCCATATCGGCGCTTGCCGCCCTCGCTACCGCGATCATTCTGTTCGGGCAGTTTGCGATGCTGCGCTCATGGGCAATGTTGCTCTTGGCAAGCGGTTATCTGTTTGCATCGCTGCTCAGCGTCGTTCAACTCCTGACGTTTCCCGGCGTGTTCTCAGCAGACGGACTCCTAGGAGCGGGCCCTCAGACGGCGTTGTGGCTTTGCATATTCTGGCATGGCGGGTTTCCGCTCACTGTGATCATCTATGCCTTATTCCATGATGAGCGCCGCGGAACGATACCCGCATCGTATCCAGCGACCGCAACCGCGGTGGTGGTCGTCGCCGTTGCCGTCCTCGCATGCTGGATCGCCGCGACTTGGGGTACTGAGCATGAACACTTTCTGCCCTCTCTTCTCAATCAGGCAGGCTTTACGCCGGCACAAAGAATTATCAACCTAACCGACATCGTCCTGTCCTTTGTAGCGTTTGCGTTACTGACGCGGGCCGTTCGGAAGCGGCTCCTGAATGCGTGGCTTTTCGTTGTGATGGGATATTGGCTCTGCGATATAAGCTTGAGCTCATACCTGAACCTCAATCGCTACGACTTTGGCTTTTATGCCGGGCGGGTCTATGGCGCACTGGCCACCAGCTTCGTGCTCGCAGTACTGTTGGCCGAACATTCCCGCCTGTATCGTCAGTTAGCCCTTACCGCACTCCACTCCAGGGAACGCGCGGTGCAGCTTTCCAACGCAAATCGAACGCTGCAAAACGAAATTGTCTACCGGCAACATGCGGAAGAAGAGCTACGCCGCGTGCAAGCAGAGCTGGCTAGGGTGAGCCAGGTCACTGCTATGGGAGAATTAACATGCTCTCTCGCGGACGAAGTCAATCATCCGATCGGCGCGGTGATGCTCAATGCGGAGACATGTCTGCGCTGGCTTTCCGGCGCCATACCTGATGTAGAAAAGGCCCGAAATGTCATTAGCGCAATTATGAGGGACGGCCTGCGTGCATCGGAGATTGTCGGCCGCATAAGGCAGCTTTTTGAGAGAACCGTTCCGGTGCGCGAGCCGGTCAATGTGAACGAACTCATCCGAGGGATGATCGTCCTTTTAGACGCCGAAGCTGCTCGATTTTCCGTCCTGGTCCGGATGGAGCTGATGGAAACCTGTTTCCGCGTTGAAGGCGATCCAACGCGATTGCGACAGGTGCTGATGAACCTCTCGATCAACGGCATCGAAGCAATGAGTGCGACAGAAGGACCACGCGAACTGACGATCACGTCAACGTCTACAGAAGACGAGTACATCATTGTATGCATCAGCGATACCGGCGTGGGCTTGCCACCGCTTCCAGAAAATCAAATCTTCAAGACCTTCTTCACCACCAAGCTCAACAGTATAGGCCTTGGTCTTTCGATCAGCCGCACGATAGTTGAAGAGCATGGTGGCCAGTTATGGGGGGCAAACAATTCATCGCATGGGGCGAAGTTCTGCATGTCCCTCCCGATCTCTAAGTCCGCGCAATGACCGCGAGCCGACAATGACGCTTCTTTTCCGAGCGGGGCTTGTTAACGATCGCCGCTTGGTTATGTGACGAGCAGGTATGCTTCGTCGGAGGATGTCTTGCGGGCGGAAAGCGATCAAACGGTTGGGTGAAGAACGACATTAACATGGATGGCAAAAGTGGTCCGGAGTTTATGCAGCGGCTGGGGATCGAAGTCTGCAATCCTTATAACCGGGGGTCACGACGAGCGTGGCAGTAAGAGCAGTCCCGGCGGTGCATGAGCGGGTGGTCCGATCGTGGAATTGTATCCGCCTGACTTTGCACACACGACTGGGCGACGAATGCAGTGTCGACGCCGCATGTCGACCACTGTGTCGCGTGGCAGAGCGATATTCCAGTGGGTTCATCTTTCCGTAGTTGACACTGTTGTTTCTTTGCGGGGCACCCGTGAGGGCTGGCTCATCGTCTGAGTGCGAGGACCAGCGGGCGCCGTTGGGCCGAAGTCCTGGCGCCTCCGAAGAAAATGGCGGAAGCCGCCGACATAATCCTGCATGCGGCGAAAGGCCATGACGCAGGAGTTCCGCGAGAAAATTTCGGGTTAGAGGGGACTATCGCGCCCTCCCGACGGATTGCCAAGGATGGATTACTCCCTCTATAGGGCGAGCCGACTGCCCCCCTCATCATACGATCGGCTGAGTTAGATACCGAAAAGTACGATAGCGAGCTCCGGACCACAGGTTTTTCATGGCAGCGTGGAATCCAACGTCGATAGGGGCTCATATCATATGAGAACGGTCAAAAGCTTCGTGGCAACGCCGATCCGACTCGATCATGAGACGAAAGCGCCGGCTTCATTTGAACTACAGCTAACGCTGGCGGGCATGCTCGGTCATGATCTCCGGCAATCTCTACAAGTCCTTCAGGGAACGTATGCGCTGATGCGTTCACGCCCGGAGGAGTTGCCACAGAAGGCTTGGCTTGAGCGGGGCGAGCGAGCCGTAGCGAAACTCACCGAGCAACTCAATTGTCTCGTGGCTGCGTTTTCTCTCGCCGAACGCACCAACGCGCTGGAGATGTCGCCCGTTGCTCTTGAGCCGCTGTTCTGGAGGCTGCGGCACGAAAATGAGGATGCAGCCCTTCAAAGGGGCATTGACCTTCGGACTGCTTCAACGAGCGCTTCCGTGGCGAGCAATCCGGTCCTCCTAGGCTCCGTCCTGCGCAATCTCCTGATTAATTCAATCAAGTATACTGAACCTGGAGGGCGCATTCTGATTGGCTGCCGCCGCAAAGGGGTGGATATCAGGATTGACGTCTACGACACGGGCATCGGCATTCCGGGGGGCAAATTGCCCCGAATCTTCGACTCGTTCACGCGCCTCACGCCCGAGCGGGGCGACGGTCTGGGTATCGGGCTCTCTATCGTCCGTCGTGCGCTCGAGGTGCTCGGACATAGGATCGAAGTTCGATCGGTTGTCGGGGAAGGATCGCTATTCTCGATCTGCGCGCCCGCTGCGGCCTCGAAGGGAACCTAACAGTCAGGATTCGACTTATTTGGCGGACTGGCGCGCACCAGCTAACCTATACCAAGGTGTGATCCCCGCTAGGGCGACGTTCGTGGTAGACGTTTCCGCAAAAATACGGTATGTGTCAAAACGCATGCGGACCGCGGATAACCAGCAGCCCCTTGTACACGTCGTTGATGACGACGCTTCCATTCGGAGCGCGTTGGAAGGTCTCTTCGATTCGGTCGGGCTTCAGACTGAGACCTATGCCACGGCCGAAGCTTTCCTCTCCGCAAATCTTACGGACAGACCTGGGTGCATCGTCCTCGATGTCCGACTGCCTGGCGTGAATGGCATCGAATTCCAGAGCCGCCTCACTCAGATCGGCGTGGGAATTCCCGTGGTGATGATGACGGGATTCGGGGACATTCCGATGTCCGTTCATGCCATGAAGCACGGTGCGGTAGATTTCCTTCCCAAACCGTTTCGCGATCAGGACATGCTCGATGCTGTCATGGCTGCCATTGCTCGTGATCGCCAGAGGCGCACGGTCGAAAACGATATTTCGCTGTTGAGAGAGCGTTTCGAAAGGCTGTCGCCGCGAGAACAAGAAGTCATGCTGCACGTGACAGCCGGCAAGATGAACAAGCAAGTTGCCGGCGATCTTGGAATCAGCGAGATCACTGTCAAGATCCATCGCGGAGCCGCCATGCACAAGATGGGCGCGCGAACCTATGCCGAACTGGTTCGAATGGCCGACATCCTCAAGCCAAGACGTCCGAAACTTGACCGATAGCCGCTGCCGCGCCAGTCCGCCCCCCGACGATACGAACATCCCGTTCGCCGCTGTTATCAAGGGCCTTCAGCGTCTCCTGGTAGGCGGGACTATTGTGGGCGGCGATCGCCTGTTCGACGCTGTCGAGCTCCGCCACCGTCGTGCGCTGAGCAATCCCTTGCTCACACACCTAATGGAAACGATCGCAGGACACGCAACCATCTTTCCGTATGCGGCCAGCGCAGCCGGATCGGAAACGGAGCGATAAAATTTGATCCATATCCTTTTGTCGTTTTGCCTCTCCCCTCGTGTCGGCTCAAATAGCGCTCAGACACCAGGCAGAACCGTCCACTTTGCAGCTTCCAACCGGGACGCACAAAGCGATTCTGCTGTCGGGCGCCTTACCGTCAATACACCCGCTCCTTCGGCGGGATACTGGCTACATCGTTTGACAGCGGCCGCAAATGCACTGGCCGGTAGTCGAGCTGAACGCAGAAGTCATCGTCAAGCCACGAGAGCGTGTGCCTGAGCCAGTTCTCATCGTCCCGATTCGGAAAGTCCTCGCGTGCGTGGGCGCCGCGGCTTTCGGTGCGCCCTATCGCCGAACGCAGACTGACGTTGGCCTGCGCGAGCATGTTGTCGAGCTCGAGCGCCTCGGTGAGATCAGTGTTGAACATCATCGAACGGTCGATGACCGCGAGGTCGTCGCGCATCATGGCAAGCACCTCATCAAGCTTCGCCACGCCTTCGTCAAGTAGCGGTCCGGTCCGAAACACCGCACAATACTTCTCCATGGTCCGCTGCATCTCAAGGCGATGTCGCCGGTGCGGGACTTCCCCTTTGAGCAGCGGATGCAATCCAGCCGCGCGATCGCCCTGTCGGTCGCGGCATGTGGTACGAGCGGATGCCCTTCGCCCCGGCGCAGCATCTCGGTTGCGCGGAGCGCCGCCGCGCGCCCGAACACGACGATGTCGAGCAGCGAGTTGGAGCCGAGCCGGTTGGCGCCATGCACGGACACGCAGGCGGCCTCGCCGATCGCCATCAAACCAGGCATCACGGTTTCGGCATTGCCTTTGTGCTTGGTTCTGACCTCGCCATGCAGATTGGTCGGCACCCCGCCCATGTTGTAGTGGACCGTCGGGAGCACCGGGATCGGGTGGCGCGTGACATCGACACCCGCAAAGACACGCGCGGTCTCGCTGATGCCAGGCAGGCGCTCATGCAAGATATTGGCTCCGAGATGTTCCAGATGCAGCTCGATGTAGTCCTTGCGAGGGCCGCAGCCGCGTCCCTCATTGATCTCGATCGTCATGGCGCGGCAGACTACGTCGCGACCTGCCAGATCTTTCGCGCCTGGCGCATAGCGCTCCATAAAGCGCTCGCCTTCCGAATTGGTGAAGTAGCCGCCCTCGCCGCGCGCGCCTTCAGTGATCAGGCATCCCGAACCATAGATGCCACTCGGATGAAATTGCGTAAATTCCATGTCCTCCAGCGGCAGTCCAGCGCGCAGCACCATGGCATTACCGTCGCCGGTGCAGGTATGCGCGGCGGTGCAGGAGAAATAGACGCGGCCATAGCCCCCGGTCGCCAGCACCGTGCGACGAGCGCGAAAGCGATGGAGTGTCCCGCCCTCCAGATTCCAGGCGATCAGGCCGCGGCAGACGCCGTCGTCGTCCATCAGTAAATCGAGCGCGAAATATTCAACATAGAACTCAGTGTTGTGCTTCAGGCACTGCTGATACAGCGTGTGCAGAATCGCGTGGCCGGTGCGGTCGGCCGCCGCGCAGGTACGCTGGGCCATCTGCTTACCATAGCCGATCGTCTGGCCGCCGAATGGCCGCTGATAGATCTTTCCGGTCTCGGTGCGGGAGAATGGTACACCGTAGTGCTCCAGCTCCAGCACGGCGGGCACCGCCTCGCGGCACATGTATTCGATCGCATCCTGGTCCCCGAGCCAATCAGAGCCTTTGACGGTGTCGTACATATGGAAGCGCTAGTCGTTCCCGTCCCCCATGTTGCCCAGCGAGACTGCCATTCCGCCCTGCGCGGCGACGGTATAGCTGCGCGTCGGAAACACCTTGGTGACGCAGGCAGTGCTCAATCCCGATGCCGCCATGCCCAACGCGGCGCGCAATCCGCCACCCCCTCGCCGGCGATGACTACGTCGTAGCTATGATCGATGATTTCGTAGGCTTCGGTCATGGCGCTACTTCCAACCGTAAATCCTGATCACATCGGGGTCTGGGTCGATACCAAGGCCCGGCCCCGCGGGCACCGAAATCCGGCCACCTTTCGGGCTAAGCGCATCGCCGTAAATCGTGGCTTCCAGATCGAACCAACGCGACTCGATCATGGAATCCGCTGTTCCGAGCGCAGCAGTCGCATGGATTGCGGCCAAAAGGCCCGGGCCATCGTAAAAAAAGAGTGCGGCATCACTGGGACGTTGTGGAGCGTGGCGAGCGGAAAGATTCTGCGTAGCTCACTGATCCCGCCCATCTTGGCGGGACTTGGCTGAACGAAGTCCACTGCGCCGGCGGCCAACAATCGCCCGAAATCCATCAGCGTGTAGACGTTCTCGCCGGCCGCGATCGGAATTCCGCTTACGTCTCTCAACGTGGCGAGACCATCGAAGTTTTCCGGGGGCCAGAGCGGCTCCTCCAGCCATTTCAGGTCGATCGCCTTGAGCTTTTCCGCCATTTGCCGCGCCTCATGGAGCGTCCATGGACAATTGACGTCTAGTGTCAGTTCTACGTCGGGACCGGCCTCCTCGCGAGCAGCGCGAACGGCCGCACGTTCTATCTCATGCAGTTTGAGCGTATGAAATCCGGCCTCGATCGCCTGTCGGACCGCGGCGCGGACGAGCGATGGTTCCGAATATCGCGCCAGGCTTGCATAGCAGTGGAGCTCGGACCCACCGCCCCCCAAAAGCCTGCACAGCGGCGCATTAGCGGCCTTGCCAGCGATATCCCAGAGTGCGATGTCGACTGCTGAAATGGCGAAAGCCAGCGCGCCGCCTCGTCCAAACACGTGCAGCTTCTTCTGAACATCCACAAAAGAGGCTCGATCCGGGTCGCATCTTGCCCGATGCAAAGCGGCGCGATCAGTTGGTCGACAACAAGTTTCGCGGAGGCGACCGCGCGAAAGCCAAAGGCCTCGCCCCACCCCACCAGCCCCTCATTGGTCGTCACCTTGACGAGAAGCGAATCCGCTGCTGGCAGGTTGCTGTCGCCTAGGCGGACGAGGCCGATCTGGTTCCAGCCTTAAACGGAATGCGCAGCGGAATGGACTCGACGCCCGTTATGATCATTTGGAGGACCTTGGCATGCCGGCTCACGCACGCTGATGACGTGGGTCGTCGTGCGCATCGTGATATTCGAGACCAAGCGGACCGATCGCGGTCACTTGCGTGACGTACTCGCCGGACTTCGCCCAGTAGAAATGCCAAGTCTCGCCTGGAAGAACGATGACGCTGCCCGGCGGATAGGCTTTGACCTTGTCGCCATCGAAGCTTTCGCCGAGCCCAATGTAGAAGACGCCCGACATGACCGTGTAGATGCGATCTTCCGGATGCTTGTGCGGCATCAGCTTCGTGCCGTCGGGCTCCTTGACCCTGACGACATATGGACCTGGTTCGGCCGGATGGCCGACGAGGACCGCCAGGCGAGCCCCAGAAGGAAACGCCGGAAACGGCTTCCAGTCGATATCTTCAGGCAGAATTACTCTGAAATCAGCCTGATCCGGTTGATGATTGCGTGGCATCGGTGCCATCCCCTCTAGGTCAGTGCAGTTCGCCGTCAGACGTCCAATTTCGCGTCCAAGGTGATGGTCGCGTTGAGAGCCTTGGATACCGGGCAGTTCTTCTCCGCCTCCCCAGCAATGCGAGCAAAGCCCGCTTCATCCACATTTGGCACTTTGGCGCGCAAGGTGAGTGCCGACTTGCTAATGCGGAATCCTTGCCCCTCCTGCTCCAGGGTGACTGCGGCTTCTGTCGAGAGCTGTGTCGGGGTGAAGCCCGCCGCCTGCAGACCGAAGGCGAGCGCCATGGTGAAACAGCCGGCATGGGCGGCGGCTACCAACTCCTCGGGATTGGTGCCCTTCTCATTCTCGAAGCGTGTCCTGAACGAATATGGTGTGCCGGCGAGTACGCCGGAATCGCTCGAGAGGCTGCCGCTGCCGGTACGGCCAGTGCCGTGCCAAACTGCTTTCGCCTTGCGGATCATGTTGTCCTCCTCGTTGTTGCGATGCTTGTTCGACGCGTCACGCCGGCTGCTTCAGAATATTGACGTCGATCGGCATCTTGCGCAGACGTTTTCCCGTTGCGGCGAACACAGCATTGGCAATGGCGGGGACGATCGCAGACGTTCCGGTCTCGCCCATGCCGCCGGGGGGCTCCGTACTCTTGATGAGGTGCACCTCAACAGCTGGCGCCTCATTCATGCGAAGGATCTGATAGGTGTCAAAATTCGTCTGTTCGACACGGCCGCTCTTGAGCGTGATCTCACCATAGAGCGCGGCCGTCACGCCGTACATGATCCCGCTTTGAAGCTGCGCCTGCACTGTATTGGGATTGACCACAGTGCCGCAGTCCATGGCGCAGGTAACGCGGTGGACCCGAACGGAGCCATCCTTTGC
>Ga0102590_1002726_pt1 | contig 19873 bp, 16 predicted proteins | sample AraplaMF_Col_mMF_FD_76859 | JGI IMG/M metagenome (GOLD analysis project Ga0102590, IMG submission 76859) | Arabidopsis root microbial communities from the University of North Carolina, USA - plate scrape MF_Col_mMF | ecosystem: Host-associated > Plants > Roots > Endosphere | place: USA...
CGACGGCGATCGCGCCGGCCGAGCGCTGCACGGCCTTGTAGGTGTTGTTGCCGGTGTTGAGGTCGGGGAAGATCAGCACGGACGCCTGTCCTGCGACGTCCGAGCCCGGGAGCTTGGTCGCCGCCACGCTGGGCTCGACCGCGGCGTCGTACTGGATCGGGCCCTCGATCATCAGGTCGCCGCCGCGCAGCCGCACCAGCTCGGTGGCCTCACGCACCTTGTCGACGTCGACGCCCGAGCCGGAGGTCCCGGTGGAGTACGACAGCATCGCGATCCTCGGTTCCACCCCGAACTGCCTTGCCGTGACGGCCGACTGGACGGCGATGTCGGCGAGCTGCTCGGCGTTCGGGTCGGGGTTCACGGCGCAGTCGCCGTAGACGAGCACCTTGTCCGCGAGGCACATGAAGAAGACGGAACTGACGATCTTCGCGTCAGGCTTGGTCTTGATGATCTCGAAGGCGGGCCGGATGGTGGCGGCCGTGGAGTGCACCGCCCCGGACACCATGCCGTCGGCGAGCCCTTCCTCGACCATGAGCGTGCCGAAGTAGTTCACGTCGGCGACGACGTCGTACGCCAGCTCGACCGTGACACCCCGATGCGCGCGCAGCCGGGCGTACCTCTCGGCGAAGGTGTCGCGCATCGCGGAGGTGGCGGGGTCGATCAGCTGGGCGTCACCGAGGTCGATGCCGAGGTCGGCGGCCTTCTTGCGGATCCCGTCGATCGGCCCGAGCAGCGTCAGGTCGCAGACGCCCCGGCGCAGCAGCACCTCGGCGGCGTGCAGCACGCGCTCCTCGGTGCCCTCGGGGAGCACCACCCGGCGCTTGTCGGCCCGCGCCCGCTCCAGCAGCTTGTGCTCGAACATCATCGGCGTGAGCCGGTCGCTGCTCGGGGCGGACACCCGCTGAAGCAGGTCGGCGGTGTCGACGTACCGCTCGAACAGGCCGAGCGCGCGCTCCGCCTTGCGCGGGGTGGCCGCGTTCAGCTTCCCCTCCAGGGAGAAGAGCCGGGCGGCCGTGGGGAAGCTGTTGCCGGACACGGAGAGCACCGGTGTGCCCGGGGCGAGTCGGTCGGCGAGGGAGAGGATCCCTTCGCCCGGCACCTCGTCCAGAGTGAGCAGCAGTCCGGCGATCGGCGGATTGCCCGCGCTGTGGGCGGCGAGCGAGCCGACGACCAGATCGGCGCGGTCGCCCGGCGTCACCACCAGGCAGCCCGGCGTCAGGGCGCTCAGGAGGTTGGGCAGCATGGCGCCGCCGAAGACGAAGTCGAGGACGTCGCGCGCCAGGCCCGCGTCGTCGCCGAGGACCACCCGCGCATCGAGCGCCTGGGTGATCTGCGCGACCGTCGGCGCGGAGAGGGCGGGGTCGTCGGGAAGCACGTAACAGGGGACGGGGAGCCGGGAGTCGAGCCGCTCGGCGATCTCGTCCCGGTCTTCGCCGGCCACCCGGTTGGCCACCATGGTGAGGACGTCGCAGCCCAGTCCGTCGTACGCCCGGTAGGCGTTGCGCACCTCGGCCCGTATCGACTCGGTGGTCTGGCCGCGTCCACCCACCACCGGGATCACGGACGCCCCGAACTCGTTGGCGAGCCGGGCGTTGAGGGACAGCTCGTCGGGGAGCTGGGTGTCCGCGAAGTCGGTGCCGAGGACGAGGACCACGTCGTAGTCGCGGGCCACCAGGTGGAAGCGGTCGACGAGTGTGGACACCAGCTCGTCCGTCCCCTGCTCGGCCTGGAGCGCGGACGCCTCGTGGTAGTCCATGCCGTACACCGTCGTCGGGTCCTGCGACAGCCGATAGCGGGCGCGCAGCAGCTCGAAGAGGCGGTCGGGGCCGTCGTGGACGAGCGGGCGGAACACGCCCACCCGGTCGACCTGCCGGGTCAGGAGCTCCATGACTCCCAGTTCGACGACCTGGCGGCCGTCGCCGCGGTCGATCCCGGTCACGTACACGCTGCGCGTCACGCGTGCTCTCCGTTTCGTCTCTCGTGCGGGGTGGCGGGCAGGGGCGCGGGCGGCCCTCCGGTCGTTCCGCGCCCTCTCCTGCGGCCGGGGCCGAGGCGGGCGTCACTGACCGGCTCTGCATGATTTTGTGAGGTTCTGCGGCACGCGACTGTCGTCCATGGGGGGTCGGCAGAACCCTCTTGACAATACCCCTGAGGCTGGATAAGGCGCCCGTCAGCATCCCGGGATCAAGGGCTCGGCGCAAGACGGGGTGCGGGCGCGGCACGCGTCTGTGTGCCGTGAAACAATCGGATTGGCTCACCGGAATCAACAGCGAGCAGGAGACACAGCACGATGCGCATCGGAGTACTCACCGCAGGCGGCGACTGCCCGGGCCTGAACGCAGTGATCCGGTCGATCGTGCACCGGGCGGTGGCGCAGTACGGCGACGAGGTGATCGGCTTCGACGACGGCTACCGCGGTCTGCTCGACGGTCACTACCGCACGCTGGACCTCGACGCGGTCAGCGGCATCCTGGCGCTCGGCGGCACCATCCTCGGCTCCTCGCGGCTGCAGCGCGACCGCCTGCGCGAGGCCTGCGAGAACGCGTCCGACATGATCCGCGACTTCGGCATCGACGCCCTGATCCCGATCGGCGGCGAGGGCACGCTGACGGCGGCGCGCATGCTCTCGGACGCGGGCCTGCCGGTCGTCGGCGTGCCCAAGACGATCGACAACGACATCTCCTCGACGGACCGCACCTTCGGTTTCGACACGGCGGTGACCGTGGCCACCGAGGCGATGGACCGCCTGAAGACCACGGCCGAGTCCCATCAGCGCGTGATGGTCGTGGAGGTCATGGGCCGCCACGCCGGCTGGATCGCGCTGGAGTCGGGCATGGCGGCGGGCGCCCACGGCATCTGCCTCCCCGAGCGCCCCTTCGACCCCGCCGACCTGGTCAAGATGGTCGAGGAGCGCTTCGCCCGCGGCAAGAAGTTCGCGGTGGTCTGCGTCGCCGAGGGCGCGCACCCCGCCGACGGCACCATGGACTACGGCAAGGGCGAGATCGACCAGTACGGACACGAGCGCTTCCAGGGCATCGGCACGGCCCTCGCGTACGAGCTGGAGAGGCGGCTCGGCAAGGAGGCCAAGCCGGTCATCCTCGGCCATGTCCAGCGCGGTGGTACGCCGACCGCGTACGACCGGGTGCTCGCGACCCGCTTCGGCTGGCACGCGGTCGAGGCGGCGCACCGCGGGGAGTTCGGCAGGATGACGGCGCTGCGGGGCACGGACGTGATGATGGTGCCGCTCGCGGAGGCGGTCACCGAGCTGAAGACGGTGCCGAAGGACCGGATGGACGAGGCGGAGTCGGTCTTCTAGGAGCCGGTCCTCGGGCTCTCCCACGACCGCCGCGCCCGTTGATCACCGGCGGCGGGACGGTCTCGCTTGCGCCGGTTCCCCGGTGCCGGGGACCGCGTGTATCGGTGGCGTATCAAAAATCGCATACGCCACCGCAACGGCCATGCGTCTGCGATGGGGGCATGAACCACAACGCATCCCCGTCGGCGCCGCCCCGCCGGATCCTGCTCCTCGGCCTTGCGATCCTCGGTACCGGGAGCGCCGTGTTCGTCGTGCGGCGGCCGCTCATGATGTCCGCCCCGATGTGCATGACCGGGCGGTGGCACGGCTGCTTCGGCACGTTCAACGGTGTGGTGCTCATGACGCTCGTCGCACTGCCGTTGGCCGCGCTGGTGGTGTGGGCTCTGGCGCACGTCCGGCGCGCCGCCGGTGTCCAGCCGGCGAGGGCATGGCGTACGTCACTGGCCGAGGTGGGCATGGTCCACGGGACGGTGCCGCTCGTATGGCTGACGATGATGCCGGGCGCCGGTCCCGGCGTCGCTCCCCGTCGGGTGAGCCTGGTACCGCTGCGGGACCTGGTCACGATGGGTCCGCTCGGGATCGTCGGCAATCTGCTGGTCTTCGCGGCGCTGGGGTTCTTCGCCCCGATGCGGTTCGCGGCCCTGGCGTCCGTGCCGAGGGTCCTGGCGCTCGGGGCCGGCTGCTCGGTCCTGGTCGAGACCGCGCAGTACGTCCTGTGGCTGGACCGGGTGTCCTCCGTGGACGACGTACTGGTCAACGCCGCCGGCGCCGTGCTGGCCGCGTCGGCGTCGCGCCGCTGGTGGCGCACGGCGGCGCAAGCGGCGTCGGACGAGCCTCGGCCCGCGCCGGCGGCGGCCGTCTGACCCCGCGTGCCCGGTGTGCACACGTCTTCGCATACGGCGGCGATATGTGCGAGTGCCTAGGCTTCGGACATGCGCGTACTGATCGTGGAGGACGAGCCCTACCTGGCCGAAGCCGTCCGTGACGGTCTGCGTCTGGAGGCGATCGCCGCCGACATCGCCGGCGACGGCGACTCCGCCCTGGAACTGCTCAACGTCAACTCCTACGACCTCGCGGTCCTCGACCGGGACATCCCCGGCCCCTCCGGTGACGAGGTCGCCCGGCGCATCGTCGCCTCCGGCAGCGGCATCCCGATCCTCATGCTCACCGCCGCCGACCGGATCGACGACAAGGCCTCCGGGTTCGAGCTCGGCGCCGACGACTACCTCACCAAACCGTTCGAGCTGCGGGAGCTCGTCCTGCGGCTGAGGGCGCTCGACCGCAGACGCCGGTACGCCCGGCCCCCGGTCCGCGAGATCGCGGGCCTGCGGCTCGATCCCTTCCGCCGGGAGGTCTTCCGCGACGGACGCCATGTCGCGCTCACCCGCAAACAGTTCGCCGTGCTCGAGGTCCTGGTCGCCGCCGAGGGCGGGGTCATCAGCGCCGAAGAGCTGCTGGGACGGGCCTGGGACGAGAACGCCAACCCCTTCACCAACGCCGTCCGCATCACCGTCTCCGCACTGCGCAAACGGCTCGGCGAACCATGGATCATCACCACGGTGCCGGGCGTCGGCTACCGCATCGACACCGGGCCCGGCACCACTCGCCCCGGCACTGCGCATGCCTAGGCGCCCGGGGCTCAGCGTCCGGCTGAAACTCACCGTCAGCTACGCCGGGTTCCTCGCCGTCGCCGGTGCCCTGCTGATGGGCGTCGTGTGGGCGTTCCTGCTGCGTTATGTCCCCGACACGTCCAGGGGCCTTCTGGGGATCTCGCCCAACCGCTATCTCCTTGTGCACACCTTCGCCCCCGCCGCGGCCGTGGCGATGGCGTTCCTGCTGCTGTTCGGCCTGGTCGGGGGATGGATCCTCGCCGGCCGGATGCTCGCACCGCTCACACAGATCACGGATGCGGCGCGGACGGCCGGCAACGGATCGCTGTCCCACCGGATCCGGATGAAGGGCCGTCAGGACGAATTCCGCGAACTCTCCGACGCGTTCGACTCGATGCTCGAACAACTGGAGTCGCACGTCGACGAGCAGCGGAGATTCGCCGCGAACGCCTCCCACGAACTGCGCACCCCGCTGGCCATCTCGCGGACGCTCCTCGACGTCGCCCGCAAGGACCCCACACAGGACCGGGGCGAACTCATCAGCCGCCTGCAGGCTGTCAACACGCGCGCGATCGACCTCACCGAGGCCCTGCTGCTGCTCAGCCGCAGCGACCGCGGGAACTTCGTCCGCGAGAGCGTCGACCTCTCCCTCGTCGTCGAAGAGGCTGCCGAAACCCTGCTCCAGCTCGCCGAACGGCGCGGGATCACGCTCGACGTCACCGGCCGGGCGACACGGACCAGCGGCTCGGCGGAGCTCCTGCTGCGGATGGTGACGAACCTCGTCCAGAACGCCATCGTCCACAACCTCCCCGACGGCGGCACGGTGACGGTCCACACGGAGGCGCACGGCGGCACGAGCGTGCTGCGGGTGGAGAACACGGGCCGTCGGCTCCCACCGGAACTGGTGTCGACCCTCATCGAACCCTTCCAGCGCGGAACGGAACGCGTACGCACCGACGAACACCCCGGCGTGGGCCTCGGCCTGGCCATCGTGCACAGCATCGTCCGCGCCCACGACGGGACCCTCGAGCTCGCCGCGCGCCCCGCCGGCGGTCTTCTCGTCACGGTCCGGCTGCCCGGTACGCCGTAGGCATCGTCCCGGAGCCCCCCTGAGTTTCCGGAACCCGCCGTCCTGCGCAAGGGGTTCGCGCTCGTGCCGACCGCCGGGGAGATCACGGACCGACTGACCGCGCCCCCGGCCGCGTCAGCCGGCGAGGGCCGCCGCCCGCCCCTCGTGCTCACCCCTTGACGGCCCCGCCCAGTGCGAATCCGCCGCCGAGGCGCCGTGCGACGAGCACGTACAACAGGATCACCGGCGTCGAGTAGATGACGGAGAACGCTGCCAGCTGGCCGTACGCCACCATTCCCCGGTTGCCGAAGAACTCGTTGATGCTCACCGACGCCGGCATCTGGTCCGGGGTCAGCAGCAGCATGAAGGGCACGAAGAAGTTGCCCCACATCATCACGAACGAGAACACCGTCACCACCGCCACCCCCGGACCCATCAGCGGCAGCACGATCCGCACGAGCGACTGCATCGGCGACGCGCCGTCCGTCCACGCCGCCTCCTCCAGCTCCTTCGGCACTCCGTCCATGAAGTTCTTCATCAGCCAGATGGAGAACGGCAGTTGCGAGGCGGCGAAGAACAGGATCGTGCCCTGCATCGTGTCGATCAGATCGACCTGCACGAACAACGCGTAGACCGGGACCATGATCGCCGTGATCGGCAGGCTGGTCGCGAACAGGATCGTCAGCAGGAAAGGCCGGTTCAGCCGGGACCTGAAGCGCGACAGCGGGTACGCGGCGAGGGCCGCGCACACCACGGTCAGCAGCGTCCCCCCGCCGCACAGGATCAGGCTGTTGAGCAGCGGTGTGAAGGTGATGTCGGGTTTGAGGACGGCGTCGAAGTTGTCCAGGGTGATGCCGTCGGGGGCCTTCACCCGCAGGTCCGCCTGCGGGTCCACCGAGGAGAGGATCACCCACACGAGGGGCAGCGCGAACGCGGCGGCCGCCACCAGCAGACCGGTGTCGGCCGCCAGACGGCGCCCCGTACGGCGGGTCGCGAGCGTGGACGCCACCTCACACCTCCGTTCGCAGCAGTCGCATGTACATGACCGAGAACACCGAACCGACGAGCAGCAGCAGCAGCGCCACCGCCGTTCCGTACCCGATCATGCTGTTCTGGAAGGCCTGTTCGTACATGAACAGGGGGAGGGTCTGGCTCTTGTTGCCGGGCCCGCCCCTCGTCATCACCCAGATCAGCCCGAAGACCGAGAGTGTCTGGAGCGTGTTCAGCATCAGGTTCGTGCCGATGGACCGGCGGATCATCGGCAGCGTGATGTGCCACAGCCGGCGGGGTCCGCCCGCGCCGTCCACCTCGGCCGCCTCCGTGATCTCCTTCGGGATCTCGTTCAGGGCCGCCGAGTAGACCAGCATGGAGAACGCCGTCCCCCGCCAGACGTTCGCGAACGAGACGGCCAGGATCGGCAGGGTGTAGAGCCAGTTCTGGGACGGGAGGTGCAGCGCGTCGAGGATCGCGTTCAGGGTGCCCTCCTTGCGGAAGAAGGCGTAGAGCAGAAAGCCCGCCACCACCTCCGGCAGCACCCAGGCCGTGATCACGACCCCGCCCGTCAGAGTGCGCACCGGCTTCGACGCCCGTTGCATCAGCGCCGCCAGGGCGAGCCCCAGCGTGTTCTGGCCGACCAGAGAGGACACCACGGTGAAAACGAGCGTCAGCCAGACGGCGTTGAGGAAGGCCTCGTCCCCGAACGCCGTACGGAAGTTGGCGAAGCCGACGAAGGACGAGTGCGCCTGGCCCGTGAGTTGCAGGTCCGTGAAGGCGATGTACGCGCAGTAGGCGATCGGGCCCGCCAGGAAGAGCAGCAGCAGGACCACGGCGGGGGCCACCGGCAGCGCACGGGCCAGGGAACGGCGCGGATCGCTCACTTCTGTACCACTTGGTTGTCGGTCGCCGCCTTGAGCGCCTCGTCGTAGTCGCTCGCCGCCTTGTCCACCGAGGCGTCACCCGTCGTCACGCTCTCCATGGCCTCCTGGATCGCGGTGGACACCTTCGGGTACGCCGGATAGGCCGGGCGGTAGTGGGTGCTGCTCACCAGGTCCGTGAAGAACTTGATCCCGGGCTGCGCCTTCACGTACGCGGGGTCGGACGCCACGTCCTTGCGGACCGCGATGCCGGAGTTGGCGATGTACCACTTCTGCGCGTTGGCCTTGGTCTGCATCGTCCGGATGAACTTGAAGGCCAGGTCCGGGTTGCCCGCCTTGGCGGGGATCGACCAGGTCCAGCCGCCGGACATGCTCACCTTGCCGGGGGCCTGGCCGTGCTGGGTGGGCATGTAGGCGAGGCCCAGCTCCTTCGACCACTCGGGCCATTCGTGGCCGCTGCCCTGCAGCCAGTCCTGCGGGAGCCAGGAGCCGTCGAGGTCGATGGCGAGCTTGCCCTTGGGAAGCAGCTCACCGCGCACGATCGTCTGGATGTTGGGGTCGAGGGCCTGGGAGACGTCCGTGCCCAGCTTCTCCTGGTACACGGTGTGGACGAATCCGAGGGCGTCCTTGAAGCCCTGGCCGCCGGCGACCCACTTCTTGGTCCCCTTGTCGTACAGGGGGTCCGACGTGCCGTCGCCCGTCCCGTACAGGAGCATCTCGAAGCCCTGCATCGTGGCGGCCTCACCGGCGGGCTTGCCGGTGTAGACGTTGAGGGGGGTGACGCCGGGGACCTTCTCCTTGACCGTGCGGGCGGCGGCGAGGACGTCGTCCCAGGTCTTCGGCTGCCAGTCGGCGGGCAGTCCGGCCTTCTCGAAGATGCCCTTGTCGAACCAGAGCCCACGGGTGTCGGTGCCGTCCGGGACTCCGTACGTCTTCCCGTCCTCGGCCTTGGCCGCGGCCTTCGCCGTGTCGATGAACTGGTCCCAGTCCTTCCACTTGGCGAGGTAGGGGTCGAGGGGTTTGAGGTAGCCGCTGGTGATGTCCGAGTTGATGAGGAAGGTGTCCTCGTAGACGAGATCGGGAGCCGTCTTCGGCGAGCGCAGCATCTGCTGGAGCTTGGTGTAGTACTCCGAGTCGGGGGCCTTGATGGGGACGAGCTCGACCTTCTTGCCGGGGTTCTCCTTCTCGAACTGCTTCTTGATGCCGGCGAGATAGTCGTCCATCACATGGATCGAGTTGTCCGTCGACTGTTTGAAGGAGATCTTCACCGTGTCCGGGTCGCTGCCGGACCCGCTGCCGCATGCCGTGAGCGTGGGAGCGGCGAGGGAGACGGCGAGGAGTGCGGTGAGTACGGAAGTGGAACGGAAGCGGGCGGCGGTGGGGCGCACGGGCACGACCTCCTACTGGCCTACATCGTTGTCGGCCGGGACGACTGCCGTGTGAAGGTAAGAGGAGTGGTCTCGTCAGGTCAATGAGTGTGCGGGGGATACTTCGCCCGTGACCTGCGCTCCGGTTGCGGCGGCACCCCGCGGCGCCCGTCCCGCACTTCGAACTCCCCTTCCGTCAACGGGACTTCTCGGCGCCCCGCACCCATCGGTAGACCAACTCGGGCCGCCCCACCTGACCGTAGAGCGGACTGCGTCCGGCGCGCCCCGCCTCCACGAGGTGTTCGAGATACCGGCGGGCCGTGATCCGTGAGATCCCCACGCTCTCGGCGACCCCCGCGGCGGTGAGTCCCTCCTCACGCTCCCGCAGCACGCTCGTCACCCGCTCCAGCGTCGGAGCGCTCAGCCCCTTGGGCAGCGCCGCCGGCCCCGGCGCCCGCAGGGTCGCCAGGGCCCGGTCCACCTCATCCTGCCCGCTCGCCTCGCCCGCCGCCTCGCGGAACTCCGCGTAGCGCACAAGACGGTCCCGCAGCGTTGCGAAAGTGAACGGCTTCAGCACGTACTGGACCACCCCCAGCGAGACCCCTTCCCGCACCACGGCCAGATCGCGTGCCGATGTGACGGCTATGACGTCCGCCTGGTATCCGGCGGCCCGCAGCGAGCGCGCCAGCTGCAGTCCGTGCACATCCGGCAGATGCAGGTCGAGCAGCAGCAGATCCACCCGTGTACGGTCGAGCAGCCGCCGTGCCTCCGCGCCGGTGTGCGCGGTGCCGACCGCCGTGAAGCCCGGGACCCGGCCGACGTACATGATGTGCGCGTCGGCGGCCACCGGGTCGTCCTCGACGACCAGGACGCGGATCGGCTCGGTCATGCGACACCTCCTGACAGGGCGGCCCCGGCCTCCGGCACCGCCGGAGCGTGCACCCTCACCGTGGGCAGGGGCACCCGCACCGCGAACTCGGCCCCGCCTGCGGCCGCCTGCGACACGGTCAGTGTGCCCTCGTGCCGGCGGACGGTCTGACGGACCAGGGCGAGGCCCAGCCCACGGCCGCCGGCGGCGGTCGCGGGCTTGGTCGACCAGCCGCGCTCGAACACCGCCTCCGTGTGCGACGGATCCACGCCAGCGCCCGTGTCGCAGACGCGCAGGACCAGGCCGGAGTCGTCGGTGCACGCCGTCACGGTGACCCGGGCGCCCGTCGTGCCCTGAGCGGCGTCCATGGCGTTGTCGATCAGGTTGCCGAGGATCGTCACCAGATCCCGGGCGGGGAGGGACGGAGGCAGCAGACCGTCGTCGATCCGGCTGTCGTCCGACACCACCAGCTCCACACCCCGCTCGTTGGCCTGCGCAGCCTTGCCCAGCAGCAGGGCCGCCAGGACCGGTTCGTTCACGGCTGCGACGACCTGGTCCGTCAGGGCCTGGGCCAGTTCCAGCTCGGCCGTGGCGAAGTCGACGGCCTCGTCGGCGCGGCCCAGCTCGATCAGCGAGACGACGGCGTGCAGCCGGTTCGCCGCCTCGTGCGCCTGGGAGCGCAGCGCCTGGGTGAAGCCGCGTTCCGAGTCCAGCTCGCCCGTCAGGGACTGGAGTTCGGTGACATCGCGCAGGGTGACCACCGTGCCGCGCCGCTCGCCGCCGGAGACCGGGGAGGTGTTCACGACCAGGACACGGGTGGCGGTCAGATGGACCTCGTCCACCCGGGGCTCGGAGGACAGCAGCGCCCCCGTCAGCCGGGCCGGCAGACCCAGCTCCGCCACCGAGCGGCCCACCACCTCGCCGCTCACCCCGAGCAGTTCCCGGCCGCCGTCGTTGATCAGCGCCACCTGGAACCGGCCGTCCAGCATCAGCAGGCCCTCGCGCACGGCGTGCAGTGCAGCCTGGTGGTAGTCGTGCATCCGGCTCAACTCGGTCGCGTTCAGGCCGTGGGTGGAGCGGCGCAGCCGCGCGTTGATCACATAGGTGCCGATCGCACCCAGCGCGAGGGCGCCGCCCGCGACACCGAGCAGGGTCGTCACCTGTTCCTGGACCCGTGCCGTGACCGTGTCGACCTTGATCCCGGCGCTCACCAGGCCGACGATCCGGCCGTCGTCGTGGATGGGCGTGACGGCGCGCACCGAAGACCCCAGCGTGCCGGTGTAGGTCTCGGTGAACGACTCGCCCGCCAGCGCGCGGGCCGTGTGGCCGAGGAAGTGCTCGCCGATCCTCGCGGGATCCCGGTGCGTCCAGCGGATCCCGCGCGGGTTCATGATCGTGACGAAGTCGACGCCGGTGTGCTGCTGGACCTCGGTCGCGAACGGCTGGAGCGTGCTCGTGGGGTCGGGGGTGCGGATCGCCGCGCGGACGGACGGGGCGTCCGCGACCGAGCGGGCCACGGCCATCGCCTGGCGCCCGGCCGCGTCCTGGGCCTGGCCGCGGTCGCTGAGGTAGGTGAAGGTGGCGTACCCCGCGACGAGCACCGCGATCAGCACGGCCTGCATCGCGAACAGCTGGCCGGCGAGGCTGCGGGGGCTCGGGAGGGTGGGGACGCGCATGCGTTCAGTCTGCCCTGCGGCTCCGGCTCTCCATATAAGCGTGAACTAAATGAACGGAAGGGTGACCGCCGTCACAGGGCGGGAGATAGTCACCGCATCGCCGGGGAGCACGCCGCCCCCCGGTCAGCGGGAGCACATCTCCCGTTTCCCCCGGACGTGAGCCGCACGCCGGAAGATCCGACGACGTCGTCGAGGAGGGCAGCCGTGGCCAGCACACCCCCAACGGCATCCGCCGCGCCCGCGGTCAAGCGGGACCGCACCCACTATCTCTACATCGCGGTGATCGTCGCGGTGGCACTGGGCATAGCCGTGGGCCTCATCTGGCCCGATGCCGCGGTCGAGCTCAAGCCCCTCGGTACGGGCTTCGTGAACCTGATCAAGATGATGATCTCGCCGATCATCTTCTGCACGATCGTGCTGGGCATCGGCTCGGTGCGCAAGGCCGCCAAGGTCGGCGCCGTCGGCGGTTTCGCGCTCGGCTACTTCCTGGTGATGTCCCTGGTCGCACTCGCCATCGGCCTGGTCGTCGGCAACATCCTGCACCCCGGTGAGGGTCTGCACCTGACGAACGCGATCAAGGACGCGGGTCACGCCCAGGTGTCGGCGGACGCGCTGCCGCCGGTCGACTTCGTGCTCTCGATCATCCCCGTCACCTTCGTCTCCGCCTTCACCGAGGGCCAGGTCCTGCAGACCCTCCTCATCGCGCTCCTCACCGGGTTCGCCCTTCAGGCGATGGGACGGGCCGGTGTTCCGGTGCTGCGCGGCATCGAGCACATCCAGCGGCTCGTCTTCCGCATCCTCGCCATGGTCATGTGGGCCGCCCCGATCGGTGCGTTCGGCGCGATCGCCGCGGTCGTCGGTTCGGCCGGTCTGGACGCGCTCAAGAGCCTGGCCGTGCTGATGCTCGGCTTCTACATCACCTGTGTGCTGTTCGTCTTCGTGGTGCTCGGCGCGCTGCTGCGCGTCGTCGCGGGCCTGAACGTGTTCACGCTCCTGAAGTACCTGGGCCGTGAGTTCCTGCTGATCCTCTCCACGTCCTCCTCCGAGTCCGCGCTGCCGCGGCTCATCGCGAAGATGGAGCACCTGGGCGTCAGCAAGCCGGTCGTCGGCATCACCGTCCCGACCGGCTACTCCTTCAACCTCGACGGCACCATGATCTACATGACCATGGCGTCGCTCTACATCGCCGACGCGCTGGGCACACCGCTGTCGGTCGGCGAGCAGATCCCGCTGCTGCTCTTCCTGCTCCTCGCCTCCAAGGGCGCGGCGGGCGTCAGCGGCGCCGGTCTCGCCACGCTGGCCGGTGGCCTGCAGTCCCACAAGCCCGCGCTGGTCGACGGCGTCGGCCTGGTCGTCGGCATCGACCGCTTCATGAGCGAGGCCCGCGCCCTGACGAACTTCGCGGGCAACGCCGTGGCCACCGTCCTGATCGGCACCTGGACGAAGGAGATCGACAAGGAGCGCGTCCAGGAGGTGCTCGCCGGCCGGCTGCCCTTCGACGAGCGGACGCTGCTCGACGAGAACGAGTCGGCCACTCCCGCCGAGCCCTCCGGGGACGGCGGCGAGAGGGAGCTGGTCAAGGCGTAGGCGTTCCGCCAGGGGCGGCGGGGCCACGCGGCCCCACGCCCTCCGGCGGCGCGCTGCGCACCTGAACGCCGGGCGCCCGGCCCTGCCTGAACCCGGGCCGGGCGCCCGGGACCACAGAAAGACCGCCGAGCGGCCGTGCCTCCCCCCGTGGGCCCGGCCGCTCGGTCCTGCCCGGGTCCGCCCGCCCGGTGCTCCGGCGGGCGTCACCCTCGAGGCCCCGCGAGCGCTGCCGAACGGAACCCGCTGACCTGCCGCGGAACCTCGTGCCCCGCTCCTACGTCTCGTAGGGCATGCACTACCGTGCCGTGCCGTACGGACCCGGCACGGCACCTTCGGCGGGAGGCACGGGGGTATGAAGATCGACTGGGACCGGCGGACCTGCGCACGCCGGGGACATGTGACCTACGCGCCGGAGGACCCCCGGCTTCGGGTGCGGCTGCGCGCCGACAGCGCGCTGGGCGAGATGTGGCGATGCCTGCGCTGCGGCGACTTCGTCCTCGGTGAGCCGCACGGCTCGGGGCCGGCGGCCGAGGCGCCGCTCGTGCCGCGCGGCAAGGTGCTGCGCGACCTGTTCATCCTGCGCTTCCTCGCCGCCGAACGGGCCGTGCGCGGTGTGTTCATCGTCCTGGTGGCGGTCGCCGTGTGGAGGTTCAGCAACAGCCAGGACGCGGTACGGCGGCTCTTCAACGAGTATCTGGACGTCCTCCGCCCCGTCTTCCGGCACTTCCACTACGACCTCGACCACTCGCCCGTGGTCGGCACCATCCAGAAGACCTTCGGCTACCGGCACTCCACGCTCCTCCTGGTCGCCGGGCTGCTGCTGGCGTACGCGCTGGTGGAGCTCGTCGAGGCGGTCGGGCTCTGGTACGCCAAGCGCTGGGCGGAGTATCTGACGGTCGTCGCCACGGCGGCCTTCCTCCCGCTGGAGGTCTACGAGCTCACGGAGCACGTCAGCGCGTTGAAGATCGCCACCCTGGTGCTGAACATCCTCGCCGTCCTCTACATCGCCATCGCCAAGCGGCTGTTCGGGCTGCGCGGCGGACGCAGGGCGTTCGACGAGGAGCGGCGGAGCGCATCGCTGCTGGAGGTCGAGGAGTCGGCGGGGCTGGCGGGCGCACGGTAGGTCCCCGGACCTCGCGAGCTCCTCACGAGGCCTCGGCCGCGTACCGCCAGAAGTCGCGCATCAGGGCGGTGGGGCTCGGGTTCTCCATCGCGCGCTGGGTGAGCAGGATCGCGACCGTGCCGGTGGCCGGGACGATGTGCGCGGTGGTGCCGGTCCCGCCGACCCAGCCGTAGCGACCCGGCACGGTCCACGGGTCGGTGGTCGCGATGTCGACCGAGCCGCCGTAGCCCCAGCCCTGTCCCTCCAGGAACAGCGTGCTCGAGGCGCGCTGCTCCGGGGTCAGATGGTCGGTGGTCATCCGGCGCACCGACTCGGCGGTCAGGACACGGCGTCCGTCCGGCGCGGTCCCGCCGTTCAGCAGCATCCGGCCGAAGGCCAGCCAGTCCGCGGCCGTTCCGGCCAGTCCGCCCGCTCCGGAAAGGAACGCGGGCAGGCTGCTCCAGGCGCCGTCCGGGGTGTCCGTCGGCTCCAGGCCGCCCTTGCCGTCCGGCTGGTAGGCGGTGGTGAACCGGTGCCGCCTGGCGGCCGGCACCTCGAATCCGGTGTCGGCCATGCCGAGCGGTGCGAGGATCCGCTCGGTCAGAACCTCGGGAAGCGGGCGGCCGGTGGCGCGGGAGATCAGGATCCCCTGGAGGTCCGAGCAGGTGTTGTAGAGCCAGGCGGTGCCCGGCTGGTGCAGCAGTGGCAGACGGGCCAGTCCGGCGAGCCAGGTGTCCGGGTCGGGGAGGCCGGCCGGGGTGCGGCCGTCCTTGTGCACGGCGAGCAGTGCCTTGACCTGCGGAAGGGAGAAGTCGTCGGGGAAGCCGTATCCGGCGCGGAAGGTCAGCAGGTCGTCGACGGTGATCGGGCGGGTGGCGGGCACCACGTCCTGAAGCGGACCGGCCGGCGTACGGACGACCGCGGGCTGGGCCAGCTCGGGCAGCCACTCCGAGATCGGGGCGTCGGGGGCGAGGGTGCCGTCGTCGACGAGGGTCATGACGGCGGCGGCGACGACGGGCTTGGTGATCGAGGCCAGCCGGAAGACGGCGTCCGGAGGCATCGGGGCCGATGCGGTGGCGTCGAGGAAGCCGACCGCCGCGGTCTCCGTGCTGCCGTGACGGTCGATCAGCGCCACCGCGCCCGGGGCCCAGCCCTTGTCGACATACGTCTGGAGGAGGTGGTGCAACGTGGTCATCGATCCGTCCGCCTTCGTCGGGGGCTTTGGGAGACGAGACCGCCGGGGCGGGCGGAAATCATCGGTGCGCCCGGACACCGCGGTCGACGGGGGTCTCCGGCCGGCCGATCGGGCGCGGAGAGCAGCCCCACCGCAGTCGTCCTCGGCGAACTGGCCGCTGCCTTCCAGGTCCCCATCTCCGTCCTGCTCGCCCCGGCCGAGGCCAGTGGGGTGCACCGGACGGCCGACGCCACGGAGTGGCACGATCCGGCCACCGGATATCGCCGGCGCCAGATCACCGGGCCGCGCTTCCCGGCAGACATCGCCGAGGTCCGCCTGCCGCCCGGGGCCCGCGTGTCGTATCCGGCGGCATCCCTGGCCTTCCAGCGGGAGGCCGTCTGGGTGCTCGACGGCCGGCTGACCTTCCACGAGGGCGATGTGGTGCATGAACTCGGCCCGGGCGACTCGATCGAAGTCGACGGACCCGTTCCGTGCGTCTTCGCCAACACCGGCGATGTCGAGTGCCGCTATGCGGTCATCCTGGCCCGCGCCGAAAGGCCGTGATCCTTCCCTGCATCCGGCAATTCCCACGGCGTCAGTGCCCGGCCCCACGACGACGACGTCGATCGTCCCGTCGTCCCCCGGTGGGGCGCGAGTGGGCGGGCCGCCCGGCCCGAGCGCTTCCCCTGACCCCGGCGTCAAGGATTACGGTCGAACGCATGCGAATCGGCGAGCTGGCGGCGCGGGCCGGTACCACCACACGGGCCCTGCGGTACTACGAGTCGCGGGGGCTGCTGCCCGCGCGACGAACCGGCAACGGGTACCGCACCTATGACGATCGGGATCTGAAGCTGCTGCGGCAGATCCGCACGCTGCAGGACTTCGGGTTCGACCTGGAGGAGACGCGGCCCTTCGTGGAGTGCCTGCGGGCCGGGCACCCGGAGGGTGACTCGTGCCCGGCGTCGCTCGCGGTCTATCGGCGCAAGCTGGACGAACTCGACACGCTCATCGGCGAGTTGCAGGCGGTGCGGGCGCAGGTCGGCGAGCAGTTGGTGAGGGCCGAGCGGGCGCGTGCGGCGCTGGCCGCCGACGCGGCGGTTCCGGGTGGTCCGGAACCGGAGTGCGAGCTGGGAGGACGCAAGCAGTGATCAGGGCGGCAGGCGTGACCGAGGTGACGGACGCGGACTTCGAGACCGAGGTGATCGGGGCGGACCTTCCCGTGCTGGTGGAATTCACCGCGGACTGGTGTCCCCCGTGCCGGCAGATGGGGCCGGTGCTCACCGACCTCGCGGCCGAGGAGGAGGGCCGGCTCAAGGTGGTGCAGCTGGACGTGGACACCAATCCGGCGACGACGAACGCCTACAAGGTGCTGTCGATGCCCACGTTCATGGTGTTCCGCGGCGGTGAGCCGGTGAAGGCGATGGTGGGGGCACGGCCCAAGCGGCGGCTGCGGGAGGAACTGACCGACGTGCTCTGAGCCGTCTGCACGAAGAAATCCCCCGAGCAATTGCGCTCGGGGGATTTCTCTGCGTATATTCAATGATTCGCGACTTCAATGATTCGGTCGCGAAGAAGTTCAATGCGCACAGTATATCCGGGCGGGAGCGGAATTGTCAAACACCGAATTTCCAGACGACGACTTGCGCCGGGAACAGGAATTCATCGACGCGTTGTATGCGCGCGTGGACGTGCTGCGCGGCGACACCGAGTCCTCCGTCGAGGACGCGCTGGCGCAGGGCGACAAGCCCATGCAGGCCCGGCTGGAGCGGGACATCCTCGTCGCCGAACGCTCGGGACTGCTCGCGGCGCTCAACGCCGTGGACGGGGCGCTCTGCTTCGGCCGTATCGACCTCTCCTCCGGGCAGAGCCACCACATCGGCCGCATCGGGCTGCGCACCGACGACGAGGACCGGACACCGGTCCTGATCGACTGGCGGGCCGAGGTCGCCCGGCCCTTCTATCTGGCCACCGGTCACACCCCGATGGGGCTGCGCCGGAGGCGGCACATCGCCACCGAGGGGCGCCGGGTGACGGCCCTGCACGACGAGATCCTCGATCTGAGCGACCGCGAGCGCACCGGACACGAGGACCCGACGGGCGACGCCGTGCTGCTCGCCGCGCTGAACTCGGCGCGCACCGGCCGTATGAGCGACATCGTGCAGACCATCCAGGCCGACCAGGACCGCATCATCCGCGCGCCGTACCGGGGCGTGCTCGTGGTGGAAGGCGGCCCCGGCACCGGCAAGACCGCCGTCGCCCTGCACCGGGCGGCCTACCTCCTCTACGAGTACCGGGAGTTGCTCGCCCGCCGCGCGGTCCTCGTCGTCGGCCCGAACCCGGCGTTCCTCGGGTACATCGGCCAGGTGCTGCCCTCGCTCGGTGAGACCGGCGTCCTGCTGGCCACGGTGGGGGAGTTGTTCCCCGGTGTGAAGGCGAGGACGGCAGACACCCCCGAGGCGGCCGCCGTGAAGGGGCGCGCCGACATGGCCGACGTCCTCGCCGCCGTCGTACGCGACCGGCAGTCGCTGCCCGACCCGGTGATCGCCATCGCTCACGACCGCGAGGTCCTGATGCTCGACGACGGCCTGGTGAACATGGCCCGCGAGCGCACCCGTGCCGCCCGGCTGCCGCACAACGAGGCGCGCGAGCACTTCGAGGGCCACATCCTCAACACGCTCACCGACATGGTCGCCGAACGCATCGGCACGGACCCGTACGACGGGTCCAGCCTCCTCGACCCGAGCGACCTCACCCAGATCCGCGACGAACTCGCCGAGAACCGCGAGGTGTGGTCCGCGATCGACTCGCTGTGGCCGCGGCTGACGCCGCAGCGGCTGGTCGCCGACTTCCTCGCCGATCCCGGGGGCTATCTGTCCGACGAGGACGCGTCCGCCGTCCGCCGCCCGGTCACCCGCGCCTGGACCACCGCCGACGTGCCGCTGCTCGACGAGGCGGCCGAACTGCTCGGCGAGGACGACCGGGTGGCGAAGGCGCACGCGGAGCGCGAGCGGGAGACGCAGGTGGCGTACGCGCAGGGCGTGCTGGACGTGTCCTACGCCTCCCGGACGTACGAGTTCGAGGACAAGGAGGAGGGCGACCCCGAGGGCTCGGAGGTGCTGTCCGCGCACGACATCATCGACGCCGAGCGGTTCGCCGAGCGGCAGGAGGAGGCGGACCACCGCAGCGCCGCCGAGCGAGCGGCGGCCGACCGCACCTGGGCGTTCGGGCACATCATCGTCGACGAGGCGCAGGAACTCTCGCCGATGGCGTGGCGCCTGCTGATGCGGCGCAGTCCGACGCGCTCGATGACCCTGGTCGGGGACCCGGCGCAGACGGCCGAGGCGGGCGGTGTCGGATCGTGGTCGGAGATCCTCGAGCCGTATGTCGGGGACCGCTGGGAGCACACACGACTCGGCGTCAACTACCGCACGCCGTCCGAGATCATGGAAGTGGCGGCTGCCGTGGTCCGCGCGGAGAACCCCGGCTTCGAGCCTCCGAGTTCGGTGCGGTCCACGCGGGTACGGCCCTGGGTGCGCGCCACCGACGACCTGCCCTCCGCGGTGGAGAAGGCGGTCGAGGAGCTGACCGCGTCCCTCACGGGCCCGGAGCCGGAACGGGATGAACCGCAGGAGCGGGACGGCACCCCCGCGGGCAGGCTCGCCGTGATCGCCCCGCGCGAACTGCACCGGGCGCTGGCCGTGCGCCTCGAAGGGGTGACGGCAGGCGAGGAACCGGATCTGACCCGGACCGTCGTCCTGCTCGACCCCCGCCAGGCCAAGGGGCTCGAGTTCGACGCTGTCCTGGTGGTCGAACCCGGACGCTACGGCACGAGTGATCTGTACGTGGCGCTGACCCGGGCGACGCAGCGGCTGGGTGTGCTGCACACCGGCAAGCTGCCGAAGGCGCTGGGGGCCGGGCTGTCCGAGCGGCCCGGCTCCTCCGCCTGAACGGGCTGCTCCCGGGTGTCCGGAAGCCGGATCACGGCTTCCGGACACCCGGGAGTGACGACGTCACGCCGGGCGGAGCCAGAGTGTCGCCAGCGGGGGCAGGGTCAGCCGCAGGCTCGCCGGGTGGCCGTGCCAGGGCGTGGGCTCCGGCTTCAGCGGGTCGGGGTTGTGGATGTCGCTGCCGCCGTACTTGGCCAGGTCGGTGTTGAGCAGTTCGTGCCAGGCGGGGATGTCGTCGGGGACGCCGAGGCGGTAGTCGTGGCGTACGACGGGGGAGAAGTTG
>Ga0102590_1002728_pt1 | contig 19867 bp, 19 predicted proteins | sample AraplaMF_Col_mMF_FD_76859 | JGI IMG/M metagenome (GOLD analysis project Ga0102590, IMG submission 76859) | Arabidopsis root microbial communities from the University of North Carolina, USA - plate scrape MF_Col_mMF | ecosystem: Host-associated > Plants > Roots > Endosphere | place: USA...
AGCCGGCTCTACAACCTGCTTGCGGTCGGACGGCCGATCCTGGTGGTCTCCGATGCCAATTCCGATGCCGCGCAGCTGATCAAGTCCCATGACATCGGCTGGGTGATCCCGCCCGGCAATGCGCAAGCCCTCGCGGCGGCGATCAGGGAAGCCGCATCGGCGCAAGACATCGCCGCAAAGCGCGCCCGCGCCGCCGAGGCCGCGCGCCAATTCAGCATGGAAGCCGCAATGAGAGGTTACGAGGACCTGGTGCGGGAGCTCCTGCAACGCCCCGCTGCGGAGACATCGTCATGAGCGGCGACCGGCCCGTGGTTCTGGTGACCGGTGCGACGGGCTTCGTCGGCCGCCATCTGGTGCCGGAGCTGGCAAGCCAGGGATGGCTGGTGCGGCCTGTGGAGCGGCGGGCATCGGGCGCGGCGAACGCCGTCCTCGTCGATATGATCGGCCCGCTCACCGACTGGAGCGCGGCGCTGGCCGGCGCCGACGCGGTGGTCCACCTGGCGGCGCGGGTTCACCATCCCGGCGACGAGAGCAACGCGGAGATCTATCGCGCCGTGAATATCGAGGGCACGCTGCGGCTGGCGGAGGCAGCGGCCGCCGCGGGCGTTCGCCACTTCATCCATGTCTCGACCATTTTGGTCAACGGCGGCAGCACCGATGGTCGCGGGCCGTTTCGCGAGAGCGACCAGCCGGCCCCGCGCGGAATCTACGGCCAGACCAAGGCGGCCGCGGAAGCCGGCCTGCAGCGCCTTGCCCAGGGCAGCGCCATGAGCATCAGCATCGTGCGGCCGCCACTGGTTTACGGCCCGGCGGCGGGCGGCAATTTCGGCCTGCTGCTGCGGACGATCCGCCGCGGCCTGCCGCTGCCGTTCGCGTCGATCCGCAACCGGCGCGGCTTTGTGGCGGTGGGGAACCTGACCTCCTTCATCGCGTACCGGCTGGCCCATCCCGGAAGCGGCTGCGAGATCTTCCTGGTCGCGGACGACGAGCAGGTCTCGACGCCTGACTTCATCCGCGGCATCGCGGCCGCATGCGGCGGCAAGGCGAGGCTGTTTCCGATGCCGATGGCGGTCCTGACGCTGATGGGGAGAGCCGTCGGCCGGCCCGAAATCCGCGACAGCCTGATCGGCTCGATGGAGATCGATACGTCCAAGGCTCGGACCATCGGCTGGCGGCCGAAATACAGCCTCGCCGAGGGCCTGAGAGCGGCGTTCCGCGAGCCGATGCCATGATCGCGCGCCATTTGCCAAAGCCGCTCAGGACCGCCGCCAAGCGGCTGGTGATGAGCATCCCGCTGCTGCGCCGGCAATTGCTGCCCTCGACGGATTATCGGATGCTGGCGGGGCTGGAGGAAGCGCGCGCGATGCAGGCGCAGTCGGACGGCTGGCTGATGGCGCAGACCGTGGCGCGGCAGGAGCGCGCCTACGCGCAGCTGCTGGCGGATATGCACGCCGGCGACGTCCGACTCGATCTCGATATCGCCGCGCAGGCCATTGCCGCGACGGGGCTGAGCAATCCGAGCCTGCTCGAGATCGGCTGCGGCAGCGGATATTACGCCGAGGTGCTCGACGGGCTGGTCCCCGGCGGCGTCCGCTACACCGGGCTGGACTATTCGCCGGCGATGATCGCGCGCGCCAAAGCGCGCTATCCGGCGTTCAGCTACGAGACCGGCGACGCCACCCGCCTGCGCCATCCGGACGCCGCGTTCGACATCGTCTTCAACGGCGTATCGCTGATGCACATCCTGGACTACGCCGCGGCGATCCGCGAAGCGGCGCGGGTCGCGGCAGGCTACTGCATTTTTCACACCGTGCCGGTGTTCGTCGACGCTCAGCCCACCACCTTCCTGCGGAAGTACGCCTATGGCTCGCCGGTGGTGGAGATCGTGTTCGCCGAGGACGAGTTTGCGAAACTCTGCGGCGAGGCGGGACTGACGCTGCTGCGGCAATGGGACTGCCTGCCCTACGACCTGCTCGCGCAGACCGGCCACCGCACCACGACGAAGAGTTTTCTGTTCGCGGTCGGCCGCAGCTAGGTTTGATGACGTCAGGCGCAATCGATGACATCAGTCCCTCGCTTTGAAGTCATCATGCTCTCTAGAGCCTTTCCGGTTCTGATTGAATCAGAACCGGGCTCTAGATTCTTGTTTTGACGCGTTTTCTTCACGCGAACCGGTCCACTTCGCTCGAAAACGCTCTAATAGGCCCTGCCCCGCACCACGAGAAACGCGCGGCGGGTGACGATGTCGAGGACGCGCAGACATCCCTCGGCGAGATTGCGCAGGGTGTTGCGCAGCAGCGACGACAGGCTCGGCGAGGTCAGGCGGCCATGTGGTTTGGTGTCAGTCCCCTGTTCCGGACCGATCGCGGCTTCGATGCGCAGCATTTCGTCGACATAAGGCCTGTAGACATGCTCGCGTACGGCACGCGTCAGTGGCGCGCGGTGAACCCAGTGGCTGTTGAAGACGAAACAGCCCCAGGCCCTGCGCAATCCCTGAAAATGAAAGAAGATCAGCGGCGCGCGGCCGTCGATCAGCACCCGGTCGCCCTGACGACCGATCGCGTGGGCGCCGACATTCCACGGCGCGAGATTGGCTCCCGGATGATCGACGATCGCGACGTCTGCAAACCGCACCGGAAACTGATCGAGATAACCCTGGTCTGCAAAACGGTCGCCATCGACATAGTCAAAACACCATTCGATGCAGCGCTCGCGCCACCAGCGCAGGATCGCCAGGCCGCGCTCGTCGTTGCGTGCCCCGACCCAGCCGACATTGTAGGTGCCGTAGCGCAGCAGCTTTTGCAGTCGGGGCGTGAAGCGATGCGGGATGATGGCAGCCGCAGCGTGCCCCAGTTCGGCGTAGATCGGCTCCGGCGAGGCGAAGAAGTAGAGGTCGCCGTCGAGGTAGGTGACCCAGTCGGCCGAAGGTTCGCGCTGCGCCACATAGAGCATCCAGCCCGGTGTGCAGGTGAAGTAATATTCGAGAGGCTTTCGCGAAGTTCTGGTGGCCGCGGTGGCGGGATCGGCAGCCTCGAAATCCGACAGCCTGACGGGTTGCAGGAAAGCAAGCGCGGATTTCTCCAGGATCTCAAAACAGCGCTCGCTGAGGCAGAGCACCCACAGCCGCGATCCCGGCGCGTGACGCTGCAGCGAGTGGTACAGCGCAAGGCCACGCGACAGGTAGTTGTGATCGAAATAGGCGCAGTAAACCCGGCCGGTCATAGGCAGGCCACCGTCACGTCTTGAGATGCCGGGCGAGGATTGCCGACAGCTGCTGCATCCGCGCCTGATAGGTGTGGTCGCGCAAGGTGCGGGCGTTGCCGGCCGCAGCGATCCTCCTCAGCCGGTCGGGATCGGCGAGCAGCGCCTCGATCTTTGCCGTGGCCTCCTGCGGATCGGAATAGACCGCGACTTCCCGGTCCGGCTCGAACAGCTCGGCCAGATTGTCCTTGCGTTCGGTCAGCAGCAACGCGCCCATACCGGTCGATTCATAGAGGCGCATGTTGTTGGCGTTGTTCCCTGCAATGGCGATATGGCGGTTGATGGTGATCTTGCTGCGCGCCATGATCCGGTACATGTCGAGCCCCCAGACCTCGCGCTCGTAGCGGGCCTTGATCGGCGACGACGCCGGCAGGTCGTCGGCGCCGTAGCCAAAGAACCGGATCGGCGTGTTGCGCGCCAGGTGCTCGAGCAGAGGAATGGCGTTCTTGTGAGCCCGGCTGACGCCGCCGACGAAAGAGATGTCGATATCCCTGGCGGGTGCATCGCATTCCGTCGCAACGCGCGGCTCGAAACCCAGCCGGAAATATTCCGAGGCTATGCCCATCGCCTCGATCTCGGCGACGAAGTGCGGAAACGACGTCAGGATCAGATCGTAGCCGGCGAGAAAATCACGCGGCGGCAATGGCGAGGCGACCTGGCCGACGATCAGCCGGACGTCGGCCTTCAAAGCCTGCAAGGCGCCCGGTGGGAAGAACGTGAGGTCGTGACTGAACAGCACGTCCGGCTTCAGCGCGCGGATCTGCGCCATCGCGACGTCCAACAGTCCCGGCAGTGCCGCGAGCGCCCGTCCCAGCAGCGGAATGCGATAAAAGCGGTGCGGGATCGGGAATTGCAATGCTGCCGCGGCGCGGCCGTTCTCGCGCGCCCAGGCCGCCTGCAGCGGCACGCAATTGACGATCAGGTCGGAGGCTTCCCAGCCAAGCTCCTTCAGATGGCTGGAATAGAAATCCGAGGTGCCGAACCGGGCATTGATCAGCGCCCGACGCTGCGCTTGAAAGCTTTCGGCCTTCAGCGAGGGGGTTCGCGCGTAGAGGTCCGAAAGGAAACGGCGGTAGTAAGTGTCGACCAGCGCTATGCGCATGAACTTCCCCGACAGGCCGGCACCTGTGCAATGGCCTCAATCCCTGACAAGCTCGACAAGCATGCTGTCACCGAGCCCCATGGCGTCCGCCGTGCGGTTGAACGGCCCGATAAAGCTTCTCGCCATCTCGGTCGCGCGCGCCGCCAGCCGATGCTTCACGCGCAACGCAAACGACGAACGCTCCGGAATCGAGGGCCCGGATCCGGTCCAAGCCGTCGACGCCTGCCCTTCGGCGGCGACGTCGCCATAGGCGCGCAGCTGCAGCACGGTCCACAAATTGGGCGTGATGGTCCGCATGCTGGCGACCTCATAGCCCGCCTGCTTGGCGATCTTGGGAAACGAGGTCTTGTTGTAGTGATGCAGGTGGTAGGGAATATGCCAGTTGATCCACTGCCGTCCCGAAATCCGCTTGTTGAGCGAACCCGCATTGGGAAAGGCCAGCACGACCTTCCCTCCCGGCCGCAGCCTGGCGCGCACGAGTTTCAGCAGCGCGATCGGATCCGGCACGTGTTCGATCACCTGGTTCAGCACGATCAGGTCGAAATCCGCGCCGGGAAACGGGTTGTCGTGAATGCTGCCGATATGGACCGTCAGGCCGAAATGATCGGCGATGGCGCGCACGTTCGGATCGGTCTCGATGCCCCAGGATTCGCCGCCGAGGTTACGCACCTCGAGCAGCGACACGCAGGAACCGCATCCGATATCCAGCACCCGCTGGCCGGGCTTGACCAGATAGTGCCCCTGATTGTCGGTGCCGTTGCGATGGCGAACCGCCGCCGCGTCCGGCGCCAGCACCAGATCGGCCTCTTTTTTCAACGCGGTGAAATCGACGTCGCGCCGCGGATAGTACTGACTATACAGCGCAGGCAGATCGCTCTCGGCGAGCATCGGCGACGTCACCATCTGGCCGCAGCCCACGCATTTGAGCACCGAGAAAATTCCGGGAGAGCCGTAGCGATCATCCCAGATGCGGTCGATGTAGGGACGGTTCTCCGAACCGCAGGCGATGCAGGCGGGTGGGCTGGTGCCGGTCATGACAAACTTCCTGCTGCGCTCAGCGATGTCTCGTCGTGGATGTAGTCGTCGGTTTCGTACGGCCGGTCGCAGAGCACCAGCAATGCCGATTGCTCGACAAGAAACGTTTCGGTGGCGTAGATGCCCGGCACGACATTGATGAATTCGCCGCGGCCGAGAACAAACGTCTGCCGCGCCTTGCCATCGAAGGCATCGACCCTGACCTGTCCCGAAAGGCAGACCATGAACTGGCTGCATCTCTTGTGGGCGTGACCGCCGCGGGTACCGCCGGCTGCGACGTCGGATATCCAGAACAGCCGCACCGGCGTGAACGGCGCGTGCTGGATGATGTCGATCACCGCAAGGCCGCCGCGCGCGTCGTCGAAGATCGCCGCCCGCCCCGTCGACACCCGGGACAATGGCCCGGCGGATGGAGGACCGCTCATCGGTTCGACCGGAAAAAGCCGCCGACCGCATCGACCACCCGCTCGACTTCCGCCTCGGACATCGTCGCGAACATCGGCAGGCTCAAAATGCCTGCCTGAAGCCGGTCGGTGACGTTCAGGCTGCTGCCGATGCGGGCATTGGTCGCGAGGCCGGGCTGCCGATGAGCTGGGAACGGATAGTGCAATCCGGTCATGATGCCGGCGTCCGCCAGATGAGCCTTCAGGGCATCGCGGCGATCGGACTTGATGACGAAGAGGTGGTAGGCGTGGCGGCAGCCCGGCTGTTCGGCCGGCAGATCGATCGGCAGGCCCGCCATCCGCTCGCGATAGATGGCCGCGATGCGCCGCCGCGCGTCGACGTCCGCGGCCAATCCCTGCAGCCGGATGTTCAGGTAGGCGGCCTGCAGCTCATCCAGGCGCGAGCAGCGGCCGAACGGCAGCTCGGCGTATTGCGGCGTGCTCCAGCCATAGGTCCGCAGCTTTCGCACCAGATCGATGCGCTCCCGGGAGCCGGTGACCGCGCCGCCGTCGCCAAGCGCACCGAGATTCTTGGTTGGATAAAACGAGAAACAGCCCAGCGCGCCGAACGAACCGACAGGCTTGTCGCCGAACATGGCGCCCTGCGCCTGGGCGCAATCCTCGATCAAGAGCAGGCCGTGGGCGTCCGCGACACGGACCAGATGGTCCAGCGCTGCGGGATGCCCATAGAGATGAACCGCCAGGATGGCCTTGGTGCCCGGGCCGACCGCCGCACCAATCAGGGAAGCGTCGATACAAGCCGTCTCGTAGTCGACGTCGACGAACACCGGAATCGCCGACAGTGCATGAATCGCGGCAACGCTCGGGCCCGCGGTATGCGACGGCACGATCACCTCGTCACCGCGACCGATGCCGGCGGCCTGCATCGCAAAGATCAACGCGTCGGTGCCGCTGCCGAGCCCGGCGGCGGCAGCGGTTCCGACCGACGCGGCAAGACCGTTCTCGAAGGCCTCCACCTCAGGACCGCCGATATAACTTCCCGAACGGATGACGCGCCGCGTCGCGTCGAGGATTTCGGTCTCAAGCCGCTCCAAATCGCGGCGCGGGTTGGCGAGGGGGACGGTGTCAGTGGTTTTCATGACAATTTTCTAGTCTCGACAGCGGTCTGTTGCCAGCAATTTGTGGCGGCGATGGCGATCAGGCAGGTTGCGGCGAGCGCTGAAACAGGAAGCCACGATAGGAGCATTGTTCCGGAGCACCGGTGACCGTCGGCCGCTCGTCATTGAGGAATTCGCGATCCAGCCGGTAGCCGTGCTGCTGCATGAAGCCGACGAACTTGTCGCGGTTCAAAAACCAGCCGGTGTACTCGGTATCGTACCCATAGCGCTGCGGCCGCTGGATGACGACGAAATCATTGGCCCGGTCGACGAACGGCATGCGGCAGATCATGATCCAGCGGCTGCCGGAGGCGGCGATCTTCGCCAAGAGACCATAGATGTCGCGGACGTATTGCAGCGAACTGCTGGCGTAGATCAGGTCGTAGGTCTTTTCGAGCGCAGCGACGCCATCCGCGGTGAAGGCCGTATCCGGCAGCAGCCTGTGACCGGCCTCCACCAGCGTGGGCAACTCGGACACGGTATAGTCGATGGCGACTTCCGGAAAAAGCTGCCGGCTCAAGAGCGCGTAGTGGCCGATGCCCCCGCCCCAATCGAGCACCTGCAGCGGGCGGCCGGAGGTGGTGGCGATGGCCCGGCCGAGCACATAGCCGAAGGTCATCATGATGTTGTGAGAACTGACGTTGACCGGCGCGCCGGGCAGCGCCTCGTGCGCCATCCCCAGCGGCTTCGGCGGCGCGATGGAATCGGCAAAGCCCTGCCATTTGGCGACCTGGGTATCGACGATCGACGGATGCATCCAGCCCTCGGTCCAGTCCGCCTGCGATACGGCCTCCCATTCCGGCGGCGGTGGACGCACCACGTTGCGCAATTCCGCCATGGCGGACGTCGCGGGCGCGGCAAGTCCCGGCGACCGGCGGCCGCGCATGCTGCGCACGAGATCCGTCACCAGCGGCGGCAGCAACAGCACCGCGAGCCGCTTGACGCCGATCATGAAGTTGCCTTTCACGCCAGGCTTCCTTGTGGACGAGGGCCGGTCAAATCGACGAGATCAGGTTGCCGTGCATCCAGGCGCGGATCGCATCGCGGAACGGGTGCTCGAGATCGCTGTTGACGCGGAACCCGAGCGAGGCGGCCTTTCGCGAGATGCGGCGGACCTGGCGGGAATAGTGCACGAACAGGATCTTCTTCGCCTCCTTTGAGAACTCGTAGCCCCAGGCCGGAATGGCAGCGACGTTGCCCAGAAACTCCACGGCGACGGTGCGGAACGCATGATAGTGAAAGAACACCACCGGCGTGCCGTCGACGCTGGGATGCAGCGCGTCGCCGGTCACCTTGTAGGTCAGCAGATTCCACGGCGCGACACCGCCGCCGATGTTGGCCAGGATGCGCAAGCCCGGATAGAGGGCCGGCCATTCGTTGAGATAACCCTGGTCGCCGCAATAGCCGTTGTCGGGATCGAGCACGCACTTGTCCAGCACCTGGCGGCGCCAGCGCTGCACGCAGCTTCTGGATTCCTCGCCGACCACGAAGGCCACGAAGCCGACGTTGAAGCGCCCGGAACTGCTCTCGTAATGCCGCCTGTCCTCCGAATAGCGATGCTCGTGGATCAGGATGTTGCCGCCGTCGGCCAGTTCGTTCAGCAGCAGCTGCGGCGAGGCAAAGAAGTAGAGATCGGCATCGACATAGACCACGGTGTCGCCGGTGGCGTGAATATCCACCATCCGCGCCGCCAGCGCCGGGGCGCAGGTCCAGCAGAACTCGCGATGCGGCCGGCTCGCCTTGACCTCGAGCAGTTCGGCATCCTCGAGGTGTTCGACGGAGATCACCTTCCAGCTTGGCCGGCCCATCTTCCGGATCATGTCCGGCGTGGTGTCGTCCATCGCCAGGATGGTGACGGTCTTGTCGCCGACAAACTGCGTCTCGAGGCTTTCCAGCATGGCGAGGCCGCGCGCGGCGTAGCGCATGTCGAACAGCGTGCAGAAATGCGTGGTCATGCCCGGTCCGGCGCCTTCAGGGATTGCGGGAAATTTCGAGCAGGTAGGCGCCATAGTCGCTGTTCTTGTAGCGATCGGCGTTGGCGAGCAGCTGCGCGGGCGTGATCCAGCCCTTGCGGAAGGCGATTTCCTCGAGGCAGGCGATGCGGAGCCCCTGCCGCCGCTGCAGGGTGGCGACGAAATTGGTGGCGTCCAGCATGGAGGCGCAGGTGCCGGTGTCGAGCCAGGCGAAGCCGCGCCCGAGCTGCTCGACAAACAGTTCGCCGCGCTCGAGATAACAGCGGTTGAGGTCGGTGATTTCCAGTTCACCGCGCGCCGAAGGTTTCAGCTGGCGGGCGAAGCCGGAGGCGCGTTCGTCGTAGTAATAGAGCCCGACCACCGCGAAATGCGACTTCGGGTTCTGCGGCTTCTCCTCGATATGGGTGGCGTTGCCGTTGCCGTCGAAGCTCACGACGCCGAAATCCCGCGGGTTCTGCACCGGATAGCTGAACACCGTGGCGCCCTTGGCGCGGCGCGTGGCGTTGTTCAGATGGTCGGAAAAGCCCTCGCCGTAAAAAATGTTGTCGCCGAGTACCAGGGCGCCCGGGGACCCGTCGAGAAACTTTTCGCCGATCAGGAACGCTTCGGCGAGCCCGTTGGGCGCATCCTGAACGGCGTATTCCAGGCGAATGCCGAAGCTCGATCCGTCGCCGAGCAGGTTTTGGAACATCGGCACGTCGCGCGGCGTGGAAATGATCAGGATTTCCCGGATGTCGCTCAGCAACAGCGTCGACAGCGAGTAGTAGATCATCGGCTTGTCGTAGATCGGCAGCAACTGCTTGCTGACCGCCGACGTCATCGGGAACAGGCGCGAACCGGTCCCGCCCGCCAACAGCAATCCGCGGCGCGCCATCAGCTCGCCTTCCCCAGCCGCTCGCCGGCATAGCCGCGCGCCTTGATGTGCGAAATCCAGGCCTCGTTGTCGAGATACCACTTCACCGTGGCTGCGAGGCCCTGCTCGAAACCGGTGGCCGGCTTCCAGCCGAACAGGCCTTCGACTTCGGCGTAGCTCATGGCATAGCGCAGGTCGTGGCCGGGACGGTCGGTGACGTATTTGATGGCCTCGGCATAGGGACGCTTGCCCGGCACCAGCTGGTCGAGCAGCGCGCAGATCGCGTTCACCGTGTGGATGTTCTCGCGCTCCTGGCTGCCGGCGAAATTATAGACGCCGCCGGATTTGCCATGACGTACCACCTGCTCCAGGCCCTTGGCGATGTCGCCGACATACATCCAGTCGCGGACCTGCCGGCCCTCGCCGTAGACCGGCAGCGGCTTGCCTGATAGCGCTGAGGAAATCATGTGCGGAATCAGTTTTTCCGGAAACTGGCGCGGCCCGTAGGTGTTGGAGGCATGGACGATGGCGGTGGGCAGGCCGAAGGTGACCCGATAACTGCGCGTCAGGTGGTCGCCAGAGGCCTTCGAGGCCGCATAGGGTGAGTTTGGCGCGTAGTTGCTGTCGACGGTGAACAGACCCTGGTCGATCGAGCCGTAGACCTCGTCGGTCGACATCTGGACGAACAGAAATGCGGATTTCGCCGGTTCTTCCAGGCGACGCCAGTGCGCGAGACAGGTGTCGAGCAGGCTGTGCACCGCGACGATGTTGGTGTTGAGAAACGGCGCCGCGTCATCGATCGAGCGGTCGACATGGCTTTCGGCAGCGAGATTGAACACGACGGCGGGCCGGTGGCGCCTGAGCAGCTCGGCGACCAGGTTACGGTCGCCGATATCGCCCTTGACGAAGGTGTAATTCGGATGCGCGGCCACGGCGGCAACGTTGATCTCGTCGCCGGCATAGGTCAGGGCGTCGAGATTGACGACCTGGAACCCCTCGCCGATCAGACGCTCGACAACGTGCGAACCGATGAATCCGCAGCCACCCGTCAACAAAACAGTCTTCATCAAGTCGGTCTCTCGCAAGGGGAACCGGGCGATCGGTTCAGCGTCATGCTGCTACCACGCTCGGGATCGGGTTGGCCACACGGACCGTGACAGGCCAGCGAATTAGAGGTATTATATAACCTCTATTCCATGCCCGGTGCCGGCGTTGACGGCGCCGCCGGTTTGCGACATTCCAGTCCGCCGCCGTTGGCTTGCCGTGGCCCGAGGAGTTGGCTTGCGCGTCCTGATCATCAACACCGACTATCCTGCGTTCCTGAAGCAGCATTATCAGCGCCATTCCGAATTGGCCGACAGCGCATTCGAGACCCAGATGGCGGCGCGGAATGCGAGCTATTTCGGGGTCTTCGATGCCTATTCCAAGGGCTTTGAGGCCAACGGCCATGAGGCCTGGGAAGTCCACGCCAACAACGGCCTGCTGCAGCGCCGCTACATGACCGAGCGCGGCCGCCGGCCGGACCCGGCGAACAAACCGCCGTCACGCCTGCAGCACCTGTTGCGCCGCGTGACGCGGCGCGTGATACCGCAGAAGGCCGCCGAAAGGGATGTCCTGCGCAGCCCATTCGACATCGCACCCTGGCACCTTGCCGACATTCTGCTGGCGCAGGTCAAGGATTATCGGCCCGACGTCATCCTCAATCAGGCCGTCAGCGAGGTGGGCTCCAACCTGCTCTCGCGGATGAAGCCGTATACCAAACTGATCGTCGGGCAGATCGCTTCCCCGATGCCCGAGCCGGAGGAGGAAGACTATCGCGCCTATGATCTGATGATCTCCTCACTGCCGAATTTCGTCGATCACTACCGCGGACTGGGCATCGCCGCGGAACTCAACCGCCTCGGCTTCGACCGCCGTGTGCTCGCGGCGGTCGGCAGCCCGACACGGGACACCGACGTGTCGTTCGTCGGCAGCCTTTCACCGGCCCATCCGGTGCGTGCGCGCTTGGTCGAATGGCTGGCGGGACAGACCCGCCTCGATATCTGGGGCAACGGCATCCAGCAATTCCCCGCGGCCTCCCCGATCAATCGCCATTACCACGGCGAGGTCTGGGGGCTGGACATGTTCAAGGCGCTGGCGCGCTCGAAGATCACAGTCAACAACCACATCGACATCGCCGAGAACTACGCCAACAACATGCGGCTCTATGAGGCGACCGGCATGGGTTGCCTGCTTTTGACCGACAGAAAATCCAACATCACAGACATGTTCGAACCCGGCCGCGAAATCGTCTGCTACGACAGCCCAGAAGAGTGCCTCGACCTGATCCGGTACTACAGCAGCCACGATGCCGACCGCGAACGCATCGCCGCGGCGGGGCAGCAACGGACGCTGAGCGCGCATAGTTATGTGAACCGGACGAAGGAGCTGGTGGGGCTGTTCAAGGTTCATATCGAAAGGCTGAGCTGAGTTCAGACTGCCGCTCCCGCGATGTCCCCACCGGGCGGGGACTGCAACCCGGCGGCCAGTTGGATTTCGCGCACGATGGCGGCGAGCGCCTGATCTCCATTCCGGGCGAACAGACCATAGCTGGCGTTCTCAAGCGGCTCAGAAAAGGATGCGCAATAAGCATCGTCGGTGAGAAGCCTTTCAAGCGCCGTACGCGCATCATCGAACGTGGTTACTTCGATGGCGGCGCCTTCGGCTGCAATTTCGGGATGATAGGGACCGAACCCGCTGACGTCGAGAATGATCGGCACCACACCGCCGGCCGCCGCTTCGAGCAGGGTCGTGGAGTTGATGGCAAGGGCAACGCGGCATTCCGCCAGGGCGTCGCTCAACGAAAAGGCGCCAGGCGGCATCAGCTTGACGTTTTTCAACGCCGCTAACTGTGCCGCGTCATGCGCCGGCACCGGCGCTCCCGGGTGCTCCCTGACCCGCACCTCGAAGTCCGGGAATCTCTCCGCCACCCAGATCACGAACTCCAGTGTCGCGCGCCAGGCGGCCGCAGTGAGCCAGTGCGCGCCATACTGCAGGAAGAACGCAACCGCCTTCCTGCGATTGACGTTTCCCTGACCTTCACGCGGCACCACATGGTTGCCGGTGACCACGAAATTCTGGGCGGGATTGTAGGGCGCGAGCATCCTGGCGAACTCGTCTCCCCAAACGCACATCCGAGAATAGCTCATGTTGCGAAAGCCGGGATGAACAACCGGGGCCCATCCCTGCTGGATGCAGACCGTCGAAACACCAATGGCGCGCGCGCTCTGATTTACCAGTTCGTAGATCGCCGCATTTCCTTCCGGAACCACGACACATCGGCAGTCGAGCCGCTTGAGTGCCCTGCGGATGGCGTTGAACCGGATAATCCAGGAATCGAACAGTCCGGGCTTGAACTTGGAATCGAGAATCTTGACTTCCGTCGTCGTCATCGCCACGGAGTCGGCATTCAGCTCAATGTGGACGCGGGGCAGCCCTTGGCCCGCCAGCGCGGCAAACATCGCCGGATCGTCTACCGTCATGAACGCATACGGAACCGACAGCCTGTCGGCGATCGGCTTCAGGTAGCGCACAAACTTTGTATGGATGATGACAAACAGGATTTCGGGTGGCACGCTGCAGCCCTCGATCTGGACCACGGCCTTGCCATGAAGCCGGTGCAGATAGCGCAGAACGCGCAACTTCAAGCTCGGCGGCGCGGCAAACTTCGGGCGTGCCCCCCGCAGATAGGGCGCGATCTGTCGCCCCCAAATCGACAATTCGTCCTCGTCGGGCACATCTCCACCGCCCTCGCAGGCGACGAAGTAGTCGTATAGCTGCCGGTCCGGGAAAAGCGCAAAAAACAGCTGGCGCTCGGCGACACGCCTCAGATCCGCGCCACCGCTTCGGAAGGCGCCTGGGTCATGAGCGACCATATCGGCCGTGAGTTGCTCGATCGCCTCGTTGAGCCGCAGATATTGCGGCAGCATGAACCGATCCGACAGGCTATCATCTGCTGGGGCTGGCATCATTCGTTCAAATCAGGCTCCGAGATCGGCCCAGCTCAGGGGCTGCCCCCGCTTGAGGAAGCGCGCCGCGCGACGGCCGATCACATCGGACAGATGCTTCGGCGCCAAGCCGAAGCCCGGGCGAATGGACCGCACGTTGTCCGAAGTCAACGCTTCACCGGAAGCGACGTCGGCCACGACATACAGGGAGCGGCGGAAGATCAGATTGCCGCGTTCTTCGTCGCTCCGGGAATAGTCCACCGCTCCGATCGACAACCAGGCGTTCCTGCAATCCTCTACCAGCCGCCGGAATTCGTCCGGCTCCAGGCTGAACGCCGCATCCGGTCCGCCATCCGCCCGTCTGAGCGTGAAATGCTTTTCAATGACATTCGCGCCCAGCGCAACCGCGGCCGTTGCGCAAGCCGTACCCGGCGTGTGATCGGAAAGCCCGGCCACGACGCCATACGACCTGGCGATATCCTCGATCGTCCTGAGGTTGGCGTTTTCGTATTTTGCGGGATAGGTCGACACGCAGTGCAGCAGGATCAGCTCGGTCGTGCCTGCTTCATGCGCGGCGCGGACAGCTTCGCCAATCTCCTCCTTCGTGGTCAACCCCGTGGAGATGATCATCGGTTTTCGCTCGCGGGCCACGCGGGCGATGAGCGGAAGGTCGATCGCCTCGAACGACGCGATCTTGTAGGCGGGGACATCGAGGCTGCTCAGCAACTCCACCGCCGTCTCGTCGAAGGGCGTCGAAAACAGCGTGACGCCGCGCGCACGCGCCCTTTCCACTAGGCGAGGATGCCATTCGTACGGCGTATAGGCTTCCCGGTAGAGTTCATGAAGCGTGTAGCCATCCCAGAGCCCGCCATGGATACGGAAATCGGGACCGTCGTGATCGATCGTCAGCGTATCGGCGGTATAGGTCTGGATCTTGATGGCATCAGCGCCCGTCGCCGCCGCCGCATCGATCAATTCGAGCGCGCGCTCCAGCTTTCCGCCGTGGTTCGCCGAAAGCTCGCAGATAATATATGGCGGATAGTCCGGGCCGATCCTTCGGCCCGCGATCGTGACAAATCTGGACATGTTAGTCAGGTCCGTGGGGCGCGCTTGCGCAGGATGATTTCGTAAGTGTGCCCATCCCTTTCGAAATAGGCGGGATATCGTTCCGGATCGCACACCCGCAGCAGCGCGAACTGCTTGTCGAGCGATTGCTCGATATCGATCCTGCTGTCTTCCGGAACCCGCCGGCGATAATAGGACGCCGAAGCGCCTGCTTGCGGCAACGGCTTCACACCGTCGAAATCCCGAATCGCCATGTCCATCAGACTGAGTTCGGCATCGAACAATTTGGAATTGATCTCGTCGAAAAGTTCATGCCCTTCCAGGTCGAAGCCGACCTTAGCCCAGATCGCGCCGGTATCGACGGGGTCATCGGCCTCCAGCAGCGATACCGTGATGTGGTCCTGGCCCTCGAGAACCGCCCAGACATGCGGAGACCATCCCCGCCCCTGGGGCAGATCACTGGCGTGGAGCACGAGCGTCTTTGCGTACTTCGAGCGCAATGACGGAGAAATCAGTTCGTGGCAAGACACCAAAAAAAGCACGTCGCCTCCGGACAAATCCCCGCTTCTCGTCGCGAGCGTCACTTCGTGGGATTCTCGCTGACGTGCCACCCACATTCCCAGCAATGGAAAAATGGGATGATTATCATCGGAACAAAGCACGGAAATCTTCAACGGCGCGCTCCGGGGGTCCTGAGCTCATAGGTTCGCTGCAGCAGCTTGAAGTCCAACTCCCTGAACATGCGAAGCCAAGCGGTGTTGCGGGGGTTGATGTTCGCCAGAAAGCGTTCGCGAGGATGTCTCGCCATGAGAGCCTTGATCGCAGCCGGACCGATGACAGCACTTTGCCATCGCTCAAAAATGCCGATTCCGATTTCGCCGAGCGCCGTCAGATAGATGGCGCCGACATAGTCCCTGTCGAGCCGGATCAGATACCAGGCCGCATAGGGCCGGCTCGCGACGAACCTGAGATGCTGCTTCCAGTTCGGCATGACACGGTGGCTGATATTGACCTCCGGCTTCCTCTCGAGCAGCAATTCGTACAGAAGCCGAGGCGCGGTCGCCGGCAGCCGATAGACACTCACCAGCGTAATTTCCAACGGCGCTGCCTTTCGCCCGCCAAACCCGCCCGCTTTTCTCACCAAGCCGTCCACCCACCATCGACGGGAATGTTGGCGCCGGTAACGTAGGTCGATGCATCGCTCGCCAGGAACACGACGACTCCCGCTATTTCCTCGGGGCGGCCGACGCGCCCCATCGGCACCTTGCGCTCCAGTTCCCTGAGAAACTCGGGATTATCCTGGACCAGCCGATCCCGCGGAGGAAATGGACCCGGACTGACCGCATTGACGCGTATCCGATCAGCCGCCAGATGGCATGCCATGTACCGGGTCAACTGGATGAGGCCGGCTTTGGCGGCGCCATATTGCGGCGGGTTGTTCGACCCGGAGCTTCCATAGATCTGCGGGTCGGGGCTGACCATCCCGTACATGGATGCAATGTTGATAACGGACCCGCCCTGGACGCGCAGCAGCGGCGACGCGGCTCTCGTCAGAACAAACGACGCTTCGACGATGCCGGCGGCGGCCGTGGCGAACGCAGCCGGCGCGACCGTATCGATCGACCCAACCTGGATGGGAGCCGCGTTGTTCACCAGTACATCGAGTCTCTCCAGACCATCGATGCTCGCGATCGCGCGATCATGATCCGTCACATCGAAAGGCAGGGCTGTCGCGAGATAGCCGAGGTCACGCAATTCGCCGGCGAAATCCTCCGCCTTAGCCGCATCCCGGCCATTGACCAGCACGTTCGCCCCTGCCCGCGCCAGGCCGTGACAGATCGGCCGTCCGAGGCGGCCGGCACCTCCGGTGACGAGGGCGATCCGCCCCTCAAGCGAGAACGACGTCAATGCATCGGCCATTGGGCGGGATCCGTCAGGCGATCAGGAAACGCAGGCAGCCGGCTTCGGACGGTGGCTACGCCGACGTCGTCGAGCGGGGTCCTGGCAAACAACTCCAGGTTCTGCTGCAACTGCCAGGGAGCTTCGACGCCGATCACCAGACTGTCGACCCAGCCTTGCGCACGAACAAAGGCGACTGCCAGATCCGCGATATTACGTCGATCGAGATCCGCCGCCAGCTTCTGCAGAACAGCGATGACCGACGCCGCGTCAACTCCCGGCACCCGGGGCCATTTCAGCGACGACGTATCCGCCAAGAGGCCCTGAAGAAACACGCTGCGCACATGAATGGCAAGCTCGGACCTTAACGGCGCGAGATGTTCCCATCGCCGGTCAAGCAGATTGAAGGGGAGCTGTATGATCTGGACGTCTGGATCCGACGCCATCCGATCGAACTCCGCCCGGTTTTGCACGGAAACGCCGAGCCGTCTCACCATTCCCCGATCCCTGAGACGAAGCAACGTGTTCCAGACCGCGCCGCCGGTCGCGGTTCGCATGTCCGCCCGATGCAGCAGCAACGCGTCCAGACAGCCTCCGCCCAAAGCCTTGATGGATTCGTGGACGCAGGTTTCGACCTCCGCCTCGCACTCCCTGCTATCGTGCGCCACCATCGGCCTCAGCTTGGTAACGACCTGCACGCGTGCGCGGCCACCGCCCCGCAACGCGGCACCGATACGGGCCTCGCTCTCGCCATATAGTTGCGCGGTGTCGATGTGCGTCACCCCATGATCGATCGCGGCATGAACGAGGCGGTTGACATCGTCCTGCGACGGCATGCCGGCTTCGTTGGTGATCCCGTAACGCATACCCAATTGCGCGCCTCCGAGGGTCATTCTCGACTGGAATACCCCGTTACGCATCCGCCAGGGCACGCGCGGGACCGGCAGCTTGGCCAGGCCCTCGCAGAGTTCACGCCAACCGACCGCAACCGCATTTTCGACGCCGTTGAAGACCTGGGTTACCGCGGAATAGTCATCTGGCGTATCAACGGTCGCCCGCAGCTTCGCGAAACCGTCGGTGCCCGCAAGACCAGGGTTGCCGGCTGTCCGCCGCAGCGCCGGCGTGACATGTTCGGCATCGTCATCCCGTTCAGGTGTCGCCCGCCGCAAGGCCGCGAGCCGGAACGCCTCCGCCGAAAGGCCATAGGGCAGACCATCCTCCGGCCAACGCGGGGCGACGTACTGGACGCTGCCCGCGGCCAGCCGGTCGATAAGGTTCTGGATGAAATCGGCGTCCGGAAAGACATTGTCTCCGGTCAGCCTGATGACCGTCGCATCGTCCTCGAGATCGGCCGTCGCACCGATGAAGCGGCCGTACACGTCTTCCAGCGAACCGCGGAAAATCGGAATTGCGGCGGTACGACAAGCGAGCGCGATCGCATCATCCGATGCCTCCTGCGAGGTCGCCACGACAAGCGCGAGACCGCTCCGCATCGCCCGTTTTGCCGCCAGAACGAACATCGGCATGCCGGCGATTTGCAGCAGCGCCTTCCCCGGCAGCCGGCTAGAGGTAAAGCGTGCCTGCAGTACGATCCGGACCGTCATCGCCGCCCTGAAGACGGCGCCGGGTGCAACAAGGCATGCAACTCGGAGACCACGACATCTTGCTGTTGTTCGGTCAGCGTAGCGTAGAGCGGCAGCGTCAAGGTCTGCGCATAGTGGGCTTCCGCAACAGGAAACTGACCGGGGTGGAAACCAAGGCCGCGAAAGTACGGCTGCAAATGCACCGGGATGTAGTGCACCTGCACGCCGATGCCCGACTCGCGCAACCGCTCGAAAGCTTGCCTACGTGACAGGCCCGAGGCTTCCTCGTTCCAACCAACCGTGTAGAGGTGCCAGGCCGAGAGGGCATCGGGATCGCGCGCCGGCAGAGACAGGCCGCTGTTGGCCAGCGCGCGGTCGTACCGGGCGGCGAGTTCGGCGCGCCGTGCGACATAGCCATCCAGCCGCCGCATCTGGCTGGTTCCGAGCGCCGCGTGGACGTCCGTCAGGCGATAGTTCCAGCCGAGTTCAAGAGCCTGATAAGACCACGGTCCGTCCGGATCGCCTTGCATCAATTCAGGATCGCGCGTCGTACCATGAGAGCGCAAGCGATTCATCCGGTCGGCAAGCGCATCACTGTTCGTCAGCGCCGCACCACCTTCCGCCGACGTGACGACCTTGACGGGATGAAAGCTGAAAACGGTGATGTCGGAATAGCGACAGTCCCCGACGGGAGTCCCGAGATATCGGCCTCCGATGGCGTGAGCTGCATCCTCGACAATGCGAAAACCGTATCGCTGCCCCAACGCATGGATGGCCTGCATCTCGCAGGACAGGCCGGCGAAATGCACCGGCACGATGACCTTCGGCAAACGCTCCTCACGTTCCGCCAGTTCGAGCTTCGCTGCTAGCGCCTCGATGCTCATGTTCCCCGTGCGCAGGTCGATGTCGACGAAATCGACCTGCGCGCCGCAATACATTCCGGCATAGGCAGAGGCCAGAAACGTGTTCGGCGACGTCCACAGCCAATCCCCAGGACCCAGCCCCAGCGCCAGGCAGGCGATGTGCAAAGCGGACGTCGCGCTGTTGACCGCCACCGCGCGCCGCGCGCCGCAATACTCCGCCAGAGCGCTCTCGAAGCGCGGCACCGCGGGTCCTTGCGTCAGGAAATCCGAACGCAGGACCGCAGCCACCGCGTCGATGTCCTCCTGGGTAATGTCCTGCCGGCCGTAGGGAATGAGCGCCATGGTCAGAGCTTGCCCAGTCCGGCACGATTGTCCGCTATCCAGGTCTTCAGCGTATCGATCGACATCCATTCGGTGTTGGAGTCCGATGCGTAGACAAATCCATCCGGAACCTTGCGTCCGCCCTTGATGCGGACCTCGTTGCCCCAGCGATTGATGGCCGGCACGATCTTGAAGTAGCCGTCATATTCGTAGGTGTGAACGGAGTCCTCCGCGCTGATCATCTGCTCATGCAGCTTCTCGCCGGGGCGGATGCCGACGATCTCATGCTCAGCGTCCGGATCGACCGCGCGGGCTATGTCGGTCACCTTCATCGACGGGATTTTCTTGACATAGATTTCGCCGCC
>Ga0102590_1002733_pt1 | contig 19831 bp, 19 predicted proteins | sample AraplaMF_Col_mMF_FD_76859 | JGI IMG/M metagenome (GOLD analysis project Ga0102590, IMG submission 76859) | Arabidopsis root microbial communities from the University of North Carolina, USA - plate scrape MF_Col_mMF | ecosystem: Host-associated > Plants > Roots > Endosphere | place: USA...
TCACGGCCAACATCAAGGGCCTGACGCAAGCCACCCGCAATGCCAACGACGGCATCTCGATCGCCCAGACGACGGAAGGCGCCCTGACCGAAGTCAACAACAACCTGCAGCGCATCCGCGAACTGGCAGTGCAGGCCGGCACGGGCACGAACTCGGCCAGCGACCTGGACTCCATCCAGGCTGAAATCGGCCAGCGCATGGACGAAATCAATCGCGTTTCGCAGCAGACCCAGTTCAACGGCGTGAAGGTCCTGTCGGCAGACGCCGGCAAGCTGACCGTGCAAGTCGGCGCGAACGACGGTGAAACCATCGACATCGACCTGCAGGAAATCAGCGCCAAGACCCTGGGCCTGGACGGCTTCAACGTCAACGGCAAGGGCGTGTCGGCCAACGCCAAGGCCAACGTCAACGACCTGACCAAGGCCGGCGCCACCGGCACGGGCCCCTACGTCGTGACCACCAGCTTCGCCAAAGTGACCGCCGAGCAGGCCGTCGACGCGATGCAGGACGGCAACACGGCTGTCGTGGGTGCGACCACCTACAAGTACGACGCCGCCGCCGGCAACTTCACGACCACCGTCGCCGTGGCCACCGGTGCTCCCACCACGGCTTTCGCCGGCACGCTGCTGCCGACCGCGGGCAACAAGTTCTCGGGCACCTTCACGGGCGTCAGCGGCACCACCAACTTCGAAGTGGACAGCGCCGGCGCGATCACCATCGGCGGCCAGGCAGCCTACCTCTCGGGCGGCAACCTGACGACCAACAACGTCGGCGCTCCTCCGGCCGCCACGCTGTCGGGCCTGTTCGCCAGCGGCGACACCACCGCCAGCGCATCCAGCGTCCAGCTCAACGGCACGACCTACAACTTCGGCGCTGCCGCGAACTCGGGCTTCACCTACACGAAGACCGTTTCGAAGGACGACGTGAAGACCGCCGTCGCCGGCGCCGCCTCGACGGTGAACCTGGGCTCGGGCATCTTCGCCTCGACCGTGACCTTCGCCGCTGCCGGTGGCCAGTCCAGCGACACGTACATGGACAACGACAAGGAGATGACCAAGACCGCGTCGTACACCACGAGCTACAACGTCAACGCAGTCAACGGAGAAGTGACGGTTGCCTCGACGACCGGCACGGGCAAGTACGCAGCCGACGTGGGCGCAGTGGCCTACGTCAACTCCGCCGGCAAGCTGACCACGGACACGACCAGCAAGGGCACCAAGACGAGCAACCCGCTGGCCGCGCTCGACGCAGCCCTGGCCAAGGTCGACACGCTGCGCGGCAGCCTGGGTGCTGTGCAGAACCGTTTCGACTCGGTGATCGCCAACCTCGGCACCACGGTCGTCAACCTGTCCTCGTCGCGCTCGCGCATCCAGGACGCCGACTACGCGGTCGAAGTGTCGAACATGACGCGCGCCCAGATCCTGCAGCAAGCCGGTACCTCGGTGCTGTCGCAGGCCAACCAGACCACGCAAGGCGTGCTGTCGCTCCTGCGTTGATCGAAAGGTACTGAGAAGTCAGAGGAAAGCCGGGTCCCTCCCCTGGGTTGGGACCCGGCCGACGCAGGCCCCTGGCGCAATCCGGGAGTGCCTGCGCTGTTCCCTGCGGCCATGCCGGTCCAGGCGAGGCCGCAGAGAACAGCGAACCCAGCACAGCAAGGTGGAAATGATGTTGAACCCCGTGTCGGCGAACTCCGTGAAGGACAACCAGTGGACGCAGCTGCTCGTCGGCGGCGCCGCGGGCGCGGCCTCTGCCGCCGCCGCCACGGCCGAGAAGGACGATGCGAAGGAGGGCGCGACGCCGGTCCAGGTGGAGCAGGCGGTGCGCCAGGTGAACGAGTCGCTCGCGCTGCGCGAGGTCGGACTGCAGTTCGAGGTCGACAAGGAGACCGACATGGTCATCGTCAAGGTGGTGGACCGCGCCAGCGGCGAGGTCATCCGCCAGATTCCCAACGAGGAAGTCGTGCGCATCGCGAAGCTGATGAACGACGGCAACGGACTGCTGGTGGACCACGCGGCCTGAGGCCCGCACCGGCCGCGCAGACGCAGCGACACCCATTCGAATTCAAGAGGACAAATACATGGCAACGATCAGCAGCCTGGGCGTGGGCTCCAACCTGAATCTCGCGGACCTGCTCACGCAGCTCGAGACCGCCGAGAAGCAGCCCATGGTGGCGCTGCAGGCCAAGGCCAAGAGCTACACGAGCAAGCTGTCGGCCTACGGCACGATCCAGAGCGCGCTCTCCACGCTGCAGGCGGCGGCCAAGAAGCTCGGCGACCCGACATTCTTCCAGAGCGTGACGGGCACGCCCACCGTCAGCGGCATCCTGTCGGCAACCGCCACCGACACGAGCGCGGCGGGCAACTACACCATCGACGTGTCGCAGATCGCGCAGTCGCAGACGCTGGTGAGCGCGGGCCAGGCCGACGCCAAGGCCGCCATCGGCACCGGCAAGATCACCATCGACTTCGGCGCCATCACCGGCGGCACGCTCGACCCGGCGACCGGCCAGTACAGCGGCGCCACCTTCACCGCCGACGCGAGCCGCCCCGCCAAGTCGATCACCATCGACTCGACCAACAATACGCTGGAAGGCATCCGCAACGCCATCAACGGCGCGAACGCGGGTGTCACGGCCAGCATCGTGAACGACGGCAGCGGCACGCCCAACCGCCTGGTGCTGACCTCGACGCAGACCGGCGAGAAGTCGAGCATGCGCATCGCGGTCGACGGCGACGCGGCGCTGCAGGGCCTGCTGAACAACGACCCCGCCGGCGCGCAGAGCCTGAAGCAGACCTCGGCGGCACAGAACGCGAAGCTCAACGTCAACGGCATCGACGTCACCAGCCCGACCAACACGGTGAAGGAAGCCATCCAGGGCGCCACGCTGACGCTGGTGGGCACCGGCAAGACCGGCCTGGCCATGAAGGAGAACACGGCCGGCGTGAAGACGGCCATCAACGACTTCGTGAAGGCCTACAACAGCCTGCAGAGCACGGCCAAGACGCTGACCGCGTACGACGCCGACACCAAGACCGCCGCGGCACTGGTGGGCGACAGCACGCTGCGCAACCTGCAGACGCGCATCCGCCAGGCGCTCGTGGCGCCGCAGCCCGGCGGCACGAACGACATGAAGGTGCTGACCGAGATCGGCGTGTCCTTCCAGAAGGACGGCACCCTGGCGGTCGACTCCGACAAGCTGGACAAGGCGCTGGCCAACAACCTCAAGGGCGTGGCGAACCTGTTCTCCAGCGCCACCGGCAGCACGGCCGGCTACGGCAAGCAGATCGACGCGCTGGTGGACGACGTGACCAAGGGCGCGCTGAAGGTGGCCAGCGACGGCGTGACGGCGACCATCAAGGAACTCGACACCCAGTACGACGCGATGCAGCTGCGCGTGGACGCCACGGTCGACCGCTATCGCAAGCAGTTCAACCAGCTCGACGTGCTGATCAACAACCTGAACAACACCAAGAACTACCTCACGCAGCAGTTCGACGCGATGTCGAAGCAGTCCAAGTAGGACGCAAGGCACGCGGAACCTGGAGTACCAGCCGATGTACACCCCCCACAACATGCGCACAGGTGCCGGTGCCTACGCGCGCCTCGGTGTCGAGACCAGCGTGATGAGCGCGTCGCCGCACCAGCTCATCACGATGCTGTTCGATGGCGCCAAGACCGCCATCGGCATGGCGCGCCACCACATGGCCGCCGGCGACACCGAAGCCAAGGGCAACGCGATCTCCAAGGCCATCGGCATCGTCGACAACGGCCTGAAGGCCGGGCTCGACGCCCAGGCGGCCGGCGAGGCCGGCGCCGAGCTGGTGGCCAACCTTTCGGCACTGTACGACTACATCGTGCAGCGGCTGTTCCGCGCCAACCTGCACAACGACGTGCTGGCCCTGGACGAGGCCGACCGGCTGCTCGAGAACATCGCTTCCGCCTGGCGGGAGATCGACGACCGGGCCCGTGGCTGAAATGCAACCGCAAGAGAAACAGAAAAACATGGCATTCCGGAGTGAGGTCGTTCATTGCTACGAAGAGCTGGCCACCGGCATCGCATCGATGCTGGTGCTGGCGCGCGCCAAGGAGTGGGGCCAGCTCCCCGCGCTCGAAGCCCGCTGCTCGGCGATGGTGGAGCGCCTGAAGGCCATCGAGCCCCACGAGCTGCTGGACGCGACGCAGGTCGAGCATGTGCTCGATCTGCTGGAGCGCATACGTTCCGACCAGGCCGAGGTGTCGGGGCTCATCAAGCCGCAGCTCGAGAGCCTGATCAGCCGCATGGGATATCTCACGCAGCAGAAGAACCTCGGCAGGGCCTACGGGCCGCCGCACTGAGCGCGGCTGCCGGACGACCTGAAGAAACCGCACCATGACTGGACTCGCCGGACTGCTCGACGCGCTGCTGGCCGCAAGGCTCGCGCCGCGGCTGGACGTGCTCGGCATCAAGCCCGAGACCACCATCGGCGCGCCCGGGCCGGCGGTGGCGATCGGCAAGGTCGAGAACGATGTCAGGCTGCCTTCCAATGCGGCGCTCGACAGGCAGATCCCGGGTGCCGCTGCCGGCGGTACTCCCCATGCCGGCTCCGGCGCCCAGCCTTCGATGGAGACGCGGCTGTCGGTGGCGGCGCGCGTCATCGGCGCGGTGCTCGCCGACCTGCAGGCGCAACCGGGGCCGGTGCGTGGCGCCGTGCCCCTGATGCCGTCGCGCGCGCAGCCGGTGAACGCCGCGGCGCTGGCGGGCACGCTGGCGCAGGCTGTGTCGGACAGCGGGCTCTTCTATGAATCGCACCTGGCGTCGTTCACGGTTGGCGGCCGCACGCTCGCGCAGATGAAGCAGGAGCCGCAGGCGCAGTGGGCCGTGCCGGTGATCGCGAAGGCGCAGGCGGGTGCATCGGTCGCGTCGCAGGTGGTGGCTGCCGCATCGACGGCGGCGATCGTCGATTCGCCGGATGCGCTGCCTTCGCTCGTGGCGCAAGCTCAGGTGCCGGCGGTGCAGGGCGACGGCGCCCGCGCGGCGGGCGTTGCCGCGCCACAGGCGCCGGCCACAGCCGGGCAGCCGCAGGACGCCGGTGGCTCCTCCTCGCAAGGCAAACCGCAGACTCTGGAACAGCAAGCCGCGGCGAACGACGCGGCGCGGGTGCAGGCCGCCTATCGGCAACCCGAGAGCGCATCGCCCGGCTGCGGCTTCGATTCGATGCCCGCGCACCGCGCCAGCGAATCCGCGCGCCAGGCCGACAGCGCCACGGCCCTGCCGGCATCGCGCGGCGGCGAAGTGATCCACCCCCAGGCCGTCACGCTGGTGCACCAGCAGCTCGATCTGCTGGCCAGCTCGGTCTTCCGCTGGAACGGCCATGCCTGGCCCGACGTGCCGATGAGCTGGACCGTGGAGGAAGAACAACAGGCCCGGTCCGAGGCGCGCGAGGGCGCGGTTGCTGAAGAAGAGGGTGCGCGCCGCTGGTCGACCACGGTCTCGCTGGAGCTGCCGAAGCTTGGCGAGGTCGACTTGCGGCTGAGCCTCGACGGCCAGGCCGTGCAGGCGCATCTGTTCGCGCGCGAGGCTTCGACCATGGCGCGCCTGCGCGGCGACACCGGCCGGCTCGCGAAGCGTTTCGACGCCGCGGGCCTGCAGCTGCAGCAGGTGCTGGTCGCCGCGAAGGAGGTTGCCCTATGAGCGCCGCGCCGGGCCGCCCCAAGCAAGCTCGCACCGCAGTGCGAAGCACGAAGGTATTCCAATGAGCGCCGCGCCGGGCCGCCCCAGGCAAGCTCGCACCGCAGTGCGAAGCACGAAGGTATTCCAATGAACGAGGTGCTCGACAACCGCAACAGCGCCGTCGCGCTGTCCTATGCGGACAAGACGCGGGCGCCCGTCGTCGTGGCCAAGGGTTATGGCGTGGTCGCCGAATCGATCATGCGCGAGGCGCGCGAGCACGGGCTTTACGTGCACTCGTCGGCCGACCTCGTGAAGCTCCTGATGCAGGTCGACCTGGACAGGCAGGTCCCGCCGCAGCTGTACCTCGCCGTGGCGGAGGTGATGGCGTGGATCTACCGCCTCGAGGGTCGCGCAGGCGACTAATTGACCAGATGGACCAATGTGAAATCATGAATCGAGAAATTCGTTCAAATGGTCTTTCATCGGGACTAAATAAACCCATAGCGTTTATCAATTCGATGTTGCTGACGAATAAATTCGCGCTTTTTTTGGTGGCGTCTGAAACATTTGTTACCCAAACGGCTGACACCTGTAAACGCGGGGCCTCCATTGGGAGATGAGGAGTGCCTTGTCAGATGCCTCCTACCTTTTTTACCCTCATGTCATACAAAACACTTCAACATGTAAAACTTTGTGTATATAATGTATACACGATTGTTAGGAGCACGAAGTGAGCTTTGAATCGGAAATGGGATCAGAGATGGAAAACGTCAACATCACCGCCAACGGCGTGATTTCGAGGGAAATCGGCGAGATAAATCTGGCCTATATGCTGCTGGCGCAGAAGCTGGTGAAGCAGGACAGGGCCGAGGCCATGTTCCGCCTCGGCGTGGGCCGTGAGTTGGCCGATCTGCTGGCGAACATGTCGCTCAGCCAGATCGTGAAGCTGGCCGCGTCCAACTTCCTGCTGTGCAGCTTCCGGCTGGACGACCGCCCCATGTTCGCGGTGGTCGGCGAGGGCAAGGAGCCTGCGCTGCAGCAGGCGCATATGTCGATCCTGATGGCCGCGCGCCAGGCGCAGGCACAGTCGCAGGCGCAGATGCGCGGAGCGAGCGCGGCGTGACCAGCAAGAGCGTCCTGGGCGAGGTGCGGCAGGTCCAGCTCGCGATCGAGCTGATCGGCCTCGGCGCGCGCCTGCAGTTCCTGGAAGCCGCGGTCACGCTGAGCCGCGAGCGCCTGATCCGCCTCTACAAGGAACTCAAGGGCGTCTCTCCGCCCAAGGGCCTGCTGCCGTTCTCCACCGATTGGTACATGACGTGGCTGGCCAACATCCACTCGTCGATGTTCTACAACATCTACCGGTTCATGCTCGACGAGGCGGACGAGAACGAGCTGCCCGCGCTCATCAAGGCCTACCGCCTCTACACGCAGCAGGTCGAGGCCAACGGTGGCGAGGTGGTGCTCGACTTCACCCGCGCCGAGACCATGGTCCGCTTCTTCGACAGCGACATGCTGCAGCTGAGCACCTGCTGTCGCTGCGGCGGCCATTTCGTGGCGCATGCGCACGACAACAAGAACGGATACGTGTGCGTGCTGTGCCGTCCGCCTTCGCGCGCGGGCAAGGCACGCAAGCCCAAGGCGACAGAGCGCCGCCGCGGCGGGCTCGTCGCGGTGGCGCCGGTGATGGACATCGGCGGCGCCGTCTAGGAAAAGTGCCCCGCCGGCGGCCATGGCCGCCAGGGGTTTGTTGATTCGACGCCCGCTGGGCGATAGGGGAAGCGCGTGCTGGTTCTGGTTGGATACATCGTGGTGATCGGTGCCGTCTTCGGTGGCTACGGCCTCATGGGCGGGCACTTCGGCGTCCTGTTCCAACCGGTCGAACTGCTCATGATCGGCGGCTCGGCGCTGGGCGCCTTCATCGCCGGCAACAACGGCAAGACCATCAGGGCCACCATCAAGGAGCTGCCCCTGCTGCTGCGCACCTCCAAGCACAACCGCCAGCTCTACATGGACCTGCTCGCGCTGCTGTACGAGCTGCTCGCCAAGGCCCGCAAGGAAGGGATGATGAAGCTGGAGACCGACGTGGAAGACCCGTCCCAGAGCGAGATCTTCACGCGCTATCCGAACATCATGGCGCACGAGGGCATCACCGTCTTCCTGTGCGACTACCTGCGCCTGGTCATCAGCGGCAACACCGATGCGCACGAGATCGAGGCGCTGATGGACCACGAGATCGAGACCATCCGCCACGAGGCCGCGGTGCCCGGCCACAGCCTCTCGCGCGTGGGCGATGCGCTGCCCGCGCTGGGCATCGTCGCGGCCGTGATGGGCGTGGTGCACGCACTCGGCTCCGCCAACCTGCCGCCCTCCGAAATGGGCGCGCTGATCGCGCACGCGATGGTGGGCACCTTCCTCGGCGTGCTGCTGGCCTACGGCTTCGTCTCGCCACTGGCCTCGCTGATCGAGCAGAAGGTGGAAGAGGGCATGAAGATCTACCAGTGCGCCAAGGTCACGCTGCTGGCAAACCTCAACGGCTACGCGCCTCAGCTCGCGGTGGAGTTCGGCCGCAAGGTGCTGTTCTCGACCGAGCGCCCCTCGTTCACCGAGCTGGACGACCACGTCCGCGAAGTCAAGGCGCGCTGACGCGCCCATCGCACGAGCCAGCACAGAGCAGCCAGCGATCATGAGCGACGACAAGCCAAGAGTCATCTTCAAGCACGTCCACAAGGGCAAGCACGGGGGCGCGCACGGCGGCGGCTGGAAGATCGCCTATGCCGACTTCATGACGGCCATGATGGCCTTCTTCCTCGTGATGTGGCTGCTCTCCATCTCCAGCACCAAGCAGCGCGAAGGCATCGCGGAGCACTTCCGCATGCCGTTGCGCGTGGCGCTCACCGGCGGCGACAAGTCCAGCCTCAGCACCAGCATGATCCCCGGCGGAGGCGCCGACCCGGTGCACGTGGAGGGCGAGGTCAAGCTCACCGAGACCGCGAGCGAGGACGAGGCCGACGCCAGCCGCCTTGCCGAGATGAAGAGAAATCTCGACGCGCTGATCGAGAAGAGCCCTGTGTTCCAGCAGTTCCGCTCCCAGATCCTCATCGACATCACCACCGAGGGCCTGCGCCTGCAGATCGTCGACACCGAGAACCGCCCGATGTTCGAGCTGGCCAGCGCGCGCGTGGTGCCGCACATGCGCGCCATCCTGCGCGAGCTTGCGCCGGCGCTCAACGGCCTGCCCAACAAGATCACCCTGTCGGGCCACACCGACGCCATCGTCTACACCAACGACCGGTCCTACGGCAACTGGGAGCTGTCGTCAGACCGCGCCAACGCCTCGAGGCGCGAACTCGTGGCCGGCGGCATGGCCGAGGGCAAGGTGCTGCGCGTGATCGGCCTGGCCGACAGCATGCACCTGGACAAGGCCGATCCGCGCAACCCGATCAACCGGCGCATCAGCATCATCCTGCTCAACCACCGGACCCAGGAGCGCATCGAGCGCGAGAACAGCGCGGAGCCTGTCGGCGGGCTGCGCATCGGCAAGGCGGCCGCGAAGGCGGACTGAACGGACGCACGGCAGCAGACGGCACAACAACAAGAAACACACAAAGACACGAGATGGACCTCAGTCAATTCACCCAAGCCTTCTTCGTCGAAGCCATCGAACTGCTCGCCGAGATGGAGCAGCTCCTGCTGGAACTCGATGTCGACGCCCCCGACAGCGAACAGCTCAACGCCATATTCCGCGCGGCGCACTCCATCAAGGGCGGCGCAGCGACTTTCGGTTTCACTGCCCTTACCAACACCACGCACGTTCTCGAGTCGCTTTTGGACCGCGCCCGCCATGGGCAGCTGCGTCTGACCGGCCGGATGATCGATGCATTCCTGGAAACGAAGGACGCCTTGCAAGAACAACTCACCGCCTACCAGGCAGGCAACGAGCCGGACCCGGACATGGTCGCGCACATCTGTGGCGTGCTTCAGCAACTCGCGCTCGAAAGCGGTGACGCAAGTGCGGCGGCACCCGCGCCCGCTCCGGCTCCTGCGCCGGCTCCCGTGCCTGTGGCGGCCTCCGAGCCCGTGGCTGCGCCGGCCGATGCCGCCGCCGGCAAAAGCGGCGGCGGCGCGCTGCGCGTCCGCTTCGCCCGCCTGTCGGAAAGCGAATGCGAGCTGCTGACCGGCGAGCTGGCCAATCTCGGCAAGGTGCTCTCGAGCACGCGCAGCAACGACCAGCTCACAGTGCTGCTCGAAACCACCTGCTCGCCAGACGACATCGTCGCCGTGTGTTGCTTCGTCATCGACGAATCGCAGATCGACATCACGCACGAAGCGGTTGCCGAAGCTCCGGCAGCGGTGGCCGCACCCGCGCGCGCGCCCGATCCCGAGCCCGCCGCGATCGTGGAAGCCGCGAAGCCGCAGCCCGCGCCTTCTCCCGCACCCTCGGCGCCCACCACGGCAGCCGCTTCGTCCGCCGCCGCCAAGGAATCCAGCTCCATCCGCGTCGACGTCGAGAAGGTCGACCAGCTCATCAACCTCGTGGGCGAGCTCGTCATCACCCAGTCGATGCTCACGCAGGCCGCGACCATGCTCGATCCGGTGGCCTACGAGCGCTTCCTCAGCGGCCTGGGCCACCTGGAGCGCAACGCACGCGACCTGCAGGAATCGGTCATGTCCATCCGCATGATGCCGATGGACTACGTGTTCAGCCGCTTCCCGCGCGTCATCCGCGACGTGAGCGCCAAGCTGGGCAAGCAGGTCCGCCTGGACACCTACGGCAAGGAAACCGAGCTCGACAAGGGCCTGATCGAGCGCATCGTCGACCCGCTCACGCACCTGGTGCGTAACAGCCTCGACCACGGCATCGAGACGCCCGAGGTGCGCCTGGCCAAGGGCAAGGACGCCACCGGCCAGCTGCTGCTGTCGGCGCAGCACCACGGCGGCAACATCGTGATCGAGGTGAGCGACGACGGCGCGGGCCTCAACCGCGAGCGCATCCTTGCCAAGGCCATGCAGCAGGGCCTGCCGGTGAGCGAAACCATGCCCGACGACGAGGTGTGGCAGCTCATCTTCGCGCCCGGCTTCTCCACCGCCGAGCAGGTCACCGACATCTCGGGCCGCGGCGTGGGCATGGACGTGGTCAAGCGCAACATCCAGGAAATGGGCGGCCACGTCGAGATCCACTCGCGCGGCGGGCAGGGCACCACCACGCGCATCGTGCTGCCGCTGACGCTGGCCATCCTCAACGGCATGTCGGTCAAGGTGGGCAGCGAGGCCTACATCCTGCCGCTGAGCTACGTCATCGAGTCGCTGCAGCCGCTGCCGGAGCACCTGCATTCCATCACCGCCGACGGCCACGTGATCCGCGTGCGCGGCGAGTACCTGCCGCTCATCGAGCTGCACCGCGTGTTCGACGTGGCCGGCGCGCAGACGCACCCCACGCAGGGCATCCTGGTGATCGTGCAGGCCGACGACAGCCGCTTCGCGCTGCTGGTGGACGAGCTGCTCGGACAGCACCAGGTGGTGGTGAAGAACCTCGAGACCAACTACCGCAAGGTGCCCGGCATCTCCGCCGCGACCATCCTCGGCGACGGCAGCGTGGCCTTCATCATCGACGTGGGCGCCATGCCGCGCATCCAGCGCGCGCAGGCCGCGAGTGCGGCCGCGCTCGCGGGCGCGGCCCGGAGGACCGACGCCATTGCGCTCTGACATCCGACGGAGACAGCTGAATGCGGTTTGATTTCTTCCGTCGCGCTTCCGAAGGCGCCGGCGCCGAACCCGACGCCTCCACCCAGCCCGAGGCCGGCTGCGAAGGCCACCTGGCCTACGCGATGCTGCTCGACGCGCAGAGGCGCGTGATCGGCTATCGCATGGCCTGGCGCGCCGCCGGCGCGGCTTCCGATGCGTCCGGCGCAGCGGGCGTCAAGGCGCTCATGGACACGCTCGCCATGCACCTCAACCCTGGCGACGAAGGCTGGCTGCTGGGCTCGCAGCTGCTGTTCGTCGACGTGACGGTCGACGCGCTCTTTCAGAGCGAGCTCCAGTCGCTGCCGCCGCAGCAGGTGGTGCTGTGCATGCGCGCGGACGAACTGATGGACGCCGACCTGCGCTCCATCCTGCTGTTCCTGCGCGAGCAGGGCTTCGGCTTCATGCAGTGCGCAGGCGCCGTACTGCCTGAAGACCCGGAGTTGCGCTCCATCGTCACCCACCTCGAAGTCGGCGCGAACGACGCGGACACCGTCGCGCGCCTGCGCCAGGACGCCCAGCTGGGCCACCCGCCAGTGGAGCCGGTGGCCTCGCGCGTGGAAGACTGGACCGAGTTCGATGCCTGTGCGTCGCGGCGCGTAAACGTGTTCATCGACGGCGCCTTCCGCAACCCGCCGGTGCTCGAGACCGAAGACGCGCTGCAGCCCGAGTCGCTGCTGATCGTGCAGCTGATGCAGATGCTCCAGCGCAACGAAGACCTGCGCGTGATCGAGGCCGCGCTCAAGCACGATGCCGCGCTCACCTACCGCCTGCTGCGCTACATCAACTCGCCCGCGGTGGGCATGGCGGTGGAGATCCATTCGCTGCGCCATGCGGTCGCCATGCTCGGCTACTCGCCGCTTTACCGCTGGCTCTCGCTGCTGCTGGCCACCAGCAACAAGGCGGGCTCGCCCTACATGATGAAGAAGGCCATCCTGCGCGGGCGCTTCGTCGAGCTGGTGGGGCAGGGCATGCTGCCTGCCAGCGAGGCCGACAACCTTTTCGTGGCGGGCATGTTCTCGCTGCTCGACCAGCTGCTGGGCGTGTCGATGGAAGGCGTGCTGCGCAAGGTGCAGCTCACCGAGGCGGTGCAGCAGGCCATTCTTTCGCGCGGCGGCCTCTACGGCCCCTTCGTGGCGCTGGCCGAGAGCTGCGAGCTCGACGACGGGCAGGCGGCGCGCCTGTCGGAGGCGCTGTTTCTGAGCCCGGCGCAGGTCAATGCCGCGCAGCTCTCCGCGCTGGTGTGGGCGCAGGGCGCCAGCCCTGCGGCGAGCGAGCAATGAAGCAAGCCGCGGCCGGAGTGCCGAAAGTGCGGGGCATTTGCGCGTCTGATCGGTCCATTGGAAACGGTGGCCGCTATGTACATTGAAAGCCAACCTTCCAGGCTGGCCGTGACCACCGAGTTCCTTTTCACCGACAGCGACTTCTCGCGCGTGCGCACCCTCATCCATCGCCGCGCCGGCATCGCCCTGGGCGAGCAGAAGCGGCAGATGGTCTACAGCCGCCTCTCGCGCCGGCTGAGGGAGCTGCAGCTGCCCGACTTCGCCTCGTACCTCGACTGGCTCGAACAGCGCCAGGACGGCGAGGAGTGGCAGCTCTTCATCAACTCGCTGACCACCAACCTCACCTCGTTCTTCCGCGAGGCGCATCACTTCCCGACGCTGGCCGAGCACGTGCGCAAGGCGAAGCAGCCCGTCACCGTGTGGTGCGCGGCGGCATCGACGGGCGAGGAACCCTATTCCATCGCCATCACGCTGATGGAGGCGCTGGGCGACAAGGCCGCGGCCTCGCGCGTGATCGCCACCGACATCGACACGGCGGTGCTGGCCAAGGCCTCCGCCGGCGTCTTCACCGCGGAGCAGGTGCGCAGGCTCGCGCCCGAGCGGCTGCGGCGCTTCTTCAACAAGGGCACCGGCTCCAACGCGGGCAAGGTGCGCGTGCGGCCCGAGGTCGCGGCGATGGTGAAGTTCTCGCGGCTCAACCTGCTCGACAGCGCCTGGGCGGTGAAGGAGCCGGTGGACGCGATCTTTTGCCGCAACGTGATGATCTATTTCGACAAGCCGACGCAGAAGAAGGTGCTCGACCGCTTCGCGCCGCTGCTCAAGGCCGACGGCCTGCTGTTCGCCGGGCATTCGGAGAACGCCTCGCTGGTCAACCAGGCCTTCCGCCCGCTGGGCCAGACCGTGTATGAGCTGGCGCGCTCGCGTGCCGCGGGTGCTTCCTCATGAGCGCGGCCTCGAATGCGGCCGCCCCGGGCTCGGTGGCGAGCCATCATTATTTCGACCGCGACGTCGGGATGATGGCCGTGAAGCTGCTGCCCTCCGAGTACTACGTGACATCGAGCAACACCGCGCTCAGCACGGTGCTGGGCTCCTGCGTGGCCGCCTGCCTGCACGACCGCGAGGCGGGCGTGGCCGGCATGAACCATTTCATGCTGCCCGACGACGGCGAAGCCGGCGCCTCGGCCGGCACGCGCGACGCCACCGAATCGATGCGCTACGGCACCTACGCCATGGACGTGCTGATCCGCGAGCTGGTGCGTGCGGGCGCGCGCCGCGACCGGCTCAAGGCCAAGGTGTTCGGCGGCGGCGCGGTGCTGGCGAACATGACCACGCTCAACATCGGCGACCGCAACGCCGACTTCGTGCTGCGCTACCTGGGCAACGAGCGCATCGAGGTCGCCGCGCAGGACCTGCGCGGACCGCATGCGCGCCGCGTGTGCTTCGTGCCGGCGACGGGAAAGGCCATCGTGCGCAAGCTGCGCGCGCAGACAGAAGTGCGCCAGGTGCAGCACGAGGAGGGCGAGCTGCTGCGCAGGCTCTCCGGCCCGCGCGCTGCATCGGCTGCCGATAACAAAGGAAACCTGTGAGCGTGAAGAAGATCAAGGTGCTGTGCGTCGACGACTCGGCGCTCATCCGCAGCGTGATGACGGAGATCATCAACAGCCAGCCCGACATGACGGTGGTGGGCACGGCGGCCGACCCGCTGGTGGCGCGCGACCTCATCAAGGTCACCAACCCCGACGTGCTCACGCTCGACGTGGAAATGCCGCGCATGGACGGGCTCGAATTCCTCGAGAAGCTCATGCGGCTTCGGCCCATGCCGGTGGTCATGGTTTCCTCGCTCACCGAGCGCGGCTCGGAGATCGCGCTGCGCGCGCTCGAGCTGGGCGCCATCGACTTCGTGACCAAGCCGCGCCTCGGTGTGCGCGACGGCCTGCTCAACTACACCGAACTGATCGCCGGCAAGATCCGCACCGCGGCAAGCGCACGCCTGCTGCCCGCCCGGCACGCCGCCGCGGCGCGCCCCGGCGGCGAGGCGCCGCAGGAATCGCTGCTGCGCAGCCCGCTGCTGAGTACCGAGAAGCTCATCATCATCGGCGCCTCCACCGGCGGCACCGAGGCCATCCGAGAAGTGCTGCAGCCGCTGCCGCCCGACTCGCCGGCCGTGATGATCGCGCAGCACATGCCCGCGGGCTTCACGCGCTCGTTCGCGCAGCGCCTGGACGGCCTGTGCCGCATCAACGTGAAGGAAGCCGAGCACGGCGAGCGCGTGTTGCCGGGCTATGCCTACATCGCGCCCGGCGGCTACCACCTGTCGCTCGCGCGCAGCGGCGCCAACTACGTGGCGCACCTCGACCAGGAGCCGCCGGTGAACCGCCACCGGCCGTCCATCGACGTGCTGTTCGATTCGGCCGCCAAGCATGCCGGCAAGAACGCCATCGGAATCATCCTGACCGGCATGGGCAAGGACGGCGCCGAAGGCCTGCTGCGCATGCGGCGCGCCGGCGCCCACACGCTGGCGCAGGACGAGGCCAGCTGCGTGGTCTTCGGCATGCCGCGCGAGGCCATCGCGCTGGGCGCGGTGGACGACGTGTCGCCCCTGGCCGAAGTCAGCCGCCGCGTGCTGGCACACCTTCGCACGTTCGGTGAACGTACGAACCGAGTTTGAGAGAAAAGAAAACGACCTTGGAGTTGGAAATATCGTGATCGACAAGAGCATCAAAATCCTGGTTGTGGACGACTTCCCGACCATGCGCCGCATCGTGCGCAACCTGCTGAAGGAGCTGGAGTTCCACAACGTGGACGAAGCCGAGGACGGCGCCGCCGGCATCGAGAAGCTGCGCGGCGGCAACTTCGGCTTCGTGGTGTCGGACTGGAACATGCCCAACATGGACGGCCTGACCATGCTGCAGACCATCCGCGCCGACCCCGAGCTCAAGAAGCTGCCGGTGCTGATGGTCACGGCCGAGGCGAAGAAGGAGAACATCGTGGCGGCGGCCCAGGCCGGCGCCAACGGCTACGTGGTGAAGCCCTTCACCGCCGCAACGCTCGAAGAAAAGCTCACCAAGATCTTCGAGAAACTCGCGAAGGAAGCGGCCTGACATGAGCCAGAACACCGCCGCCGCCGCCGTCGCGGAACCCGCCAACACCACCGAAGAACTGCTGGGCCGCATCGGCCAGCTCACGCGCCAGCTGCGCGAAGGCCTGCGCGAGCTGGGCCTCGACAAGCAGGTGGCCAGGGCCGCGCAGGCCATTCCGGATGCGCGCGACCGCCTGAGCTACGTGGCCGCCACCACCGAGCGCGCGGCGCACCGCGCGCTCAACGCCATCGACGTGGCCCAGCCGCTGCAGGAAGCGCTGTCCACCGATGCCAAGGGCCTGAGCAAGCGCTGGGACGAGTGGTTCAAGAATCCCATCGAGCTCGACCACGCGCGCGAACTCGTGCTGGACACGCGCGGCTACCTCGACGGCGTGCCCGAGCGAGCGAGCGCGATCAACTCGCAGCTCATGGAAATCCTCATGGCGCAGGACTTCCAGGACCTCACGGGCCAGGTCATCAAGAAGATGATGGAAGTGGTCAACGACGTCGAGACGCAGCTGCTGCAGGTGCTGATCGACAACTCGGCACCCGAGAAGCGCCACGAGGCCGCGCAGAGCCTGCAGAACGGCCCGCAGGTCAAGCCCGGCAACCCCGATGCCGTCACCGACCAGGCGCAGGTCGACGACCTGCTGGAGAGCCTCGGCTTCTGATCTCAAGGGGCCTGCCGGCCCCTTTCTATTGTCCGAATTGCAGGGCTATCAGGGCCCTGATCGACAGATTGTTCCGGAGGGTCGAATTCAATAATTTGGCCATGAGCAAGGCGTACTTCGCCACTGCTGGTTCGGAGCATGAATGGCTGAGGAAAGCGATCTCGAGAAAACGGAACCCGCCTCCGAGCGGCGCCTTGAAAAGGCCCGCGAGGAAGGCAACGTAGCCCGTTCCCGCGAGCTCACCACCTTCGTCATGCTGGGCACGGCCTGTGCCGGCCTGTGGCTCGCGTCGGAGTCGCTCGGCACGAGCATGAACGGCGCGCTGCGCATGGGACTGCAGTTCGACCGCGCGGCAGCCTTCGACCCTTCCTACATGCTGGCCCGCACCGGGCTGATGTCGATGCAGGCGCTCGGCGCCATCGGCCCGATGTTCGCGATGATGATCGTCGCAGCCGTGGTCGCGCCGATGATGCTCGGCGGCTGGCTCTTCTCCACCAAGTCGGTGGCGCCGAACTTCGGCAAGCTCAACCCGTTGGCCGGCATCGGCCGCATGTTCTCCTCGCAGTCGCTTGCCGAGTTGCTCAAGGCGCTGGCCAAGTCGGCGCTCATCGGCGGCGTGGCCTGGTGGCTGGTGTCGAGGGACATCGGCACCCTGATGGCCCTGATGGCGCAGCCCGCGCAGTACGCGCTGCCGCATGCGGTCGTGCTGGTGGCCAGGCACTGCGTGCTGATCGCCGCGACGCTGTTCCTGGTGGCGCTGATCGACGTGCCCTTCCAGCTCTGGAGCTACTACCGCAAGCTGCGCATGTCGCGCGAGGACGTGCGCCAAGAGCACAAGGAAAGCGAAGGCGATCCGCACATCAAGGCCGCGATCCGCCGCCAGCAGCAGCAGATGGCGCGCCGCCGGATGATGTCCGAGGTGCCCAAGGCAGACATCGTGCTGACCAACCCCACGCACTTCGCCGTGGCGCTCAAGTACCAGGAGGGCGGCATGCGCGCCCCCCGCGTGGTGGCCAAGGGCACCGAGCTCGTGGCCGCGCGCATCCGCGAACTGGCGAAGGAGCACAAGGTGGCGATCCTCGAAGCGCCGCCGCTCGCGCGCTCCCTCTACAGGCACACGAAGCTGGGCGACGAGATTCCGGCAGGCCTCTACACCGCGGTGGCCGAGGTGCTCGCCTGGGTCTACCAGCTTCGGCGCTGGAGGGTCGAAGGCGGCGAAGCGCCGCGCACGCCCACCGACCTGCCGGTTCCCGCAGATCTTCAATACACCGCCGCCGATGCGGCTGAGCTTGCCGCATGAACGCGATGACAAACCTGATGCGCTTGCCCGCGCGCTTCTTCCCGGGCTCGCAGCTCAAGGGGCTGGCCGGGCCGATCCTCATCATCATGATCCTGAGCATGATGGTGCTGCCGCTGCCGCCATTCCTGCTCGATCTTCTGTTCACCTTCAACATCGCCATGTCGGTGATGGTGCTGCTGGTGAGCATGTACACGATGAAGGCGCTGGACTTCGCGGCCTTCCCGGCGGTGCTGCTGTTCTCCACGCTGCTGCGCCTGTCGCTGAACGTGGCCTCCACGCGCGTGGTGCTGATGAACGGCCACACCGGCGCCGACGCGGCGGGCAAGGTGATCGAGGCCTTCGGGCACTTCCTCGTGGGTGGCAACTTCGCCGTGGGCGTGATGGTCTTCATCATCCTCGTGCTCATCAACTTCATGGTGATCACCAAGGGCGCGGGCCGCATCGCCGAGGTGGGCGCGCGCTTCATGCTCGACGCGATGCCCGGCAAGCAGATGGCCATCGACGCCGACCTCAACGCCGGCCTGATCGGCGAGGACGTGGCCCGCAAGCGCCGTACCGAGGTGGCGCAGGAAGCCGACTTCTACGGCTCGATGGACGGTGCCAGCAAGTTCGTGCGCGGCGACGCGATCGCGGGCCTGCTCATCATGGTCATCAACATCATCGGCGGCCTGGTGGTGGGCATGGTGCAGCACGGGCTGGACTTCTCCACCGCTGGCAAGACCTACACGTTGCTGGCCATCGGCGACGGCCTGGTGGCGCAGATCCCGGCGCTGGTGATCTCCACCGCCGCGGGCGTGATCGTCTCGCGCGTGACCACCGACGAGGACGTGGGCAGCCAGCTCACGGGCCAGCTCTTCTCCAACCCGCAGGTGCTGTTTCTCACGGCCGGCATCGTCGGCCTGCTGGGCATGATCCCTGGCATGCCGAACCTGGCCTTCCTGCTGATCGCGGGCGGCCTGGTGTGGCTGGGCCGCGGGCTGCTGCAGCGCAAGCCGAAGCAGCAGGCCGCGCAGGAGGCGGCCGCCGCGCAGGCCGCGAACCTCGCCGCGTCTTCCGCAGAGACGGCGGAGGCCACCTGGGACGACGTGGCCATGGTCGACCCGCTGGGCATGCAGGTCGGCTACCGGCTCATTCCGCTGGTGGACCAGTCGCAGCAGGGCGAGCTGCTGGGTCGCATCAAGAGCATCCGCAAGAAGATCGCGCAGGAAGTCGGCTTCCTTGTGCCGGTGGTGCACATCCGCGACAACCTGGAGATCAAGCCCAACACTTACGTCATCACGCTGAAGGACGTGGAGATCGGCCGCGGCGAAGCCTTCCCCAACCAGTGGATGGCCATCAACCCGGGGCAGGTCAGCGGCACGCTGCCCGGCACGCCCACGCGCGACCCGGCCTTCGGCCTCGCGGCGACCTGGATCGACGCGAGCCTGCGCCAGCAGGCGCAGGTGTACGGCTACACGGTGGTCGACGCCTGCACGGTGATGGCCACGCACCTGAACCACCTCATACAGACGCATGCCGCCGAGCTGCTGGGCCGCCAGGAAGTGCAGCAGCTGCTCGACCAGATCGCCAAGACCGCGCCCAAGCTCACGGAAGACCTGGTGCCCAAGGTGCTGTCGCTCAGCACGCTGCACAAGGTGCTGCAGAACCTGCTCGACGAGGAAGTGCCGATCCGGGACATGCGCACCATCCTCGACGTGATGGCCGAGCACGCGCCGACCGTGAAGGACCCGACCGAGCTCACCACGCTCACGCGCCTGGCGCTGGGCCGCGCGATCACGCAGCAGCTCTTCCCGGGCGACAGCGAGATGCAGGTCATCGGCCTGGACGGCTCGCTCGACGGCGTGCTGCAGCAGGCCCTTACCAACAGCAGCGGCATCGAACCCGGCATCGCCGACAACCTGCTGCGGCAGGCGCAGGCCGCCATCACCCGCCAGGAGCAGATGGGCCTCGCGCCCGTGCTGGTGGTGCAGCACGCGCTGCGCGTGCTGCTGTCGCGCTTCCTGCGGCGCAGCCTGCCGCAGCTCAAGGTGCTGTCGCACGCAGAGATTCCTGATTCCCGAACCATCAAGGTCACCACCGCCATCGGAGGACGAGGTTGAATTCCCCCCA
>Ga0102590_1002736_pt1 | contig 19818 bp, 19 predicted proteins | sample AraplaMF_Col_mMF_FD_76859 | JGI IMG/M metagenome (GOLD analysis project Ga0102590, IMG submission 76859) | Arabidopsis root microbial communities from the University of North Carolina, USA - plate scrape MF_Col_mMF | ecosystem: Host-associated > Plants > Roots > Endosphere | place: USA...
TGGTCAGCCGCATCATGTTGGCGACGTGGCTGCGGCTCTTGCCGACGACCTTTGCGATGTCGTCCTGGCTGCGTTTGAACTCGTTGGCGAGCGCGTGATAGCCCTGCGCCTCTTCCATCGGGTTGAGATCTTCGCGCTGCACGTTCTCGACGATCGCGAACTCCAGCGCATCGCTGTCGCTGATATCGACCGGCACGATCGGCACTTCATGCAGGCCGGCCATTTGCGAGGCGCGCCAGCGCCGTTCGCCGGCGATGATTTCGTAGCGATCCTGCGCGCCCTTCACAGGACGCACCACGATCGGCTGGATCACGCCATGCTGCTTGATGGATTCAGAGAGCTCCTTGAGCTCGGTGTCCGAAAATGTTCGACGCGGATTGCGCGGATTGGCCTTGATGAATTCGATCGGCACCTTGCGCTGCGCACGGGGACGGTCGACGTGCTGGGCTTCGCCGCCGACATCACCAATCAGACTCGCAAGACCCCGGCCCAATCGCGAACGCGCTTCATCGGCCATCGCCAGCTCCCTTGGATTCACGCTGCAGCACTCCAGAACTGAATTTCAAACTGTAGGGTGGGTTAGCCCTGCAGATGCGCCTCGCATCTGCTCGGCGTAACCCACCTCTTCTGTTTCCGCGGAGATAGACAGTGGTGGGTTACGCCTTCGGCTAACCCACCCTACGGCACCGCTAATGCGTGACGCGCAGCTCGCGCTCGCGCTGGATCACTTCGGTGGCGAGCCGCAAGTACGCTTCGCTGCCGACGCATTTGAGATCGTAGACCAGCACCGGCTTGCCGTAGGACGGCGCTTCCGAGATGCGCACATTGCGCGGGATCATGGTCTTGTAGACCTTCTCGCCCATGAACTGGCGGACGTCGGCGACAACCTGGTTCGAGAGGTTGTTGCGGGAGTCGAACATGGTCAGCACGATGCCGTGGATCGACAGGTTCGGATTGAGTGTCGAGCGCACCTGCTCCACCGTCTGCAGCAATTGTGAGAGACCCTCGAGCGCGAAGAACTCGCACTGGAGCGGCACCAGAATCGCATCCGATGCAGCCATCGCATTCACCGTGAGCAGGTTCAGCGACGGCGGGCAGTCGATCAGCACGTAGGTGTAATCGGCTTCGGGCGAGACGTTGTTGTTGAGCGCGCCGATCGCGTCGCGCAGCTTGAAGGCGCGGCCGGCCGTGGTGCCGAGCTCGAGCTCGAGGCCGGAGAGATCCATGGTCGAAGGCGCGATGTGCAGCCGCGGCACCGCGGTGGAGACCACCGCTTCCCGCAGAGGCGCTTCGCCGATCAGCACGTCATAGGTCGAGCAGGAGCGGTTGCGGCGATCGATGCCGAGGCCGGTCGAGGCGTTGCCCTGCGGATCGAGATCGACGATCAGGACGCGTTCCCCAATCGCAGCGAGCGCCGTTCCAAGGTTGATCGCTGTGGTTGTTTTCCCCACACCGCCCTTCTGATTCGCCAGCGCCAGAATGCGAGGGTGGCCATGCGGGACTTGGTCCGTCTCTCGGTCCAGCTCTTGGGCGGTCTGTTCTTGCGGCGGCTCGTCAATCACGGTCATCGAAATTCCTCAACTCACCCCTGAGCGCCTTACCCGCGCCGTTCAACCGAAGTCAGTTCGACGATCCACCCGTCGCCGGTCCGGCTTCGGTGGAGCTGCGGTTGAATATTCCAATATTTAGCGGCTTCGGTCAATTCAGCCTCTACATCTTGACCCTTCGGAAATAACGCTTTTGCGCCTTGGCGCACCAGCGGCTCCGCAAAGCCGATAAGTTGATGTAGCGGAGCCAGCGCGCGCGCGGTGACGCAATCGACGGGGCCGGTGATTCTATCCACATTATCCCCGATTTCAGCGAGATGTACGATCCCCGGGGATGTGGTGACGCGTACAGCTTCGCGCAAAAACGCGGCCTTCTTGGCGATTCGCTCGATGAGGTGAACGTTCGCGCCCGGCGTGCCGGCCATGGCGCAAGCCAACACGATGCCGGGAAAACCGCCGCCGCTGCCGAGATCGGCCCAGCGTTTCGCTGACGGCGCGAGATCGACGAGCTGAAGCGAATCGGCGATGTGCCGGGTCCAGAGCTGGGGCAAGGTCGAGGGCGCGACCAGATTGGTCTTGGCCTGCCACTCCCGGAGCAGTGCGATGTAGCGATCGAGCCGCGTCTCCGTTTCATGTGAAACGGGTGCCAGCTTGAGCGCCGCGCGCTTGTCGGCAGCGATGATGGAGTCGAGCGCCTGATCGTTGGCGTTGGCCTTATTGACCTTCGATCTGGATGGAGCCGGGTCGGATCGAATTGCCGCGCCCTCACCCGCTCCGGGTCGTCGCGATGGCGGTCTGTCCCCGCCTCGTCCGCGCTGTTTCACGTGAAACCCTATGCGATGGCCTGGGAGGTCTTGCGCGCCTCGCGGCGCAGATAAGCCGCGAGAATGCCGAGCGCCGCCGGCGTCATGCCGTCGATCCTGCCGGCCTGACCGACGGTGAATGGCCGGGCTTTCTCGAGCTTGGCCCGCACCTCGTTGGAGAGACCGGGGACGAGACTGTAGTCGACCTCCGACAGCACCAGGCCCTCGTCGCGCCGGAAGGCTTCGACATCGGCGCTCTGGCGCTCCAGATAGACCTCGTACTTCGCGTCGATCTCAAGATGGGTGGCGATGCCGGGGTCGATGGCGGACAGCTCAGGCCAGATCGCGCGAACCTGGCTCCAGCCGATATCAGGATAGGCCATCAGCTCGAAAGCCGACCGGCGCTGGCCATCCCGGTTCAGGGACAGCCCGTGCTTGATCGCCTCGTTCGGGGTGATGGTCAGAGACTTCGACAGCGTCCGCGCCGCGTTCAGGGCATCCATCTTAGCGCGATGATGCCGAGTCCGAGTGCTGCCGACGCAGCCCAGTGCAATTCCCTTCTCGGTCAGGCGCTGGTCGGCATTATCCGCCCTCAAGGTCAGCCGGTATTCGGCCCGCGAGGTGAACATCCGATAAGGCTCGCTGATCCCGCGGGTCACGAGATCGTCGATCATTACCCCGAGATAGCCGTCGGCGCGGTCGAACACCGTCAGTGCGGCACCACTGGCGGCGAGCGCGGCATTCAGGCCGGCCACAATGCCCTGCCCGGCGGCTTCTTCGTACCCGGTGGTGCCGTTGATCTGTCCCGCCAGGAAGAGACCGCGCAGACGTTTGGTCTGCAGGGTCGGATCGAGCTCGCGGGGATCGACGTGGTCGTATTCGATGGCATAGCCCGGACGAACCATCTTCACCCGCTCGAGACCCGGGATGCTGGCGAGGATCGCGAGCTGGACCTCCTCCGGCAGCGAAGTCGAGATGCCGTTGGGATAAACGGTCGGATCGTCCAGCCCTTCCGGCTCCAGGAAGATCTGATGACCGTCGCGGTCGCCGAAGCGGACGATCTTATCCTCGATCGACGGGCAATAACGCGGCCCGGAGCTCTTGATCTGGCCGGAGTACATCGGCGAGCGATGGACGTTGGCGCGGATCACCTCATGGGTCGCTGAAGTCGTCCGGGTGATGCCGCATTGGATCTGTGGCGTGGTGATCCGCTCGGTCATCACCGAAAACGGCTCCGGCGGCTCGTCTCCGGGCTGCATTTCGACTGCCGACCAGTCGATTGTGGTGCCATCCAGGCGCGGTGGCGTGCCGGTCTTGAGCCGTCCGAGCTTAAAGCCGGCGCGCTCAAAGGAGACTGAGAGACCCATCGCCGGGGCCTCGCCGACCCGACCGGCGGGCCAGTTCTTCTCGCCGAGATGGATCAGACCACGGAGGAAGGTGCCGGTGGTGACGACAACAGCCCCTGCCCGGAGCTCCCGGCCGTCCGCCAAGCGCAATCCGGTCACCCGGCCATCGGCGACGATCAGCTCGTCGGCCTCGCCTTCGATCACGGAAAGGCCCGCGGTCTCCTGGATCGCGACCTGCATGGCGGCGGCATAGAGCTTCCGATCGGCTTGGGCCCGGGGGCCACGAACAGCCGGACCCTTCCGGCGATTGAGGACACGAAACTGGATGCCGCCGGCATCGCCGACCCGGCCCATCAAACCGTCGAGAGCATCCACTTCGCGGACCAGATGGCCTTTGCCGAGACCGCCAATGGCGGGATTGCAGGACATGGCGCCAACGGTGGAGAAGCGGTGCGTCACCAGCGCCGTCGTTGCACCCATCCGGGCAGACGCAGCCGCGGCCTCACAGCCGGCATGGCCGCCGCCGATGACGATGACGTCGAAACTCTCTCGCTCTGATCGCATGGGCGGACTTCTAACGCAGAGGGGGGAAAGCCGGAAGTAGAAACTGGCGGGCCGATGTTTCACGTGAAACGGGCCAAGAACCAGTTTCACGAAATCAACCCCATGCACAGTAGCAGTTGTCGGGTGTTTCACGTGAAACAGGCGGCGGGGAGCTCGCGCGGCCGAAGCCGGGCCCGGGCGATCGCGCCGGATTGCGCTGTACTCCCTCCGGGTTTACGAACTCCGGCTGCTTCCTGACGTGATCGTTTCACGTGAAACACAAACAGTGGAACAAGGGCTAGTTCTACAATGTAGAATTAGTCATTACTTGCCGATGCAGAACTTCTGAAAAATGGCCCCGAGCACGTCCTCGACGTCCACCCTGCCAAGCAGCCGGCCCAAGGCATAGGCAGCGGCGCGCAGCTCTTCGGCGGCGAGCTCTTCGCCCTCTTCTACAAGCTCAAGACTCCGGCGCAAACTGTCTGCCGAGCGGCTCAACAGATCTCGCTGCCGGGCCCGGGTGACCAATGCGCCCTCATTGGTGCCGAAGAACTCAGCCGCGAATTTCACGAGAGCCTCGACCAGTTCGGCAATCCCATCGCCACGGCTCGCCGAGATCCCGAACCCATCCCGCGGCCCGGCTGCTCCCAGGTCGATCTTATTGCGCACGATCCAGACCGCCCCGTCCGGCCGATCGCCCGCTCCGGATTTCCGAACTGACCGCAGCGCGCCGGGATCGACGGCCTGCCCACCCTCCACCAGCCACAGCACGAGATCGGCGTCCTCGGCGCGCGCCCGTGCACGACGCACGCCCTCCTGCTCGACCGGATCATCGGTCTCGCGAATGCCGGCGGTATCGATGACAGTGACGGGGTAGCCATCGAGGTCGAGCTGCACCTCGATCACGTCGCGCGTGGTGCCGGCATAGGGCGAGACGATCGCGACTTCCCGGCGGGCGAGCTGATTCATCAGGGTCGACTTGCCGACATTCGGCTCGCCGGCGATCGCGACCACCAGGCCGTCGCGCAGGCGTTCAGAATGTCCCTGTGCCGCAAGGACATCAGTGATTTCATCATGCAGCGCCTTGATCGCCTTGATCGCCGGCGCCCTCAATTCGGAGGGTACATCGCCCTCATCGGAAAAATCGATGCCGGCCTCGATCAGCGCCGACGCCTCGATGATCCGCTCGCGCCAGTCGCGCGCGCGATCGCCGAGCAAGCCCTGCAGCTGGCGCAACGCCTGGCGGCGCTGGCGATCGGTGTCGGCGTGGATGAGGTCGTCGAGGCCCTCGGCTTCCGTGAGATCGAGCTTGCCGTTATCGAAGGCGCGTCGCGTGAACTCACCGGGTTCGGCCGCGCGCGTATTCGGAATCACAGAAATAGCCCCAAGGAGCGCCGCCAGCACCGCGCGGCCGCCATGGACGTGGAATTCGGCGACGTCCTCGCCCGTCGCGCTTCCCGGCCCCGGAAACCAGAGCACCACCGCATCGTCGATTGATTGGCCGGCACCGTCACGGAGCAGGCGGCGGCTGGCCTGCCGTGGCGCGGGCGGTTCGCCGGCCAACGTTGTCAGCACCAGGCCCGCCTGCGGGCCCGAGACACGCACCATGGCGATCGCGCTCGGCGGACGGCCGGACGACAGCGCAAAAATGGTCTGGTCTCGCGGGTGCATGGCCTATTTGTCCGGCTGGCGGGGAAAAGGCAAACAGCCTGTTTGAGTGCTGATTGCTTCATTTTTGCTGCGCTTCGGACTGCAGCAACAACTATATTGCACCGCAATATAAAACGCAGCGTTTGCTGCAAAATTCCCTCTCGGTCACCGAGCCCGGCATCGCCGGATCAAGCATTTTTCATATATGTCAATGGGATAGGAGAAGACCAGCAACCCACCCAGGCTATCCTCTGTGCTGCACGTCCTCTGCGGCAACGCCGCACAAACAAAAAGAGCGCCCGAGGGCGCCCTTTTAATCCTATGCTGCACCGCACTCAGGTGTTCATGGAATCGAAGAATTCTGCGTTGCTCTTGGTCGAGCGCAGCTTGTCGAGCAGGAAGTCGATCGCGTCCATGGTGCCCATCGGGTTCAGGATGCGGCGGAGCACATACATCTTCTTGAGCACCTGCGGGTCGGTGATGAGCTCCTCCTTGCGGGTGCCGGAGCGCGAGATGTCGATCGCCGGGAAAGTGCGCTTGTCCGAGACCTTGCGATCCAGGATCAGTTCCGAGTTACCGGTGCCCTTGAACTCTTCGAAAATGACTTCGTCCATGCGGCTGCCGGTATCGACCAGCGCGGTCGCGATGATGGTCAGCGAACCGCCCTCCTCGATGTTGCGGGCAGCACCGAAAAAGCGCTTCGGCCGCTGCAGCGCGTTGGCGTCGACGCCGCCGGTCAGCACCTTGCCAGATGACGGCACCACCGTGTTGTAGGCGCGGCCAAGCCGCGTGATCGAATCGAGCAGGATGACGACGTCGCGGCCGTGCTCGACGAGGCGCTTGGCCTTCTCGATCACCATCTCGGCGACCTGGACGTGACGCACCGCCGGCTCGTCGAAGGTCGACGACACCACCTCGCCCTTCACCGAGCGCTGCATATCCGTGACTTCTTCCGGACGCTCGTCGATCAACAGCACGATCAGGTAGCAGTCGGGATGATTGGCCGTGATCGAATGCGCGATGTTCTGCATCAGCACGGTCTTGCCGGTGCGCGGCGGCGCCACGATCAATGCGCGCTGGCCCTTGCCGATCGGCGCGACGATGTCGATCACGCGCGCAGACAGGTCTTTCCGCGTCGGATCGTCGATTTCCATACGGAAACGCTGATTCGGAAACAGCGGCGTGAGGTTGTCGAAATTGACCTTGTGCTTGGCCTTTTCCGGGTCCTCGAAATTGAGCGTATTGACCTTCAGCAGCGCAAAATAGCGCTCGCCCTCCTTCGGGCTGCGAATGTGGCCTTCGATGGTGTCGCCGGTGCGCAGACCGAAACGGCGGATCTGCGAAGGCGAGACGTAGATGTCATCCGGACCCGGCAGATAATTGGCATCGGGTGAGCGGAGGAAGCCGAAGCCGTCGGACAGCACTTCGACGACGCCTTGGCCGACAATGTCGGTCTCAGCCAGCGCGAGTTGCTTGAGGATGGCGAACAGCAGCTCCTGCTTGCGCATGGTGCTGGCGTTCTCGACCCCATTTTCCTCCGCAAACGAGACGAGCTCGGCCGGCGTTTTGGACTTGAGGTCTTCGAGTTTGATTTCCCGCATTGGGGTGGTCCTGTGGGGTAACCTTGGAAGGGGGGTGCGAGGTGGCTCTGAAATGCGGACGCGAGCAGGTGCAGGTAAGGTCCGCAGGTCTGGCAAGGTTAAGTGCCCGTAGGGCTTCAAACCTGATGCGGTGTCCGGCCTCTGGAAAGCTCGGACACAACCACATCCGCCTGCGTTGGGTGGGATATCGATAATATAGAAAATCGCTTCCCACTCCGCAAGCCGAAGCGCTGAGCGATCGTTCGTGATTGCTGCCTAGAACGGCTTCACGATCACCATGATGACGATGATGATCATCAGGACGGTCGGCACCTCATTGATAATCCGGAAGAATTTCTGGCTACGGGGACGCCGGTCGGCAGCGAAATCCTTCACCCAGCGGGAAAAAAAGCCGTGGACCGCGGACATTGCGAGCACCATTGCCAGTTTGACGTGCAGCCAACCGAAGGTGAACCAATGGCCCGACCAGGCGAGGTAAAGCCCGGCGAGCCAGGTGATGATCATGGCGGGGTTGATGATCGCCTTGAGCAGGCGGCGTTCCATCACCTTGAAGGTTTCGGACTGTTTCGAGCCGATCTCGGCCTCGCAATGATAGACGAACAGCCGCGGAAGATAGAGCATGCCGGCCATCCAGGAGATGACCGCGATCACGTGCAGCGCTTTGATCCAGAGATAGACGTCTTCAAACATGTCCGGCGTCCGACTTTGCGCCCAGCCATCAGCCGGTCTGGGGATAGTAAGAACTCGTTAAGGTCTCACCTGCACACATATCCGTCCGTAGCGCCTTCCTCAAATCTAGAATCTTAGATTCTTAAAGGTTTGAGTCTGAGTGACCGTGGATTGGACTCACGCAACGCCATCCGCGCGTTCGCACGCGCTTGTTCACATCCCTCAACATGTTCCGGGCAGACCTGGCCCGTTCAGATAAGCCGCCGCGCTTCAAAGGCTTGCGCCTTTTTGTCGGCAGCTTATCAAGGGGGTTGTCCGCGCAATCCCGCTTCTCTCCCGGCATGGCGCCGGACTTGTTCTGACGGGCAGCGGTGTGAAGAAAATCGGCACTTATCCCGCCCGTGGTGTCGCGCATCCCTTTCCGAGGGGTTAAGCTCCACAGAAATCCACAAACCACCCAACGACATTCAAAGAGTTTTTGTGCCGACCTCGAGCAATTATTTCCATCTGCATCTCGTCTCCGACTCCACCGGCGAGACCCTGATCACGGTCGCGCGCGCCGTCGCCGCGCAATACGCCAACGTCACGCCGGTCGAGCATGTCTATCCGCTGGTGCGCAGCCAGAAGCAGCTCGACCGCGTGCTCGACGAAATCGAGGAAGCGCCCGGCATCGTGCTGTTCACGTTGCTGGAGAAGGACCTGGTTTCGAGACTCGAGGACAAGTGCAAGACGATCAATGTTCCGAGCCTCTCGATCATCGGCCCGGTCATGCAATTATTTGAAGCCTATCTTGGCGCGGCGACCACGGGCCGCGTCGGCGCGCAGCACGTGCTCAACGCCGAATATTTCAAGCGCATCGACGCGCTGAACTACACGATGATCCATGACGACGGCCAGCATGTCGAAGGCCTCGAGGAGGCCGACGTCGTCCTGGTCGGTGTGTCCCGCACCTCGAAGACGCCGACGTCGATCTATCTTGCCAATCGCGGCATCCGCACCGCCAATGTACCACTGGTTCCAGGCATTCCCGTGCCCTCGCAGTTGGAGACGCTGACCCGGCCGCTGGTGGTCAGCCTTCACGCGACGCCGGAACGCCTGATCCAGATTCGCCAGAACCGCCTGCTCTCCATGGGCGCCGAATCCGGCAGCGACACCTATACCGACAAGCAATCGGTGACCGAGGAGGTTGCGTTTGCGCGCAAGCTGAGCGCCAAGCACGATTGGCCGCTGCTGGACGTCACGCGGCGCTCGATTGAGGAAACCGCGGCGGCGATCATGAAGCTCTACAGCGATCGCCAGCGCAACCGGCCTTCCGAGTAAGTGGCGGCGATGGGTCTGTGGCACGGTAAATCTCCGTTGATCCTGGCCTCGCAGAGCAGCGCGCGAAAAATGCTGCTGGCGAATGCCGGGCTGCAATTCGAGGCTGTGACCGCCGATATCGACGAGCGCGGTATTCAGGCCGCGTCCGGACTTTCGAACCCGCGCGAGATAGGCCTGCTGCTGGCGCGCGAGAAGGCCAAAGCGGTCTCGGTCAATCGTCCTGGTAGCTATGTGATCGGCGCCGACCAGACGCTGGCCCTTGGCGACCGTCTGTTCAACAAGCCCGCCGGCCGCGTCGCGGCAATGGCGCAACTGCGTGATCTCGCCGCCCGCACTCACGAGCTGAATTCCGCCGTCGCCGTGGCGCATGACGGCAAGATTGTTTTTGAGGATGTATCGATCGCCCGTATGACGATGCGGCAAATGTCAGAAGCCGAGCTGTCAGCCTATCTCGATGCCGCCGGCGATGCCGTCACCGCCAGCATCGGCGCCTATCAGCTCGAAGGCCTTGGTATCCATCTGTTCGAGCGGATCGAGGGTGACCATTTCACCATCCTCGGCCTGCCGCTGCTGCCGTTGCTTGCCTTCCTGCGGCGCGAGCGGCTAGTTGCGGTGTGACTGACAAGGATGATTTTGCGCTGATGCGGATCCTCGGACTGACCGGCTCGATCGGGATGGGCAAATCCACCACCGCGAAATTGTTTGCGGAGGCGGGCGTGCCCGTCTACGACGCCGATGCTGCCGTCCATCAGCTCTATGAAGGTGAGGCCGCGCCCGCGATCGAGGCCGCCTTTCCCGGCACCACCGCACACGGCAAGGTCGACCGGCAGAAATTGTCGGCGCGCGTGGTGCACGACCAGGCCGCGATCACGCAGCTCGAGCAAATCGTCCATCCGATGCTCGGCGCTTCCAGGCAAAAATTCTTTGCCGATGCGGAAGCGGCGAAGGCACCGGTCGTGGTCCTCGACATCCCCCTGCTGTTCGAAACCGGCGGCGAGAAGCGCGTCGATGCCGTGGTCGTGGTCTCGACCTCGCCGGAATTGCAGCGCGAGCGCGTGCTGGCGCGGGGAACCATGGACGAGGCCAAGTTAGAGGCCATCATTGCCAAGCAGATGCCCGACGCCGAAAAACGTAAGCGGGCCGATTTCGTGGTGGATACGTCACACGGACTTGAGCCGGTGCGCGCGCAAATCACGCACATCCTGGCCGAGGTCGTTAAGATGCCGCAGCGGCGGGCCTGATTCGCCGACCTCTATGGCTTCCTGCGCGGCGTCTCAAAATCATGCGTGAAATCGTTCTCGATACCGAAACCACCGGCCTCGATCCCCTTCGCGGCGATCGGCTGGTCGAAATCGGCTGTGTCGAGATCCTTAACCGCATGCCGACGGGGCAGACCTATCACGTCTATATCAACCCCGAACGGGACATGCCGGCGGAAGCGTTCGCGGTCCACGGGTTGTCGGCCGAGTTTCTCTCGACCAAGCCGCTGTTCCACGAGGTCGTCGACTCGTTCCTGGAGTTCATCGGCGATGCGCCGCTGGTGATCCACAACGCCTCGTTCGATATCAGCTTCATCAATGCCGAGCTCGACCGGATCAAGCGCGCTCCGATCCCGCGCGAGCGGCTGGTCGATACGCTGCTGCTGGCGCGGCGCAAGCATCCCGGCGTGTCGAACCGGCTCGACGATCTCTGCTCACGCTATTCGATCGACAATTCACATCGCACCAAGCACGGCGCGCTGCTCGACTCCGAATTGTTGGCAGAGGTCTATGTCGATCTCGTCGGGGCGCGGCAGTCACAGCTGCTGCTGGCGTCGGAATCCCAGGAGATCCGCATCAATGCGGGCGGCGACGCGCCGCGGCGGCAGCGGCCGGTGCCGCTTGCGCCGCGGGTATCTGACGCCGAGCGCGAGGCCCATCGCGCCTTCATCGCGACCATGGGCGACAAGGCAATCTGGAACGAGTTCCTGCCCGCTCCAGCCGCCCCAGCCGAGTAGTCTGCAGCTTAGGCCTGACCGGCCGGCTGCTGGGCGGCCATTTGCCGCTCCATGTTCTGGCGATAGAGACCGACGAAATCGACGGGGTCGAGCATCAGGGGCGGGAACCCACCGTCGCGCACGGCGGTCGCAATGATCTCGCGGGCGAACGGGAACAAGAGGCGCGGGCACTCGATCATGACCAGCGGATGCAAGTTCTCCTTCGGCACGTTTGCAATGCGGAACACGCCGGCATAGGCGAGTTCGAACGAGAACATCACCTTGCCCGCGGTCTCGGCCTTGCCTTCGACCGACAGCGTCACCTCGAACTCTGTTTCGCTGAGATTATTGGCGCCGACGTTGATCTGAATGTTGATCTGGGGCGGCTGGCTCTGCGGCTGGAGCGAGCTCGGGGCGTTCGGATTCTCGAACGAGAGGTCTTTGGTATATTGCGCCAGCACATTGAGCTGGGGAGCCTGGGCCGCCTCGGGAGGGGTGCCGTTACCATTGGTCATCAGAGTGTCTCCTTACCCGATTGGGGCTGAATTTCGCGGCGGTTGGCTAACATAGGGCTGCCTCATTCCACAAGGACGAAGGGCTTTGCCGGGTCGGTCCCGGCTGCGCCCACCACTGCGACGTTTGACCCGCCCCCGAACACAAAATAACACGTTAAGCGCTTGAAGATGCGCGATTTCCACCCACGATCGGGTTTCCCCTTAAGCATAAAACGCGCTACACTTCCCACTGTGCCAAAAGGCGCCATTGGCCGGGCCAAATTTCGTGCCTACATCCAGCGGACATGACGCGCGGGCCAAAATGGTGATGTCATCTTGCCGTTCGGGTATGGAACGGTCTACTTGCCGGATCGATTTTCCCGGCAGCGACCCCAAAGCAGACCTGAGTTCAAGACCAGAAAGCGATACGACGTGGACATCTACACCATCATCTTCCTAGCGCTGGCGGTCTTCATCTTCCTGCGGCTGCGCAGTGTGCTGGGGCAGCGGACTGGCAATGAGCGGCCGCCGTTCGACCGCACGGCTCGCAATGCGCTCGGGGGTGCCCCGGACAAGAACGTCGTGACCATGCCGGGCAAGGTGATCGACCAGCCGCCGCTCGCGCCCACAGCCGAGCCGACCCCGCCCTCCGACCGCTGGAAGGGCCTGGCCGAGCCTGGCACCGCACTGGCCCAGGGCCTCGACGCCATCGTCGAAAAAGATTCCACCTTCGATCCGCGCCATTTCATCTCGGGCGCCCGCGGCGCCTATGAGATGATCGTGCTGGCCTTTGCCAACGGCGACCGCCGTTCGTTGCGCGACCTCTTGTCCTCGGAGGTCTATGAGAGTTTTGACGCCGCGATCAGGGAACGCGAGAAGAACGAGCAGAAGACCGAGACCCGCTTCGTCTCGATCGACAAGGCCGAGCTCGTCGGCGCCGAGCTGCGCGAGCGCACCGCGCAGCTCACCGTGCGCTTCGTCTCGCAGATGATCTCGGTCACCCGCGACAAGGCCGGCAACATTGTCGACGGCAATGCCGACAAGGTCGCCGACATCACCGACATCTGGACTTTCGCCCGCGACATCACCTCTCGCGATCCGAACTGGAAGCTGGTTGGCACCGGAAGCGCGAATTAAGAACTTTCTGAAGAACGGCGCGACGACGCTTTGCGCAGGCCTCGTCGTGCTGTCGTCGTTTTCGCTCGGCGCCGAGGCGGCTCGGCGCCATTACCGCAGCCATCATCATCGCCTCCCCGAAGCGGCCGCGATCCCCCCGCGCGCGCTGCCCTACCCGCAGCTGCCTCTCCCGTTCGAGATTGCCGGCGCGCAATATCTGCCGCTGGCCTGGCCCGACGTGAAAGGCTGGAACGACGACGATCATCTCGCGGCGTACAAGACCTTTCGCGCCAGCTGCCGTTCGATCAACGCGCAGACCGGTGCGCTCGAGCCGAAAGCTCTGGCTGGCTCGTTGAGCGAGCCCTGCCGGGCCGCCAAATCGCTCGACGCGACCGACGACGCGAAGGCAAAAGCCTTCTTCGAAGAAAACTTTTCGCCGCTGCGCATTTCGCGCCTTGGCGAGCCCGACGGCTTCGTCACCGGCTATTACGAGCCGGTGCTGGAGGGATCGCGCACGCAGACCGACGTCTACAACGTTCCGGTCTACCGCCGCCCCTCGAACCTGTTCGTGCGCGGCTTCAATCAGGCTTCGGTCAGCCTGCCCAACAAGGGCCCGGTCTATCGCAAGATCGGCCGCCGCAAGCTGGTACCCTATTACGATCGCGGTGAGATCGAAGACGGCAAGATCGCCGGCCGCGGGCTGGAGATCGCCTGGCTGAAGGATCCGACCGATCTCCTGTTCGCCCAGATCCAGGGCTCGGCGCGGATCAAGTTCGACGACGGGGCGACCATCCGGATCAACTACGATTCCTATAACGGCTATCCCTACACCGCCGTCGGGCGCGTCCTGATCGAGCGCGGCATCATTCCGAAGGAAGAGATGTCGATGCAGAAGATCAGGGAGTGGATGGCGCAAAATCCTGATGGCGCCAAGGAGCTGCGGCGCCAGAACAGGTCCTACATCTTCTTCCACGAGGTCAATCTGTCCGACAAGGACGAGGCGGTGGGGGCGCAAGGCATCCCCCTGACCGCCGGCCGCTCGATCGCGGTCGACAAGTCGCTGCACGTCTACGGCACGCCGTTCTTCATCGAAGGCGAGCTGCCGATCGAGTCCGATCGCGCCAAGACGCCGTTCCATCGCTTGATGATCGCGCAGGACACCGGCTCGGCCATCATCGGTCCCGCGCGCGCCGATCTCTATTTTGGCGCGGGCGCCGAGGCCGGCCGCCTCTCGGGGCGGCTGCGCCACCCCATGCATTTCGTCATGCTGGTGCCGAAGAGCCTCGATCCGAATTTGCGCGCGGCGCGGCTGCCGGTGCCGGATCCGCGGCCGTCGGAGAAGATCGCAAAACTGTTTCCGCAGGGCGATCCGGCCAAGGATCCCAAGGCCGAGACCGTGGCCATTGCCGGCCCGGTGCCGTTGCCGGCACCGCGCCCTGTGATAGAGCCTGTGCGCGAACCACGCAGGCATATGAAAACCCGTTCCCACCAGCAATGAAGCGATCGTCCCGTCCGCCCGTGCTGGATCCGCGTCCCTCGCCGCGCCGCCGTGGGCTCAGCGAGGAAGATCGCGAGCTGTGGGACCTCGTCGCAAAACAAGTCAAGCCGCTGCGAAAGCACCGCGCGGCGAAAGTGCACGCCGTGGCGCGCACCGAGCCTGCGCCCGCAATGTCTCTTGCCAAGCCCGCGCCATCGCCGCGGCCATCGGCTGCGGCTCCCGCCTCGCGTCCGTCAAAACCGGCGATGCCGCCGCTCGCCCCGATCGGCAAGCGCGAACGCACAAAACTGTCGCGCGGCCGCAGCGAGATCGAGGCGCGGCTTGATCTGCACGGCATGACCCAGATGCGCGCGCACCGGGCCCTCACCGGCTTCCTGCACCGCGCCCATCACGATGGCCTGACCTTTGTCCTCGTCATCACCGGCAAGGGCCGGAGCGGCGGCGAAAGCGGCGTGCTCCGTCGCCAGGTGCCGGAATGGCTGAGCCTGCCGGAGTTTCGCGGCTTGGTCGTGGGGTTCGAGGAAGCCGGGATCGGTCACGGCGGCGAGGGCGCGCTGTACGTGCGGATCCGGCGGGCCCGTTTCTAGAACGGCCGGACGATTCCGACCCGCGGGATCAGCGTGACGATCAAGCCGAAGACATTGGTCCTCTGATGCTCTTCCGGAATCGGCGCTGTCTCCTGCCTCGCCGGCAGGATCTTCACAGCGTGCAGGATCAGGAACATGCAGACCGCCCAGTTCGAGATCCAGCGCGAATAGTCGAACACCATCGCGAACATCACGAGATAGGCGAGGCTGACGCCGACCAGGGCCGCGATGACGAGCCTGCGGTGGGTCTCGCTCGCGAGTGCAGCGATCAGCTTCGCAAAATAGCGCCACAGCGGCGTGTGGAGCCAGATCAGCAGGGCGAACACGGGAATGCCGAGACTGTTGTGCGGCAGCCGGGCCCAGGTATCGGTGACTTCCTTCGCCAGCGGCTGGTACCAGATATAGGCGAATTGCAGGAGATCGTTCCGCGAAGGGTCGGCCATCCGGGTCTTCAAGCAAGCGACGAAATCCGCTTCCGGGATCGGCATCGTGCCCAGGAATTGCGCGGCGAAGAACAGCGCGGAGACCAGCACGAAAGCGACGGCGCCGAACGCGAGGTTGGCGCGATTGAGGCCGTAAACGAGATAGTGCCTGATCACGACGACGGTGATGATCGTCGGCACATACATCAACAGATGAATGTGGTGGATCAGGACGAGGATGATCGAGAACAGCGCCGCGATCGCCACGAACAGCAATGATCCCGCCGGCATCAACAGCAGGACGATCGCGAAGGCGCAGCCATAGATGTCGAAATGGCCGAGCGTATGCATGAAATTTTTGAAGAAGAACGGCGAGCCCGCAATGAACACGAACAACGGCAGCGTCTTCGCCGTGAAGCCGAACGTCTTCTGAAACAGCCTGGCGTAGAGGCCGAGCGTCGTGAGCCACGTCACCCCGCCGAGCGCAAACACCAGCCAGACCGGCACCTTGTCGGTAAACAGCGCGACGATCGCCCCGATCAGCGCGCGCTTGATGAAACCGAAATGATAGTCGACGAGGAGATGGATATAGGGGACGTAAGGCGGCAGCTGGATCTTGTGCACGAACACGCCGGCGATCACCGCTGCGTTGATCGCGAGCAGAAATCGCCAGGGGTTTTGCAGGATGCGCGCGGTCACGTCGCATCCATAGCGCGGCAGGCCAAAATTACAAAATGAACCTGCTCAGATCGGCGTTCTTGGCGAGGTCGCCGACGTGCTTCTGCACGAAATCGGCATCGACCCGGACGGTCTCGCCGTTGCGGTCGGGGGCGGTGAAGGAGATCTCGTCCAGCACCCGCTCCATCACGGTCTGCAGCCGCCGTGCGCCGATGTTCTCGACGGTGGAGTTGACGGCGACCGCGACGTCGGCGAGCGCGTCGATGGCGTTGTCGGTGATGTCGAGCGTGACGCCCTCGGTCTGCATCAGGGCGACATATTGCTTGATCAGCGAGGCTTCGGGCTCGGTCAGGATGCGCCGCATGTCGTCACGGGTCAGGGCCTGCAGCTCGACGCGGATCGGCAGCCGGCCCTGCAATTCCGGCAAGAGGTCGGACGGCTTTGCGACGTGGAAGGCGCCCGAGGCGATGAACAGGATATGGTCGGTCTTGACCGCGCCGTGCTTGGTCGAGACCGTGGTGCCCTCGATCAGCGGCAGGAGATCGCGCTGCACGCCCTCGCGCGAGACGTCGCCGCCGACGCGGCCGTCACGGGCGCAGATCTTGTCGATCTCGTCCAGGAACACGATGCCGTTGTTCTCGACCGCGCTGATCGCCTCCAGGGTCAGCTGGTCGGTATCCAGCAGCTTGTCGGATTCCTCGTTGACCAGGATCTCGTGCGAACCTTCCACCGTCAGCCGCCGCGTCTTGCTGCGGCCGCCCAGCTTGCCGAAGATATCGCCGATCGAGATCGCGCCCATCTGCGCGCCAGGCATGCCCGGGATCTCGAACATCGGCATGCCGCCGCTAGAAGACTGGGTCTCGATCTCGATTTCCTTGTCGTTGAGCTCGCCGGCGCGCAGCTTCTTGCGGAAGGATTCCCGCGTCGCCGAAGAGGAATTGGCACCGACCAGCGCATCGAGCACGCGCTCCTCGGCGGCGAGCTGGGCGCGCGCCTGCACGTCCTTGCGCTTGCGCTCGCGGACCTGGGCGATGGCGACTTCGACGAGATCGCGCACGATCTGCTCGACGTCGCGGCCGACATAACCGACCTCGGTGAACTTTGTCGCCTCGACCTTCAGGAACGGTGCATTGGCGAGCTTGGCGAGGCGGCGCGCGATCTCGGTTTTGCCGACGCCGGTCGGGCCGATCATCAGGATGTTCTTCGGCAGCACCTCTTCGCGCAAGGAGCCGGAGAGCTGTTGCCGGCGCCAGCGGTTGCGCAGCGCGATCGAGACGGCGCGCTTGGCGTCGCCCTGGCCGACGATGAAACGGTCGAGTTCGGAAACGATTTCGCGGGGGGAAAAATCTGTCATGGGACCTTAGCTAGGATCAGAAGCCGGCGGCGACAAGCCGCTTTTTTGGCCGTCAGATGATCGGCGGGCCGGATTGCCATTGCTTCACGGCCTCGATCGGGTGGATGAGCATCAGGATATTGAGCGTCAGATTGTCTCTGATGTGCAGCGCCAGCATGATCTCGAAGGCAAGCCCGAGCGCGACGGTCGCCGCGACGGGCAGCACGCGTGCAGTGAGGAACCCCAGCACCATGAACAGGGTGTCAGAGACCGAGTTGACGATGCTGTCGCCGTAATAATCCAGCGAGATCGTGCCGGCGCGATAGCGCTCGATGATGAAGGGCGAGTTCTCGACGATCTCCCAGGCGCCCTCGATCAGCATGGCAATGATCAGCCGGGCCGGCCAGCCAAGACGCCGCGAGAACAATAGCCACGTCAGCCCGTAGAACAGGAAGCCATGGAGCACGTGCGAGAAGCTATACCAGTCCGCGATGTGCTGGGAATTCTCCGAGCTGTTCACCACGCCATGCCAGAGCTTGACATAGCCACAAGTGCAGATCGGCACTCGCCCCATCGCAAACAGGATCGAGGCTGCAAGGCCAGCAAGAGCAGCGCGATGCCCACCCAGGTGAGCGGCGAAACGGCGGCCTTGCTTTGGTGCGTGCGTGTCAGCGTCACGGCTCACGCACCATCAAAAGAGCGGCCCCGTCCGGGGTATCGACCATCCGATCACGGACGAAGCCTGCCTTCTCATAAGCACGCAGGGCCCGTGCGTTGCGCGGATCCGGATCGGTGACCATGCGCTGCAGGCCCTGCCGGAAGCTGTCGTCGACAAATTGGCGGATGAACGTCGAGCCGTGGCCGCGTCCGATCATGTCGCTTTCGCCGATGAACTGGTCGATCCCACGCGTGCCCTCCGGTTGCGGCCCGAAGCCCGTATTCCAGGCCGTGAGCTGATAGCACTGAAGATAGCCGAACGGCCGCATCGCGGCCAACACGATGAACTGGTCCATCGCCGGCTCGTCGAGATCGCCGCTGACGAGTGCAAATTGCTCGTCCGGATCGCCCCACCATTCCCGCACATGCGCCTCGCCCAGCCATCGCCGGATCAGCGGCAGATCGTCCCTGCTCATCGGGCGGAAGGTATAGGCGGGCACCGTGGCCTAACCCGTTGCCAGGCTTTCGATGGTGACGTTGCGGTTGGTGTAGACGCAGATGTCGGCGGCGATGTCGAGGGAGCGACGGACGATGGTCTCGGCGTCCTTGTCGGTGTCGACAAGGGCGCGGGCTGCGGCCAGGGCGTAATTGCCGCCGGAGCCGATCGCCATCACGCCGGCCTCGGGTTCGAGCACGTCACCGGTGCCTGTGAGGACCAGGGAAACGTCCTTGTCGGCGACGATCATCATGGCCTCCAGCCGGCGGAGGTAACGGTCGGTGCGCCAGTCTTTGGCCAGCTCTACGGCGGCCCGGGTCAATTGCCCCGGATATTGCTCCAGCTTGCTCTCCAGCCGCTCAAACAGCGTGAAGGCGTCGGCGGTGGCGCCGGCAAAGCCGCCGATCACGTCGCCCTTGCCGAGTTTCCTGACCTTCTTGGCATTGGACTTGATCACGGTCTGGCCGATCGAGACCTGGCCGTCGCCGCCGATCACCACCCTGCCGCCCTTGCGGACCGTCAGAATCGTGGTGCCATGCCAGACCGGCGAGCTGTTCTGGGAATCCTGCATCATAACCCTCGTTGTCCGGCCTGATTTAGGCCCTCAGGGGCAGGGGCACAACGGGCCGCTCCGGGCCGAATTTCGCTCACCATAGGCGGAAGTAGAGACCCGGCCAGCCGTTCCCGCAGTAGCGAAGGCGTCATTTGGCTGTTAAGAGACTGGCGTTTTCGGCTCAAAGAGCATGATCCGGAAAAGTGGGTACCGGTTTTCCGACAAGATCATGCTCAAAACTAAAGTGGAAACCGATTTTCCATGCGCACCGCGACGATCAAGCGCAAGACCAAGGAAACCGACATCGAGGTCTCCGTGAACCTCGATGGCACGGGCGTGGCCAATATCGCGACCGGCATCGGCTTTTTCGACCATATGCTCGATCTCCTCGCCCGCCATTCCCGCATCGACCTCACGGTCAAGGCGGTGGGCGATCTGCACATTGACTATCACCATACCACCGAAGACACCGGCATCGCGCTCGGCCAGGCGGTCAAGCAGGCGCTCGGCAACATGGCGGGCATCACCCG
>Ga0102590_1002743_pt1 | contig 19736 bp, 15 predicted proteins | sample AraplaMF_Col_mMF_FD_76859 | JGI IMG/M metagenome (GOLD analysis project Ga0102590, IMG submission 76859) | Arabidopsis root microbial communities from the University of North Carolina, USA - plate scrape MF_Col_mMF | ecosystem: Host-associated > Plants > Roots > Endosphere | place: USA...
TGTAGATCGACAGGCTACACAGGGAGTCAGCAGTCGCAGTTTGGCTTTTTGCACGCCTGAGGTGTCTGGAGGGATTCGTGCCAGCGGGGGTGCGCCTCGGCTTCACCAAGACTCGTACGGGTGCATGACCGCGCACGGTTGTGGCCATCCGGCCCACGTGATGTGCCCTCGGGTACCTGGTCCGGGCGCCGGCGACTGGGAAAGGCTTGGCCTGAACCCTGTGGCTGCGGGGTCATGCACTGCGTAACTCCGTGACGGAGTACGTGCTCGATGAACTTGGGGAAGTGTGATGAAGAGCAACGCCCGGAAGTCCTTGGCCATGGCCGGCGCCGCATTGCTGGCGCTGACCGCCCTGACGGCCTGCGGTGGCGGGACAGAGAACCAGACGTCTGCGGCCGCACAGCAGCCCGCGGCGAACGCCGCTTCCGGCAGCCCGTCGGCGACCGCGGCGACACTGTCCTCAGGTGAGGTGTCCGTGCGTGCCGACAACTCCCTCGGTGACGTCGTCGTCGACGGGAAGGGCATGAGCGTCTACGTCTTCGCCAAGGACACCAAGCCGGGTTCCTCGAGCTGCGAGGGCGAGTGCGCCGCACAGTGGCCGCCGGTCCCGGCGGGTGAAGCGAAGGCCGCGAAGGGCATCAACCAGGAGCTGCTGGGCTCCATCACACGAACGGACGGCTCCAAGCAGCTCACACTGGCGGGCAAGCCGCTGTACTACTACGCCAAGGACACCAAGCCCGGAGACGTCAACGGTCAGGGCGTCAAGGGCGCCTGGTACGCCTCCGCGCCCGACGGCTGGAAGGCCGGCGTCAAGCGCCCGGCCCTCGGAGTGCTCAACGACCCGAAGCTGGGGATGGTCCTTCAGGACAAGGACGGCCGGACTCTGTATCTGTTCACCAAGGACCAGCCGTGGCCCATGAAGACCGCATGCGACGCGACCTGCCTGCAGAAGTGGACGCCCACCGCTCCGGTCTCGGCCGCAGACGCCAAGGCCGCCGGACTCGATCCGAAGGCACTGTTCACTTTCACCACGCCTGACGGCACCCGGCAGGAGGCCTTCAACTGCTGGCCCGCCTACACATTCAAGGGCGACACCCGGCCGGGCGATATCAACGGCCAAAACGTCGGGGGCGTCTGGTTCGCCATCAAGCAGTCCATCACCATCGACCAGGGCAAGACGGTACCGGCCGCGAAGGGCTGAGGCACCCACCCCGGTTTTCCGCCGCCGAACCCAGCAGCCCGACCGAGACGAGCCGTCCCTCCTTGTCATGGGGGTGGTCTGTTCAGTCGAGGGTCTGGCTGGAACTCGATGTGGAGTCGGACCGTCTGGAACGGGGGCCGTCACAGGAGTCGGCGATGCAGGAACGCGACCAGAAGCGGTCGTGAATGCTCCCCGGGTTTCCATGCGGCCGGTGAACTCTTGCCGCAGGAGTCCGGGGTAGTGGGGACCTCCATTTGAACATGGCGGGGGATCCACCCTGTCATCGCACAAGAAGTTGGGTTTTCATGCACGTTGCGACCGTTCGTCGCGCCATACCCGTCCTCGTTCTGGCTCTCGCCGCGTTGACGGCCTGCGACAAGGATACGGAGGGCGCCTCCGGTGTCCCGTCGACCGATTCGTCGACAGCACTCTCCCCGAGTTCTGCGTCGTCGGCCGACCCTGCCGCATCGGACGGCGGCGCCTCCTCGGCATCCCGGAGCCGAGCCGGTGCTCAGGACGGCAGCTCCGACTCCGATTCGGGGCGCGGGGGCGACCCCCAGCGGTGCACGTCCGCACATCTCCGGGTCTCCGCAGAGAACGTGGATACCGCGGCCGGTACGACCCACTTCCAACTGGTCTTCCAGAACACGGGTGACTCGACATGCACGCTCACCGGCTTCCCCGGTGTGTCCTTCCGCGGCCGCGACGGCGGTCGGATAGGCAACGCCGCCGAACGTGACACGGACACTGCCGTGACCACGGTGACCCTCATCCCCAACGCCCACGCCGCCGCGGACGCTCAGGCTCCCAGCGGGCGCTCCGGCTACTCCGACGCGGAGTGCCGACTGAAGAGCGTCTCGTTCCTGGGTGTCTTCCCGCCCGGCTCGAGGGACCAGATCGATGCGCCGTGGAAGACGGCCGAGTGCGGCAGCTCGGCCATCCACGGACTCAAGGTCGGCCCGGTCCACCCCATCCGCTGACCTCAGGGGTCCGGACACCTTCACTGGACTGCGGTGAGGGTGTCCACGAGGTCCGCCCGGAAGGGACGTCCGGGCCGATACGCCAGTGCGGTGGAGCAGCGGCCGGTGGTCGTCGGACGCGAAGCCGCCATCGCCGACATGCTCGGAGGACGACGTGCAGGGACGTGAACACTTGGCCGACGCCAAGCGAGGGCAGAGCGCGGTTGCAGCGGCCCGGCGTCAATCTGCCGTCGAGGGCCCGGGCGTGGCAGGGAAGCTAGGTGCTGTCCCGGCGCAGCAATTGTTGGCCTTGCAGCGAAGTGCGGGCAATGCCGCGGCTGTTCGGTGGATGACGAGCACGAAGCCCGGCGGGCCGCCGCCGGCGGGGCCCTCGCTGAGTGCGGGCGCCGAGAAGGCGGGGGACGTCACTTCCGCCGGGGACGCGAACAACCAGTTCACGGGCGCGTCGGTCGCCGGTGGTTACAGGAACCCGGATGCGACGACGAATGCCGCGCAGTACGGCAGCGTCGTCGGCTCCGGCGTCGGAACGGTCACCTCGGCCGCGGGGCTCGTGGGTCAGGGCGTCAGGTTCCACCGTGCACGCATGGACAGGAAGAACGCCAAGCCGGGCACGGCCGAGGACCACGCGCTGGGCCGAGACATGAAGGCTGGCGCGGGAGGGACGGCCGAACAGGGGTTGAGCTTCGTCAACATGTCCACCGGCTTGGCGGCCGCCGTGATGAACCTCAAGCATGTGGTCCAGGCGGCCGTGAGCGGAGTGGCCGCTGCCTCTTCCGGTATCGGAGTGGTCGCGGCGTCCGTTCAGAGCGTCCGGTTCATCAGAAAGGCGGACCGCGCGCGTCGGCGCGTCGCCGCGTTGCAGAGGCTGATGGATGACCAGAACAAGCCGAAGCAGGCACTGAGGGCGGCGAACGATCAGGTGGAAGCCCTGCAGAAGGCCGTGAACGACGGTCGGACCGACGTCGAGACGGCGGAGGCATCCTTCGAGAAGGCACTGTGGGAGCAGGCACAGCAAGAGGTAAGAGGGGCAGAGGTGGACTTCGCCCTTCTCGTCCGTCTCCTGGAACGGGCGGACCAGGCTCAGGCAGCGCTCGAGCGGGACCAGGCGGATCTGGAGGCCGCGAGGATCCGGCAAGAGGAACGCGCGGTCACTTCCGCCAAGATGCAGGACGCCCTGGAGAAGCAGACGGAGAAGGCCAAGCGTTACCGGGGCGGCGCGGTCGAGGACATCTCACTGCGTGACATTCAGGAGTACGCGGCACGGAAGAACAGCCGAGGCACCACCATGAAGGCCATCGGCGCCGTTGCGGGTCTGCTGGGCGTCGGCGGTTCCATCGCCTCGATGGTTGCCGGGGTGGTCCTCGCCGCCGGAGTGGCCGCCGGGGCCGGAGTCCTCGTCGCCACGCCTGTCGGCTGGGGACTCGCCGGCGCCGCCGCCACGGTGGCCCTGGGATCGGCGGGCTGGAAGACCTGGAGGTTCTTCCAGCATCGTTGGGAGCAGAGCGCCGCACCGGAGACTGCGGGTGGCCCCACCCCTTCGCGCCGTGACCGCCTGCGCAGGACGCTGGCCTTCTGGAAGGACGTGGGCCCGAACGAGCGAGACCAACATGCGGCGGCGCTCTACGAGATGGCGCGCGACGAGACGAGGCCCGAACGGGTCAAAGAAGCACGCGACACGCTCGTTGCCCTCGGTCTGAGCTGGGACGAGATGAAGGACGACTCGGTGAACGGGAAGAAGCTCATCGCTGCCAAGTTCGCCTCCGCGTAGGCCCGTTTCGGGTGCGGCCGTGTCGTGGATGCGCGGCTCGGTCACTCACCCCTCACGCGGCGCGTGCCCGAAGATGAGGCGGGAAGCCTTGAGTTGGTGAGAGCTCTGTCGGCGAGTGGGGCGTCACAGACATCCGATGTAAGGGTCGAGATCCCTCTCCGTCGGAACCCTTGAATACATTAATTATGAGTTTTATGTTGCTCCTGTGTACCTGCAAGCACCCTACGTGCCGCAGAACTCATCAGGAGGACAGCTCACATGACGGTGCCCCACCCCGCCGCCCCGCAACCGCCCAGTCGTCGGAGCTTTCTTTCGGCCGCCGCTGTCGTCGGAGCCGCGAGCTCACTCGCCGCTTTCGGCCTGCCGACCTTCTCCGCAGCTGCCGCCGAGCCCCACCGCCCGGCGGACGACCCTCGAACCCCGGACGGCGAGGCGCTGAAGCTGTGGTACATCGCGCCCGCGGCGCAGGACGGCATGATCCAGCAGGCCCTGCCGGTCGGCAACGGCCGGCTCGGCGCCCTCGTCGGAAACGACCCGAGCCGCGAGGCGCTCTACATCACCGACAGCACCCTGTGGACCGGCGGACGCAACGACGTCCTCGACGACGACGGCCAGTTCCCCTACGAACGGGTGGAGTTCGGCTCACTCACGCAGCTCGCCCACCTCACCGTCGAACTGCCCGACCACACCCCGGACACGGTCACCGGCTACCGCCGAACCCTTGATCTGAGCAACGGCCTGGTCACCGCCGAGTACCGGCATCGCGGAGCCGCCCACCGTCGCGAGGTCTACGCCAGCCACCCCGACGACGTGGTGGTACTGCGATTGATCCAACCCGACGGCGGCCTCACCGGCGCCATCACCCTGGGCGGCACCCATGGCGAGACCGCGGTCACCGACGCCGCCGACGTCACCTCCTCCTTCGCCGCGGCCTTCGGCAACGACCTTCGCTACGCCGCGGCGGTCACCGCGGTCAGCCGCACCGGCAGGATTGCCACCACTGCCACCGGTCTGACCTTCACCGACTGCGCCGACCTGCTGATCGTCTTCAGCGGTGGCACCGACTACGCACCGGACCCCACCCGCGGCTACCGAGACCCAGCCGCCGACCCCCACGCCCTGGCGTTGCACAAGGTGCACACAGCCGTCAGGCACGACCCGGCCACGCTGCGCGCGACCCATGTCGCCGACCACCGCCAGTTGTTCGACACCCAGCACGTCTCTCTCGGCACCTCCACCGGTGAGCAGCGCGCCGCCGACACCTGGACACGTCTCCAGGCCCGCGCGCAGAAAGGCGCCGCGCCCGACCCCGAACTGGAGGCCGCATACCTGCAGTTCGGCCGCTACTTGATGATCGCCGGCTCCCGGGACAGCGTTCCGATGGGCCTTCAGGGGCCTTGGCTGGACGGCAACGATCCGGACTGGATGGGCGACTACCACACGGACATCAACGTCCAGATGAACTACTGGATGGCCGATCGTACCGGCCTGTCCGCCTGCTTCGACGCCTTCACGGACTACTGCCTCGCCCAGCTGCCCTCCTGGACCGACACCACACGCCGCCTCTACAACGACCCGCGCAACCGGTTCCGCAACTCCTCAGGGAAAGCGGCGGGCTGGGCCGTCGCCTTCTCCACCAACATCCACGGTGGTTCGGGCTGGTGGTGGCACCCCGCGGCCAACGCCTGGATCGCCAACACCCTGTTCGAACACTGGGAGTACACCCAGGACACCGCGACACTCGCCCGTATCTACCCGCTGCTCAAAGGCGCCTGCCAGTTCTGGGAGACGCGACTGATCACTGCCACCGTCAACGATCCCGTCACCGGGCAGGACCGCGAGGTGCTGGTCGACGACAAGGACTGGTCACCTGAACAGGGCCCCCAGGACTCCGTGGGCAACACCTATTCACAGGAACTGGTGTGGGCGCTCTTCGGCAACTTCCACACCGCCAGCCTGGCCCTCGGCAAGGACGCCGCCTACCGGCGCACCCTCGACGGGCTCCGCGAGCGCCTGTACCTACCGCGGGTCAGTCCCACCAGCGGCTGGCTGGAAGAGTGGATGTCACCGGACAACCTCGGAGAGGAACAGCACCGGCACCTCTCTCCGCTGATCGGCTTCTTCCCGGGCGACCGCATCACCCTCGACGACTCACCCTCCGACCTGCTCTCCGGCGTGCGTGCACTGCTCGTCGCCCGCGGCATGGACAGCTACGGCTGGGCCAACGCCTGGCGCGCCCTGTGCTGGGCCCGGCTGAAGGACGCAGAGCGTGCCTACCAACTGGTGACCACCAACCTGCGGCCCTCCACGGACAACAGCAACGGCTCCGCCATGAATCTCTTCGACATCTACCAGGTCGAGGACGACCGGAGCATCTTCCAGATCGACGCCAACTTCGGCACACCATCGGCCATGGTCGAGATGCTGCTGTACTCCCGCCCCGGGCGGATCGAACTGCTGCCTGCCCTGCCCGCGGCCTGGGCCCGGCAAGGCCGCATCACCGGGGTCGGCGCCCGTGGCGGCTTCACCGTCGACCTGGCCTGGCGCAAGGGCAGGATCACGGAGGCCGTGATCCGCAGCGTCGGCGGCCGCACCACCAAGGTGATCGCCCATGGAGTCACACGGACCCTGCGACTTCACCCGGGCGAGACCGCGACGCTGCACTGGTGAACGACGCGGAGTGGCCCAGCGCTCGGCTGCGCAGGGTCCTCCGTCATGGACGGGTGCGCGGGTACTCACCCGCCGCACCGCTCCCGCGCGGGACCATTGCATCAGGCATCAGGAGGATCTTTTCCATGAGTGAACAGACCGGGCACGGCGGTGCGTTCAGCCGCCGGGGCTTCCTGGCCGCAACCGGTGCCGCAGTCGCGTCACCACACATGCCGACACCGGGTGGGGCAGCCGAGGGAACCGCGATCATGCCCGCAACATCCACCGGTTCACCGGCCGCCGCGATGCGGCCGGACGTCGACTGGGTGAATCCGCTGACGGGAGCCCTCACCACGTCCCCCGACACCGCGTGCGGCAAGACCTTTCCGGGCGCCGTGATGCCGTTCGGGCTGGTGCAGCTGAGCCCCGACACGGTCAGCGGTGGGGACAACGGCAGCGGCTATTCCGCGGACATGACCACCATCGAGGGCTTCAGCTTCCTCCACCTCAGTGGCATCGGCTGCTACGGGGACCTGGGCCAGCTTCAAGTCATGCCGCAGACCGGGGAACTCGTGACCGGCCGTGACGCAGCCAAGAGCCCGTTCGAGAAGGCCACCGAGACTGCCGAGGCGGGCTACTACAGCGTCGAACTCGGCCGCTACAAGGTTCGGGCGGAACTCACCGCCGCCGAGCGGGCCGGCATCCTGCGGTTCACCTTCCAGGATGCGGGCACCGGCCGCATCAAGGTCGACCTGTCGCGCCGGATCGGCTTCGACGGCACACACACCGTGACTCAGCAAGTGCGCCTGGTCGATGACCACACCATTGAGGGGTCCATGACCGCCGACCGCTCCGGGGGCGGCTGGATCTGCGGCAACGGCCCGGTCTACGAAGTGCATTTCTCGATGCGCTTCCACAGGCCGATAGGTGCCTTTGGTACCTGGGACAAGGACGACGTCGACCGGCAGGCCCACGAGCGACACACCGCGAGTGACAGCGCGGGCTTCTTCGTGGAGTTCCCGGTCGCGGCAGGACAGCGGATACTGGTCAAAACCGGCGTGTCGTTCGAGAGTGTGGCCGGTGCACGGGGCAACCTGGCGACGAGCCTGCCCGGCTGGGACTTCGACGGGTTGCGTGCCCGAGCCCGCGCCACCTGGTCCCGCGCGATCGGACGTGTCAAGGCCACTGGCGGCACCGACACCCAACGTGAGATCTTCTACTCCGCGCTCTACCGGACCATGCTGGACCCGAGAATCCGGGATGATGCCCAGGGCCCCGAGCGCCGAAGCGGCTTCGCCCGACGCACCGTCTTCAGCGGCTGGGACGTCTTCCGCGCCCAGATGCCGCTGCTCACCATCATCGACGAACAGGTCGTGTCCGACACCGTCAACACGCTGCTGGAGCTCACGTCCTCCGGCAAGGTCAAAGGCCTGGCCCGCTGGGAACTGCTGGGGACCGACACCGACACGATGATCGGCGACCCCGCGATCAACGTCATAGCCGAGGCATACCTCAAGGGCGTCCGCGGCTTCGACCCCGACACTGCCTACCGTCTCTGCCGGGACGTGGCACTGGGACCGATCGAGCGATCCAACCGCAACGACTACGCGAACTGGAAGAACCTCGGCTGGTGCGTGAACACCAGCCTGTCCGAGACCCTGGAAAACAGCTACTCCGACTACGCCTTGGCCCGGTTCGCGCAAGCGACAGGACGCACCGCCGACGCAAGGGAGCTGTTGCGCACGTCCCGGAACTATCGCAACGTCTTCAGCCCGGAGGCAGGCTGGTTCCGCGGACGCAACGCCGACGGCAGCTGGATGGGCGATCAGGAGGGCTGCGTGGAGTCCAACCCGGATCAACAGGGCTGGTTCGTACCCCATGACGTGCCTGGACTGATCGAACTGCTCGGTGGCCGGGAGGCATTCATCAGCCGCCTCAACGCGATCTTCGAGCAGACACCGCCCGAAGACATGATGCGGTGGAACGACAAGTACAACCACTCCAACGAGCCCGTCCACCACATGGCGTTCCTCTTCGTCCACGCGGGAGCCCCATGGCTGACGCAGAAGTGGTCCCGCTACGTGTGCCGTCATGCCTATGGGACCGGCCCAGCGGGCCTCGCCGGCAACGACGACTGCGGACAGATGTCCGCCTGGTATGTGCTCGCCGCCGCGGGCTTCTATCCCGTGGCGCCGGCCAGCGGCGTCTATGCCCTGGGCAGCCCGCTCTTCGACGAGGTCACCTTCACCACATCTCGCGGCACCCGCTTCACCATCCAGAGCAGGCACAACTCTGACGTCAACTGCTACGTGCAGTCCGCGACGCTCGGCGAAAAACCCCTGCACCGCGCCTGGCTTCGCCACGAGGAAATCATGGCCGGAGGCCGCCTCGTACTCGACATGGGACCGGAACCGAACAAGGAGTGGGGCAGCGATCCCAGGTGGGCGCCGCCGTCCGGCATCTGAGCCCACCTACGGCCGCCCCCCCAACTTCGCCTGTGCACTGGGGGAGAGCGGCCTTGGGACGGGCAGGTCTGCCAGGGTGGCCCTGCCCGGCATGCCCTGGCAGTGGCCAACTCGCCTTGGGAGCTGCGTGGACGAAGCGTTCGTCCGACTTTGCTTCGAGTGCGGCTACCGCTCAGGGCGCACTGGACCATACCTCCAAACTGCTGATCCTGCTGTGCGTGCTGAGTGCCGGAATCCTGGGTACCGGACCGAACGACCACTGACGGCCTGTGTGGCACGGCCCTGACATCGTGCCGCACAGGCACCCCACTCACCCACGTCGACACGGGCCGATGAGAGAGGATCCATGGCTAACAGAATGAGCCTCGAAGTCCTGGTCACAGTCGCAGGGATTCCTGACGGTGTCGACGAGTTGTCCGCCGATTCGCCGCTCGATCGCGCATCGCTGGCGTGATCACGGCTGCCGCGGCTTCCCCAGTGGTCCCTGTAGGTCGAGGTAGCGCCGCAGGGCCTGGCCCGCTTCACGGACGTGGCGGCGGATGTGGCGTTCCGCGGCACGCGGGTCACCCTTCCCGATCGCCTCCAAAATGGCCTCGTGCTCATCGACAGCGACGGACAGACGGCCGGGGGCTCGCGCGGAAAGACGGTTGCCCAGGCGCACCTGAGCGATGAGGTTCTCCGCTATGGGGATGAGCCGTCGGCTGCCTGAGCCCTCCCAGATGAGGCGGTGGAACTCGAGGTCCAATTCTCCGTAGCGGTTCAGGTTGTTCGCTTCGATGGCCTCTCGCTGTTCGGCCAGTAGTTGGCGCAGCTGTGTGGCGATCTGGTCGTGATCGGGTGCCACGGCCGTCCGGCGCGCTGCGAGGCCGTCGACGGCCTCCCGCAGCTCGTACAGTTCCAATAGGTCGTCCGTGCCGGCTTCGGGGACGAAGTAGCCGCGATGCGGAACGGCGATGAGGAAGCCTTCGCGTTCGAGCGCGGCAAGGGCGGTCTTGATGGGGGTTGGGCTGAGGCCGAGTTTTTCGGTCAGAGGGCGGACGGTGACGCGGGAGCCCGGGGTGAGGGAGCCGTCGAGGATGGCCGCTCGCACGTGGTCGTAGGCGGCATTCAGCAAGGTGTGGCGCGGGACGGTCATGATCGCCGGTTCCCCCCTTTGTCTCCGTGTGTATCGGTACGGAGGACGCTACCTGCCTGAAGTTGCCGGCCGCGGTCGGGCAGGTCAGTGCAGTCTGCGCTCGTACCAGCGCGACAGCATGGTCAGCGGCAGGCAGATGACGAAGAAGACGGCAAGTACGGCGCCGAGGATCGGTACCGCGTGGGTGGAGCCGCCGGAGAGGGTGAGTCGTTCGATGGAGCGCTGTGATGCTTCGAGGATGTCGACGAGTCCGATGACGGCGGCCAGTGAGGTCTGTTGGGTCAGGTTGACGACGAGTCCGATGAGCGGGGGGAGGGCTCGCCGGGCGGCCTGGGGCAGGAGGACGTGTCGCATGCGGCCGGTCCAGGAGAAGCCCAGTGCGGCGGCGGCCTCGGCCTGCCCGCGTGGTACCGACTGGACGGCGCCGCGGACGACTTCGGCCACGTTGGCGCTGCCCCACAGGGACAGTCCGATGGCGGCGGCGATGAAGGTGTTCACCCGTACGCCGATGATGGGCAGGACGAAGAAGATGAGGAACAGGGTGATGATGATCGGTAGACCGCGCCAGATTTCGACATAGGCCCGGACCACGGCCCGGACCGGTTTGCCGGGCAGGGTGAGTAGTGCGCCGAGCAGGATGCCGACCAGGAGGCTCGCGGCAATGCTGACCAGGGCCAGCAGGGCGGTTTCGCGCAGGCCGCCAGCGAGGTAGTCGGCTACGGGGCCGACCCATGCGGGCATCAGTGTCCTCCTGGTATCGCGAAGCGGCCCTCGATGGCTCTGGCGCCCAGTGACATGAGCCAGACCAGTCCGAGGTAGACGACGCCGATGGCGAGGAACATCTCGAAGACCCGGAAGGTGACGGCGACGATGTTGACGGCGGTTTCGGTGAGTTCCGGGTAGCTGATCGCGATCATGAACGATGAGTTCTTGAAGACGGAGATGAGGATGTTGGTGACCGACGGGAGGGCGATACGGGCGCCGATGGGGAGGGTGACGTGTCTGAAGGCCGCCAGGCGAGGGAAACCGAGGGCTCGGCAGGCTTCGACGTAGCCGCCTTCGACGGCTTCGAAGCCGGCGCGGAAGTTCTCCACGTTGTAGGCGCCGCCCCATAGAAGCAGTGACAGCCAGCCGACAGTGAAGCCGCCGAGTTGTAGTCCGGTCTCCGGTAGTGCGAAGTAGAGGAAGAAGATCTGCACCAGGAGTGGGGTGTTGCGGAACACTTCGACGTAGACCGTGATCAGTTGTCGGGCGACCGGTATGCGGAGCGTGCTCATCGCGCCGAGCAGTGCGCCGACGATCAGGGCGCCGGCCATGCCGATGGCGCTGATCGCGAGCGTCCGCAGCAGGCCGGTGCCGAGGTCGTCGAGGTGGTCGACGATGATGGCCGGGTCGAAGTGGTAGCCGGAGTCGTCGGGCATGTTCAGCACTGGATGGTGGCGCCGGTCGGGTAGGTGAGGTTGTGGCCCGGGCGGGGCAGGTACTTCGCGAATTGCCGCTGAGCGGTGGTGTCGGTGACGGCCTTTTGGAATTCGCTCCAGAAGAAGTCGGTCTTCTGCATGTGGGCCAGGGCGCCGTTGATCCAGGCGAGCATCTGTGCGTCGCCCTTGCGGACGCCCATGCCCCAGGGGCTGTCGGCCTTGGCGTCGCCGACAACCTTGAGGTCGGGGTTCTTGGTCGCCAGGTCGAGCAGAAGGGTGTCGTCCTGGGCGAGGGCGACGCCGCGGTTCTGGTTCAGTGCGGTCAGTGCCTGGCTCGTCTGTGCGAACAGGGTCTGCTTGACGTCCTTCATGCACTGGGTCAGCCAGAGGCTGGCGGTGGCGCCGCTGATGCTGATGACCTGCTTGCCGGCCAACTCGTCGAAGGAGGTTATCGAGGAGTTCTTGGGTACCAGCAGTTTCACGCCGCTCGCGAAGTAGGGGGTGGAGAAGTCGATGGTCTGGGCGCGTTCCGGGGTGTAGTTCATCGTCGCTTCGATCAGGTCGATGCGCTTGGAGGTCAGGAACGACACCCGGTTGGATCCGGTCACGCAGGTGAGGGTCAGGGCGTTGGGGTCACCGAAGGCGTAGGAGGCCAGCTGGTGGGCTATGTCGATTTCGAAACCCGCGTTCTTCGAGGCTTCGTCGATGTATCCGAACGGCGGGTAGTCGCACTTGACGCCGACGGCGAGCTTGCCCTTGTTCTTCACCTCGGCGGGCAGCGGGGCCCCCACGTCGACCGGGTGGGCAGACGCGCCGGAGCCTGCGGCGGACGATGATGACCCGTCCGACGAGGAGGAGCAGCCGGCGGCGAGAGCCAGGACCATCGCCGCGGAGATGACAATGCCGAATCTCGATTTCACGACTCAACTTCCTTCTGCCCGCTCGGGCGGGCTACCTGAGTACCTTGCGCAGGAACTGGCGGGTACGGTCGTTCTGGGGCCGATCCAGCACATCGGCCGGACGGCCTTGCTCCGCGATCACGCCACTGTCGACGAACACCAGCCGGTCGCCGAGTTCACGGGCGAAGCCCATCTCGTGGGTGACACACAGCATCGTCATTCCGGAGCGGGCGAGGTCACGCATCACGTCGAGGACCTCGCTGACCAGCTCCGGGTCCAATGCGGAGGTCACCTCATCGAACAGCATCACGTGCGGGTCCATCATCAGCGCGCGGGCGATGGCGATCCGCTGCTGCTGACCGCCCGACAGTTGCCGCGGGTAGGCATCGGCCTTGCCCGCCAGCCCCACTCGGTCGAGCAACGTGGTCGCCCGCTCGTACGCCTGGTCTCTGGACATCCGCAGCAGCTTGCGCGGCGCCAAAGTGAGGTTGTCGATGGCGGACAGGTGGGGGAAGAGGTTGAACTGCTGGAACACCATGCCGATACGTCGGCGTACCTTGTCCAAGTCGACGCCGGGTGCGGTCAGATCCTCGTTCTCCAGCAGAACCTGTCCGGAGGTCACCGGCTCCAGCAGGTTGACGCAGCGCAGCAGGGTGCTCTTGCCGCCACCGGACGGACCGATGACGGCGACCACCTCACCGCGGGCCACCCTCAGGTCGATGCCCTTGAGTACCTCGACGGTGCCGTACGACTTGCGTACCCCGCGCAGCTCCACCATGGGTGCCTGTCCATCGGCGGATGACTGGACGAGCGGACCGTCCACGCCAGGCGACCCGGTCATCGAGGTGTCCGACGGCCACGGACCGTGCCGGTCGTTTCGGCCGTGGAGGTCGCCTCCGGCGGCAGGTCTGCATCCCGTCCCAGTCGGGTCGGCCGGTCGACCTGCAGGGTGTCGGCGTATTTCAGCGCACTGCCGGTGTTGAGCACCAGGACTTCCTCGTCCCCGGCAAGCCACCCGTCGGTACGCAGCCGGCGTACCGCGGCCAGTGTCGCCGCCCCCTCCGGGCACATCAGCACGCCGTCATCGGCCGCGCAGGCCACCTGCTCCTCGAGGATGTCCTGGTCGTCGACGGCGATCGCCGTACCCTTGCTGTCCCTCAGTGCGGACAGGATGAGGAAGTCGCCCAGCGCTGCTGCGACGTTGATACCGAACGCGACGGTGCGTGCCTCGTCCGCCGGCCACGGTTCGGCGGTCTCGGCCCCCGACTCGAAGGCCCGCACAATCGGTGCGCAGCCGGTGGACTGCACGGCCACGAACCGGGGCAGCCGCCCGGTGATCCAGCCCAGCGCGGTCAACTCGTCGAGTGCCTTGCGGATACCGATCAACCCCACGCCACCACCGGTCGGGTACACCACGACATCCGGCACCCGCCAGCCGAACTGTTCGGCGATCTCCAGGCCCATCGTCTTCTTGCCCTCGATGCGGTAGGGCTCGCGCAGCGTGGCGGCACTGAACCAGCCGTCCCGTACCGCTTGCCCCGCGATACGGCCCGCGTCGCCGATCAGACCGTCCACGGTGTACACCCGGGCGCCCGCTGCAAGAGACTCCTTCCGGGTCACCTGCGGAGCGTCCTCGGGCATCACGACCAGACACTTCATACCGGCCCGTGAGGCATAGGTGGCCCACGCGGCGCCGGCGTTGCCGTTGGTCGGCAGCGTCAACTGCCGTACCCCGAGTTCGTGTGCACGGGAGACGCCGACCGCCGCGCCCCGCGCCTTGAAACTGCCGGTCGGCAGCATTCCCTCGTCCTTGGCCAGCAGGCCCGGTACCCCGATGCGTCGGCCGTACCGGGTCAGCGGCAGGATCGGTGTCCAGCCCTCACCGAGAGTGATCACGTTCGCGGGGTCCCTTACCGGCAACAACTCCCGGTATCGCCACAGGTCCGCTCCACGTGACGCGATGTCTTCCGGTCGGACCGAGGCCCGGACCTGATCGAGGTCGTAGCGGACGAGCAGCGGCGAACCGCAGTGGCACACGTTCTGGGGCGCATCCGCGTCGTACCGCTCGGCGCACCGTCCACACTCCAGGTGGGTCAGCGCGCTCGTCCAGCCTCCGTCGTCGGGGTACAAGCGGGGTCTTCCTCTCTCTGTCTGGCCGGGAATGGCCGATGGTGGGGGCGGTAGGACCCGCCCCCACCCTGCGATCTACTTTCCGAGGCGCTGGAACTGGCCGGCGGTGAGCTTCTTGGACGGCCCGTAGTACGCGGCGTTGAAGAGCATCCGCTGTTCGGACCGGTTCCAGGTGCGGAACCCGATCTCATTGCCGAAGGTGACGACGTAACCGCTGCCGATCGTCCAGGACAGCCCGTTGACCGCCCCGTTGAGGTGCTCGCCGCCGATCAGCCAGCCGCTCTTCAGCTGATCACCGCTGTCGGGGTACTTGGCAACCACGTCCACCGGGTACGTGCTCGTGCTGGTCAGCTTGTACGCGTCGTCCGAGACGAACCACACGGGATTGTTCGCCGGCACCCCCCAGGCCGCCGGGTTGTTCGTGTCGAACTCCTGGCTCAGCAGCGACCCCGGGCAGTAGAAGTCCGAATTGGAGCCGCTGGGCAGAGTGGAGGTGATGGGCAGGCCGAACAGCGACTGGGCCGTCGCGGTCCCGCTGCCGAAGGTGACCAGCGTGCCGCCGCCGGTCACGAAGTCGTGCAACTGGTTCCAGCCGGTTGTGCCGACGCCGAACGCCCAGGCCCACTCGGGCGGGTACTTCGTCGAGCTCAGGCCGTTGACGATGGAGCTCTTGCTGACCCCGTCCGGCATGATGATGGCGTCGTACGTGTCGGCGAGGTTGGCGTAGTCGCCCGCCTCCACGACCGAGTAGTTCACCCCGTACTGGTCGAACGTCCACATCAGCCAGCCGGACGGCATGTTGTCCGGGGGCTTGAGCAGGCCGATCTTCGTGCCCGGCTTGAGCTGGACACCGGCGACTGCCGGCACCGTTTTGATGGCGGACACCGGGATGCCGGTGTCCTTCGACTGGGTGCGCAGGAGCTCCCTGGCCGCCGAGGACGGCGGGACGAGGAAGGTGCCGGCGGGGAAGGTGCGACCGCTGTCGGTGAACTGGGCTGCGGCGCGGAAGGTGGGGATGTTCTCCTTCTGCAGCGCGGCGACGATCCGGAACACCCCATAGGATTCCGGTCCGATCGCGTACGCCCCGCTGCTCGGCGCTACGGACGGCTTGGTGACCACCGCAGGCTTGATGGAACTCAGCAGTTCGGTGTCGGCCGAGAAGGATGTGGTGATGAGGTCGGCTTCGAAGCCGAGCAGCATCGGCAGGGTCTGCGCGGTGGTGTCGTAAGGCCGCTGCGGCGGGCCACCGGGGTATTGCAGCAGCTGCGGGTAGCTCTGTACCTCCAGCAGCGTCTTGGCGAACGCCGCGTACGGCTGCTGCAGGTGGATGATGTACGAACCGGCCGGGTACTGCTTGCCGTCAGCGGTGAAGGCGACCCGTGCCTGGCGGATCTCCACCGCGCCGCGGTGGAAGATCTCGAGAGCGTCGCGGACGGCCTGCGGGTCACGCTGCCCGGCCGGGATGACGTAGGCGTACGGGCTGGTACGGGTGACCGCCTTGGTGCCGACGCGATAGGAGTTGTAGAGCCAGTTGTAGGTGTCGTAGGCGACCGCTTCCAGACCCGAGTAGAAGGCCTGGGAGACCCAGTCGATGATGTTGCGGAGCGTCCAGGTGTTGGAGTCGTACGGCTCGATGAAGTTGATGTCGGTGGTCTGCTGGCCGAGCGGTTTCGCGCCCACGTTGGGGTAGGCGAGGTTGGAGGCTGCCGCCGCCTCGGTCAGGATGCGCGCCGAGCCGTGGTAGACGCAGTATTGCCGGGACGGGGACCAGTAGTCGTATGTCGAGCCCCAGCCGTTCCCCTTCATGCCGGCGACGGTCATGCCTCGCTGCATCGCCAGGCCCACAGTGTCTGTCTGCTGCACCAGGATGGTGTCGATGTTGGGGTCGTACGGCGAGAGGTACGGGGGGGTGAACAGCCGGGGGGCGTTGGCGCCGGCGCCGTGGGAGTCCTGGAAGACCTGCGGCCGGTACTTGTTGAGGATCGAGACGTTGTATCTGCTCTCGATCTGGGTGAGCATGATCCAGTCGCGGTTGTCGTCGTGGCCGGTGTACTTGTTGTACAGGTCGGGGTAGGTGCGCGAGTAGTTGGTGCCGGCCGTGGCGGCGAAGTAGTCGTTGACGAGGACGATGCCGTCCGGGTTCTGGCACGGCTGGAGCAGGATGACCAGGTTGTCGAGGATCTTCTCTATGTAGTCGGATTTCTCGGTCGCCAGCCGGTAGGCCCATTCGATGGCGGCCTGGGAGTTGCCGACCTCGGTCGAGTGGATGCCGGCCTGCACGTAGTAGAAGGGCTTGCCCTCGGTGGCGAGCCTCTTCGCGTTGGCCTCGGACAACCCTCGGGGGTCGGCGAGCCTGGCATTGGTGGCGACCAGCTTGTCGAGATTGGCGAGGTTCTTCGGCGAGCTGATGGTCAGTAGGACGTACGGATGTCCCTGAGTGGTCTTGCCGATCTCCTCGTACTTCACCCGGTCGCTGTGAGCGCCGATCAGCTGGAAATACGGGACCATCTTGTCCCATTGGGCCAGGAAGCCTTCGGTTCCGATCGGAGTTCCGAAGTACTTCGCAGGGGCCGGGATGGACCCCTGCTTCTGCGTTCCGGTAGCCGGCTGATCGTGATCGGTCCGGGTCGGGGACATCGCGGGCGCCGCTGAGGCGGTGCCCGGACCGATCACCGTCGTCGCCGCTGCCGCGGCGCCGGCCACCGCGGTGGTTCGAAGAAGAGTTCGGCGGGACAGCCTTGAGCTTTCGCTGCTGGTCATCTATCGACATCGCCTTTCACGGTCCGACTGGGCCGGACCGTTGTCCGAGTGAAGTCGGGGGTGGGGCGACTTCACTGCCCTGCGGGTGTCGTACAACGCCATGTGTGGCGCGGCGCTGCGCCACGATGGTTGCCGCGATGCCTGGGTGCCGCGCGCTGCTGTCGGGCAGAGCTGCGTTGATCCGCGAGCAATCCCGACCCCGGGCCGTGAAACGTTGAGTGCCAACACAATCTGTCAGCTGACGACCAATGAGAGCAACGATTCGATATTGGATTTAATATCAAGTACACACTGCGCAACATTGAGTGAGGCGCCGAAGCGTGATGTGTGCAGGTCAGAAGGATGCGCTAGCTGTACTGTCCGTTCGCCGCCGCTTTGACCGCCCTCACAGGACAAGCACGGCCGCCCCGGGAACATGCGACCAGGCCTGCCGCATCTCTCCACACGTGATAACGACGTCGGACTGGAGCATCAAACCCCCTGGCAGAGGTTCGCTTCCGTACGGCCGTGCCCGGCAGGAGCGCACGGATCGGCGGCGCGCGCCGCCGCGTCCGCTCAGCGCCGTTACCCGAAAAAGCAGTGGCTGCGCACGCTCGGACCGCATACGTTCGCCTCCATGGTTGACGCAGCTTTCGGACATCCGCGCCTCGCCGCCGTCTACGACCAACTCGATCCGGACCGCAGCGATCTCGACGCGTACGTCGCGATGGCGGAGGAGTTCGGGGCGCGGTCCGTGCTGGACATCGGGTGCGGTACGGGCGTGTTCGCGCTGCTGCTCGCCGAGGTCGGGATCACCGTCACCGGGATCGACCCCGCACGGGCCTCCGTCGACGTCGCGCGTGGCAAGCCTGGCTCGGAGCGGGTGCGCTGGCTCGACGGTGACGCGGGAGACCTGCCGCCCATGCAGATCGACCTGGTGACGATGACGGGGAACGTCGCCCAGGCGATCGCCGACCCGCAGGCGTGGCATACGACGCTGCGCGGCGCGCACGAGGCGCTACGACCCGGCGGGCGGCTGGTCTTCGAGACGCGCGATCCGGCGCAGCGCGTGTGGGAGGAGTGGGCGGAGTGGACGCGTGAGACCACGTACCGCGTGACGGACATCCCGGGTGTCGGCCACGTTGCGACCTGGGCCGAGTTGACGGACCTGAGCCTGCCGCTGGTGAGCTTTCGGGGTACGCACGTGTTCGCTGCGGACGGGGACGTCCTGATCTCGGAATCGACACTTCGCTTCCGTGAACGCACGGAGATCGAGCGGGACTTGCACAAGCACGGCTTCGTCATCGATGACGTACGCGACGCACCCGACCGGCCGGGCAGAGAACTCGTGTTCGTGGCGCGGCGCGGTATCGCGGAGCCCGTACCTCCCGAATTGCCCTAGTCTAGAAGGCTCGTGAAGATCTTGGGGAGGGGCTGTTCGGCCGTAGGCCGGGCAGCCCAATTTCGCTATGTGGTAGCCGGGGCGAGTTGCCAGGTGCCGCCGGTTTGGGTGAGTCGGAGGTTGACCAGTCGGCGGAGGTTGAGGGCGGCTGCTCGGGTGTGGAGCCAGATGTTGTTGGCGATGGTTCCGCGATAACGCAGGCGGCGATTGCCGTGCTGGACGAGCCAGGCGACGGCGCGTTCGACCGGTGGTCGCCAGCGCCGGTAGTTGGCGTGCCATGTGAGATCGTTCGCGGCTTGGTGACGGGCGGCGGCCTGGAGGTCGTGGTGCGTGCGGATGGTCACAACGCGTCCGGCCTTGGCTTTGGTGCACCGTTCGCGCAGCAGGCAGCCGGTGCACAGGTCCTTGAAGGAGGCGGTGCGCTGGTCGTGCCGTGAGCAGGACGTTGTGCCTGCCAGGGCAGGTCACGAGGGCCGCGGTGGTGTCGATGGCGAAGTCGTCGAAGGTGAAGCCGCCCAGGACGGCAGGCCGTAGCGGGGCGGGTTTGAGGAACAGCCGGTGACCTGAGTCGTCGAGGCTGCGGCGGGCGTGAAGCTTGGTCTGCACCCCCAGTGCCCGGGCCCAAGGGCCCGGGGCTCCGCCAGTCGGCGGGGCGTCTTCCGGCATTGCAGCATCCGTCCCTTCTCGATACCGCTGCCGCCCTTCCCCATGCGGCCGGCTTTCCCGGCCTCGGAGTACTACGGCGGCTCCGCCCCGTCCCCAACCGACCGGCGGTCGACGCGCCCAGCCCCGGCGGACCTGCTGGCAGCAGACGGCGGGGCGAGGTTCGGGACGGTTCCCGTGTTCACTGTGGTTCCGCTCGATGAAGGAGGAGCCTGACTGTGTCCCTGCGGCATCGCCACGACATGAGATGCGGGGGGCATCCCCCGGCCAGCCGTACGGCCGTT
>Ga0102590_1002745_pt1 | contig 19724 bp, 21 predicted proteins | sample AraplaMF_Col_mMF_FD_76859 | JGI IMG/M metagenome (GOLD analysis project Ga0102590, IMG submission 76859) | Arabidopsis root microbial communities from the University of North Carolina, USA - plate scrape MF_Col_mMF | ecosystem: Host-associated > Plants > Roots > Endosphere | place: USA...
TGCCCGCTGTGCCCGGTGCGGGCAGGCTGGGCGCTGCTGAGGGGTGAGATGTCGAAGTCGACGCAAGCTCGCGAGCTCTACGACGCGCTGCGGGCACTGGAGAAGAGGGCCATGGCCGTAACGCGGAAGCGGAACGGTCGTCCTTGCTCGCGGCGGGAGGTGGCCCGTGCCGCCGACGGCAGGGACTCCTCTTTGGACAGGCGCATCGGTGAATGGCTCCATAACGACTGGAACGCAGCAAAAACCCCCGATCCGGCCAGCAGTGAACAGCTGATCGCTGTGGTCCGCGTGTGGAGCACGCTGGCGGACGAGGCATGCGACGAGGGCCGCTGGAGAACGCTGCTCGACGGTCATGTCCCCTGTAGTGGTGTAACCGTGTTGGGTTGATCTTCGGCCGGATAGATCTTGTCCATGCTGCCTTCGGGGAGGTAGCGGCGGGGGAAAGCGATCCATTCGTCGTGCATCTCGATGAGCACGGCGGTGGTGAGGCGTTCGAGGGCGCCGGGGTTGGGGAAGATCTGGACGACGTCGACGCGGCGCTTGATCTCCCGGTTGACCCGCTCCAGGGGGTTGGTCGACTGGATCTTCTTCCAATGTCGCTCGGGGAAGTCCGCGAAGGCGGTGAGGTCGACCTTGGCCTCCAAGAGCATCGCCCTCACCTTGGGGAACTGCCGTCCGAGCATGTCGGCGACGGTGTCGAGCTGGGCGCGGACGGCCTCGGCGGTGGGCTGGGCGAAGATCGTGCGGATGGTCGCGGCCACCATCTCCGCGGCGTCCTTGGGGATCACCGCGAAGACGTTGCGCAGGAAATGAACGCGACAGCGCTGGTAGGAGGCTCCGAGCATGACCTTGCGGACAGCTTTGACCAGGCCGGAGTGGTGGTCGGCGATGACCAAGCGGACCCCGGTCAGCCCCCGTTCGCGCAGCGAGCGCAGGAACTCGCTCCAGAACACCTCGGTCTCGCTGTCGCCGACCATCAGCCCGAGCACCTCGCGTCCGCCGTCTTCGGTGATGCCGGTGGCGACGACCACGGCCTGCGAGACGATCTGATGGTTCACCCGGGCCTTGCAATAGGTGGCGTCCAGATAGATGTAGGGGAAGCGGGTGTGGTCCAGGGGGCGGGTGCGGAACACGCTCAGCTCGGCGTCGAGGTCGCCGCAGATCCTGGAGACTTCGCTCTTGGAGATGCCGGTGTCGCCGCCGAGGGCCTTGACCAGGTCGTCCACGCTGCGGGTGGACACACCCTGCACGTATGCCTCCATGATGACCGCGTAGAGGGCCTGGTCGATGCGCCGCCGGCGTTCCAGAAGCGACGGGAAGAACGACCCGGTGCGGACCTTGGGGATCGCCAGGTCCAGGTCCCCGGCCTGCGTGGTCAGCACCTTCTCCCGGTGCCCGTTGCGCATCGTCGTGCGGGTCTCGGTGTGCTCGCCGGGCTCCGCGCCGATGTGGGCGGTGGCCTCGGCCTCGATGAGTTCCTGCAGGATCCGCTGGGCCAGGACCCTGATTAACTCGATCCCGTCCGCCGTACGCAGTGACTCCATCAGGCGGAGTAAGTCATGCTGGGACAAGGCCATCGCGTCACCTCTCGCTTCAACGAGCTTCGCTACTCGGAGAGTTGCGCGATGGCCGCCCCATGACCAGGGGCTATGCGGAGATCGCTGCTACACCACTCGGCGGGACACCATCCCGTTGGGCAGCGAGTCCACGTGGCTGACCCACGCGCCGACGTCGTGCAGGGTCCGTTCCTGTATGGTGCCGCGGTCGTCGGTGACGAGAATCGCGTCATAAGAGTCGGTCCGGGGTCTGGGATACGGCCTTCCGTACGGTTGCGGTTCGAGTTCCGCATCGGGGCAGATCAGCCAGAGGGCCCTGCCCCAGGCATCCACCGTGGTCGCCACGACCCTCCGGTGGTCGTACTGCCGAGGCAACAGTGCGTGGGGACGCAGTGCCACCCTTCTCAAAGGATCACCTCACGGGCGAACGAACATGGTGGGAGCCATGTTCACCTGGTTCCACCACACGTCGCCACTGATCTCAGCACCCGCGGCGAAGGTGACAACGCAACTGATTCGAGGACCGCTGGGCAGATGCGCGGCACCGTCAAACCGTCTCGGTGCTGACGTCAATGTCCGCGCCATGGGCGCGGTCAGGCGGTTCGACGGCTGAGCCGAGACAGGATTGGGTCCCATGGCTGAACGGCGGCTTTGCCGCACTACGACGAGACGGTGCGTGTGGCCACAGCCGGTTCGGGCCAGTTCTCCGACTGGGCGGAGTGAACCTGCTCCAGGATCGGGGTCAGAAGGGTACAGCCAGGCCGCCCTCGCTCAGCCGGAGCAGCGCTCTACTCATGCACTCCGCAGCTGAGCGCCCATCGGCTCTCATCCCTTCCGACAGCGGTCCACCACCAGCCGCAAACGTCCACGCCGGTCGTCCGTCCCGCAGTCGCTCCGCGTCGACCCGGATCATCGCCCCGACATCCTGCTCACCGAGCCATTCCAGAATGAGCAGCGTCGCGTCCTCTACGCCCTGATCCGGATCCGGCTTGGGCCACCGCCCCTTTGCCCTGGTCATGACCAAACCTTACGCAGTGCCGCAGGCTGGTCGGACACAAGTTGCCAAGCGGACAGCCTTCGACAACGAGCGCGGTGGGAGTTCGAGAACTCGTTCCCTACTCGATGGCACTGTGCAGGCCGAAGACGCGAGTGACGCAGGAGTCGAGCAACGCTCCGAACGCCTGGGCGGAACGTATCGGCGGAGCAGGGATCGCTCCTGCGTCGTTGATGCTTGCGATGTGGTCGACGTCGGCCCATCCGCCGCGGTAAAGGACGACTTCAAGCTCGGCCTCCCGCGCACGGCGCACATGGATGCCGATCGAGTCGGGATCACTCACCTTGCGCCTCTCCGTTTCGAGGCGCTGCGGCCAAGGAGCCGCTCCATCGCGCCACGTGACGGGCCCCACGGTCAGTCCTGCTGCCTGGCAGGCGGATCGGCGCGAAACGACCATGGCAACAGCCTCGTCGAGGTCTATGACTCGCTCCATGTGACGATGATCGCCTGTCGCGGCGGATATTCGTGATCCCGTCGACGAGGGGACGGTCGGCAGCGAACGGGCACCGGGCCCTGCCTTCCCGATGAGTTGAGGAAGTCAGGGCGCCGGCCGTCTCCACTGCTCGTCGTTCAGCAGGCGCGGGCGCCCGTCGTGGTCACCGGGGTTTGTATGCGGTGGCCAGCACAGAGACGGTCACCCGGTCGGGAAGGCGGCCGCCATCGTCCAACTCTGCGCGGCTCACGTGACGTGCACTCGGCGTCATCCCCACCAGGTTCAGGGCCTCCAGCCCGCCCAGGGCGATGGAGTACTCCACCTGTTCGGTGACGACGACCTCGAAATAGGGGTCCAGAGCGCGATGCAGGCGTTGTTCCTTGGCGGGATCGACGGTGACCATTGCGGGTACCCGACCGTGCAACTCGGCCAGATGCCGCCCGGTAGGTCGGACCACGATCAGTCGGCCGGCCGGGCGGAGCACTCGGTGGAACTCGACCGGATTGCGCGGTGCGAACACGTCCAACACCACGTCGGCCACCCCGTCGGCCAGCGGGAAGGGACGGAAGACATCCCAGGTGGCGGCAGCGGCTCGTTCATGGGCTCGGGCTGCCGACCGCAGTGCTCGCACCGATGTGTCCAGGCCCAGGCCGCGGGCTTCGGGCAACTGGTCGAGGACGCCGGCCAAGTAGTAGCCCGTACCGCATCCGACGTCCACGACCGTGCCCCGTGCAGGGGACGAGTCGGCCACCAGGCGGGCCACCGTTCGGCGGATGGACGCGTACCGGCCGGTGGCCAGGAAGCGGTTCCGAGCCTGGACCATGGCCGCGTCGTCGCCGCTGGTGGCGCGGGTGCCCGTCAGGAGGCCGGCGTAGCCGTGGCGAGCGATGTCGAAGGTATGACCCGCCCCACAGCGCAGTGCACCGTGGTCGGCATACAGACCGCGTGTGCGGCACGTCGGGCAGCGCAGCAGGTCGAGGAATCGTTCGAGAGCAGGGGGAAGCAACACGGGCACGAGCACTCCTGGCATGGCTGAAGGGAAGGGACCGTGCCTGCGCGCACCGAAGGCGACTGCTGCCTCAGCAAGGATCGGGCAGTGTCAGAAAGGTGGTTCGCACGACAGGCACGCCGAAGAGGGCGACGTCGTCCGACATCGCCCTCAATGCCTTCCGATCACAGGAAGCAGTAGTGCGGGGTGCTCGTGAATGCCACCCCATGAGTTTACGAGCCTCGACAAGGTCCTTCGTGCTGCCGAAACTGATGCCATGACCGTTGATCGCGAGGCACTTCAACCCGGCTGGAACCTGACTCGCGCCCACCTTGACGCAGCCAGGCTCCGCCTGGGAGGCCTCCCGGACATCGACCTCGCGGCCGTGCTCGAATTCCTGGAGCACAACGAGCTGGGACTCGCCTTCGATGGTCTCGTCGATCTCGGTGACGACCTCGACCTGCTGCTCGCCTTCTGGCAGCACCTGGACCGAGCGGCCCGGGAGATGCAGCTCTACAGCGACGCGCTGCAGAAACCCCACCTCACGGCTGCCGACGTCTGCCGCCTCCACCTGGCCGCCGCCCCGGAAACGCAATGACCCACCGAACGGGCCGGCGGACCCCGTCCGGGCGGCACCCGGCAGGATTCAAGTGTGCAGCCGAACCCCCGTTGAGGTGCCGCGGGATCCGTCCGGTGGCCGTTCGGAGGTGGCCCCGCAGTGTGGGCCGAGCCAGTGCGAGCCCCGCAGCCTGGGCCGATCCGGTCGGTGGCGACCGACACAACCGACGAGCAACCGCGAGGCCAGGTCATCGGTGTGCCGGCGCGAACCATGGGCGTGGTGGCCAGGGCGTCAGGCGGCCGGGGCGGCGGCCTCGACCATGTCGATGGAGAGCTGCCACAGGCGAGCCGCACTCTGGGGGTCAACGGCGTGGCCGGCCACTCCCCGGCGCACACCCGGCCGGTGCGGACCGGCCTCGTTGCAGTCCTCGAAGTACCGTCCGGTGACACCCTCGACCAGCGGCGAAGCCGCGAGCAGCACCGATGTCGCAGCGCCCTGCTCGATGTTCTTCCAGGACACGTCGGTGCTGGTGGGGTCGAAGGAGGACGGGCTGTTGCCGATGTCCCCGATGTGGCGACCGAGGCGGGTGGTGGTGATGCGGCCGGGGTTGAGGGCGTTCACGCTGATCAGGTCCTGAGCCCAGCGACGGCCGGCCTCGACGGCGAAGAGGACATTCGCGGTCTTGGACTGACTGTAGGCCGCCCAGGGGTCGTAGGGGTGCTCCTCGAAGTTGATGTCGTCGAAGAGCACATCGCCGTTGACATGGCCGACCGAGCTGACGACGACCACGCGTGCACCGCGGGCCTCCGTCAGGGCGCCGTGCAGGCCGGTCGCGAGGGCGAAGTGGCCGAGGTGGTTCGTGGCGAACTGCAGCTCCCAGCCCTCCTTGGTCCGTTCCAGCGGGCACGCCATCACACCGGCGTTGAGGACCAGGACGTCCAGTGGTCCCTGCCATGCCGCAACGAAGGTGCGCACCGACGCCTGGTCGGCGAGGTCGAGCATCGCGGCGCGCACCGTGCCCGGACCGCTCTCCGGGGCGATCTCCTCGGCCGCCTGTGCGCCCGCGGCCAGGTCACGGACGCCGACGATCACCTCGGCACCCGCAGCGGCCAGCACCCGGGCGGTCTCACGCCCGATGCCGGAGGCTGCTCCGGTGACGAGGGCTCGGCGACCGCTGAGGTCGATTCCGGCCAGCACCTCCTCGGCGGTCGTCTGCGCGCCGAACGGGGTGGTGACAGGGCTGTCCGTCATGTGACTCTCCAGTACTAGGGAAGAGGGGAAGGGGATACCGAGATACCGAGTTGCGCGGCCGGTGGCGCGGGACAGGGCTCGCCGTAGGCCGATATCCGGAACCGGTTCCGGTTCGTCTTCGACATTAAGCGGAACTGGTTCCGGTTGCAAGCGGCGGCTGCAAGAGAACCAACAGTGAGCATGGGGGCACAGACCGTCACACTGCGGATCTGCGGGCGTCGCGGACGGGCGCTTCATCGACGACAACCCGCATCGCGCCTTCGACCCGCGACTTCAAGTGCCACCACGCCCCACATCGGCACCGGGATGTGCCGGTATCACACACGGCACCCCCCTCGTCACGACACCACGCAGGGTGACTTCCGGCTCGGGTCCGTACAGAGTTCGCGTCGGACCGCACAGACGCCGAATAATTGCTTATCACTCGAATACGGCAGATCTTCTCTCGCGCCAACCGGCTCTTCGCGCCGGAGGGAGTCGTCATCGTGACGAGCAGCAGCCCAGGAAAAGATCAGCATCCAAGCCGCGAACCCACGGACATCCACCGCGCGGACCTTGCGGAGGTCCTGCACCATGCCGTCCGTGAGGCCAAGAAGCGGTTGTCCGCCGTGGCGGCAGCGGTCTACCTGCTGGACGAGGACCGGGGCGAACTCCGACTCGCGCTGGCCGCCGGGAGCCAGCTGTCGCTCTACACGATGCCCGGACGCATGGGACTGGACGGGTACGGCGCATCAGCCCGGGCTCTGCGGTCGGGGAAAGCGGCCGTCCTGGTCGATCCGGACCCAGCCGACCCCGGCCAGAAGCATGTACTCCCGTATCCCTACGTGGCCCTCTCGGCCCCCGTCATCACCGGGGACCAGCGCTTCGGCGCCCTCACCGTCCTGTGTCTGGAGGACCGTGGCTCCTGCCGGCCCGGCGACGGACCGGCTCTCGAGGAGATCGGCGACAGGCTGGCCAAGGCTCTCACCATGCTCGTCAAGGACGGCGTCACCGTAGCGGCCGATCCGATGCCCATGCTGATCCCGCCGGAGTCCGCCACCGACATGTGCGGGAGCACAGCGGGCTGGGGAGTGCAGGGTGTTCCCGGGTCCGCGGGCACCAGCATGATGTACCCGCTGCGGCGGCTGTCCGTGCTGCTCAACCGCGCCACGACCGTGGACGAGGTCGTCGGGGCCGCCCAGTACTGCATGATGGACCCGCTGCGGGCCCAAGCCCTGGTCCTGGCCACAGCCAGCGAAGGGCGCCTCTGGGTGCTGGGACACAGCGGTGCCTCCTCCGGCGTGGTCCGCAGCATCCACGGTGCCCGAGTCGAGGACCGGATACCGGCGGCAGAGGCCTTTCGCGGACGCCCGTTGTACCTGTCCGCGGACTCCTCGCCGAGCGCCGATCCCCTGTCGGTCGACGAACCTCGAACCGAGGTGTATCTCCCGCTCATCGGCAACGGACAGCTCCTCGATCTGCCTGTCGTCGAAAGCGGCCGGGTCGTGGGCGTCTGCTGCCTGACGTTCTCCGGGCCCCACATTTGTCCGCCGGAGGAAAGAGCCCTCCTCGGCATGATGGCGGGCATGCTCGGAGCGGCGGTCGAACGGGTCGAGCTGAACCAACAACAGCGTGCGGTCGCCGAATGCCTGCAGAGATTCCTGCTGCCGTCCCGGTTGTCGCACCTGCCGCAGCTGGCCACCACGGCGCGCTACCGCCCCGCAACCGTCACCTCCAAGGTGGGTGGCGACTGGTACGACGTGATCAAACTGGCTGACGACCGTGCGGTGCTGGTCGTGGGCGATGTCGAGGGACACGCCATGGAGAGCTCCGCGGTCATGGGACAGGTACGCACCGCCGTCGCCTCCTATGCCACCGAAGGGCACCGTCCCGCCGCGGTGATAGACCGGACGGGCCGGCTCCTCATAGGGCTGGACACCGGTCTGACCGTGACCTGTTGTGTCGTCGCGCTCGATACGTCCGACGACACCGTAGAGGTGGCCTTGGCCGGCCATCCGGCGCCTCTGGTACGGCGGCCCGACGGAAGCGTCTACGCCTTGGAGGCCCCGGCCAACGTGCCTCTGGGTGTCTGCGCGCCGGGCCCCTACCAAGGATGCGAGCACACCCTCGAGGCCGGTTCCGTCCTGATGCTCTATAGCGATGGTCTCGTCGGATGGTACGCAGCCGATCCCGAGGCCCGTGCGCAAGCGCTGCTCGGCTCCGGAGGCCCCGGATCCACACCCGACCTCGAGCAGCTTGCCGACGAGGTGATCGCGGAGGTCTCCGCACCACAACAGCGCCGGGACGACGCCGTTCTGCTGCTGGCACTGTACGAAGGCACGCAGGGCACTGACGGGCCCCATGTGGGAAGCCTGCACATTCAACGCCGCGACCTGCGCGGGGTCAGGACCGCACGCTCCTTCGTGCACGACCAGCTGGACTCCTGGGGACTGGACGACTTGTCCGAAGCCCTTGAACTGGCCGCATCGGAAATGGTGACCAACGCACTCATCCACGCCGGCAGCGACGTGGACGTCCGCCTGCGGGCCTTCCCCGATCACGTCCGGCTGGAGGTGCGGGACTCCGACAGCAACCCACCCGTCCCCTCGCCGCTGTCCCTCAGCGAGGAGGACAACGCGGAAGCGGAGCACGGCCGCGGCATGCTGATCGTGGAGGCCTTGGCCGAGATGTGGAAGAGCTCCCCCAACGGCCAGGGCAAGACGGTCTCGTTGAACCTGCCCATCTCCCCGCACTGACCGCGCGATCGACCACCCTCCGAGCGTGCAAGTCGTGGCCGGGAGTCACAACACCCCGCCGCGCGGCGCCACGAGAAGCCCGGCCACCCCCGCGCCCGTACAAGCAACTACCGTGCACTGTTGGTGGGAAGGGTCAACCCGCCACGAGACCCGACCAGAATCCGATCAGCGCCCTCGCCGTCTCCGTGGGACGCTGGAGGTTCGGCGAATGTCCCACGCCCCGCAGGACCGTCCGGTGCGCGTTCAGCCGGGTGGCCATGTCCTCCAGCTCCACCGTCGTCCAGGTGTCGTCCTGATCGCCGTACAGGACATGCCTCGGCAGCGAGGCCACGGCCGCGAGTTCCGGTGTCCGGTCCGGTTCGGACAGCAGTTGCCGTCCCACCACGCGCAGGTGCGACGGGTGTGTGCGCAGCCATCTCGTGCGAAGCCGTTCCGCCTCAGCCGGGGACGCGGGTGCGGGCCGGGACGCCTGCATCGCCTCCCACACTTGTGTCATCGTCATCGTTTCGAGCGCACCCAGGAGCAGCTTCAGCTGCAACTGCCGTTCCTCACCCACTCGGGCGGGCCCGGACGACAGCAGCGTGAGGGACAGAAAGTGGCGGGGGTCCGTCAACACCGCAGCCCTGGCCACCTGCCCGCCCATCGAGTGGCCCAGCAGATGCACCGGTCCACCGAGGGCCTCCACCTGCGCCAGCACGTCCAGGGCCAGAGCTTCCTGCCGATACGCTTCCTCGTCGTCCGGACCGGCAGTCTCGTTCTGCCCACGGGCGTCGATCGCGACCGCTCGATAGCCGGCGTCGACCATGTCCGGGAGAAGGGGGACGAACTCCTCCTTGCTGCCCGTGTAACCGGGAAGCAGCAGGACGGTGCCGTGATACTCCCCCCCGGTCGGCGTGGACTGCAGCGCGGCGAAGTCACCACGCAGGGTTTTCAGCGGCAGAGAGCGCACGTGGTGCGGCAGAGTGGAAGAAAAGTCCTCAGACATGGGCGGATCATAATCTTTGCCCGTCGCCTGGTCGGACAGCAGGCTGCGCATACCCACCGGACACACGTCTGAGCCCGCTCGCGGATCCGAGGGCGAATACCTGCATCCCGGCCGAGACTCCGAGCGGAGCTTCACTCGCACAACGTGCGGACGTAGATCAAAAGTTCTGTCCGCACATCGCCGAGGACGTCCGCCACGACCGTCGAAGCCACGGTCTGTCCGGGCGCCGAAGCCACGGTCTATCCGGTCGTCGGAGTGGCGGACGCCGGGGCGTGACTCGGGTGCAGTGAGGCGGGCAGCGGGGCCAGCGACGCGCACAACGAGGTGGGGAAGGCGGGCTCCTTGCGTTGCACGTCTTGGCAGCCTCCTGCCGAGGTCCGCAGCATCGGCTCCCAGCCCGACTTCTTCGCCCGGAAGAACCAGCGGTCGCCCAGCCGTGAGGAGCAGGCAGGGTCGGTGGAGTCGTCGCAGGCCGGCCCCGTGCGCCAGGAGAAGTCCAGCACCAGCCATTCTCCGTCACACTTCTCCGAGTCCCGGTACGTGTGAGCGGGGGCGTCGACCGCCATCAACGCCTGCTCGTAGGAAGCGGCGGTGCAGCCGGTGGTCGGCGGTGTGCAGCCGAGTTCCCCGCACAACCGCAGCGCGGGCGGTTCGGCACCGTGGGCGGTGAAGACCGTGTTGTAGTCGACGACCACCTCCCGGTCGCCCAGCGGTCGGGGCAGTCTGACCTTCGCGGTGGCCGTGCTCTCCTTGGTGCACCCGGAAGCCCTGTCCACGGACGGCGAGGTGAAGGTGACCTGCACCCGAACGAGGTCCGTCATCGGCTCGGTGAGCACTGCCTTGAGTTCGCGGAAGCACGCGTGTGCGCCACTGGGCACCTGCGTATCGAGGAACAGCGTGCGGCGGTCGTCGCCGAGATGGGCTCCGGTGACCGCGGAAGGCGCCATCGTGGTCCATGGGATCGGCCCGGTCGCCGTCGACAAGGGCGACCTCCCGTCGCCCTGACCGACCACCTGTGTTCCGCACGCGCCGAGGAACAGTGCGGCAACGACGCTGAGCAAGACGACCACAGCAGCTCGACACTTTCCACCTGATCGCAAGAGCGCTCAATCCCCCCGGCACGCACCGACGTTTCCCCCCGGCCAATATAAGGCGGCGGCCGCGTCACCTTTCCGGTGGGTCGCCCACCGGGCCGACGCTGTGATGTGAGCCCGCCGGGCCCTACGCAACACCGCCGCCCACCACAACGGCGACCGGAACCTGCCCACAGCACGACGAACAGGGCCTTCGCGCCCATCGAACACAGCGGCGCCGACACATGCCGGCAGTCGCCCCACCCGTACGACACAGGAGACACATTCGCTTGACCGGTCAAATGCGCGCCGCATGGCCTTGTCGCGCAACGACATGCCGACGGAAGCTTCCCGGGTGCTGCTGCCGAGCCACCCCGCAGGGCCGCAGTTGGTGCGCGCTCCTCCTCCACGGCCGACCTGCCCCCGGACCCAAGAAGCAAGTGATGACAACGGGGGGTTGACGCGTCAACCCCCCGTTGTCATGCTGCGGTCCATGGCAGACACCAGGGACCTTTCCGTGCATGAGCCCACCTTGAGCCGTATCAAGGAGGCCCGCGAGCAGGCGATCCACCACGCCCGCCTGGCCCAGCAGTTCGCAGCCGAGCGGCGTGACCTGATGCAGAGCCTCATCGACCAGGGCGTGTCGCAGGCCGACATCGCACGGGAGCTCGGTGTGTCACGTCAGGCCGTTCAAAAGATGCTGGCCTGACCGGCCGCGCCCCCGCCGTTCGCGCGATGGGGCCATGGGCGGCTTCCGATGAGCGGCGAGGGGGCAGGGCGACGTTCGGCTCGGGTTTCTCGTCGAATCGTGAACCAGCCCCGGCCTCTCGCCCGTATCTCCAGCAGCAGGACCCCACCGACGCGGTGTTCATCAACCGGCCCCGACGATGGGACGGCGCCCTCACACCCTTCCCCCTGACGTGAGGGCGCCCCGCTGGGTGCGCCGCTGCACCGCGTGCCCGAACATACGGTCATTGCGGCAGACTTCGCCGCACTGGTGAACCCTTCAGGCGGATCGGATCGGGCATCGGCTCCCGGTCCATGGGTCGGTCAGCGGCGTCATGCGTGCGCGAGGCTCGGGACGGCTCGCCTCCCGGCTCATGTGTCGGTCAGCGACGCCAGCCGCGCGCGAAGCGTCGCCATGGTGTCGCCGACGGCCGCGATCTGCTCCTGAGTGAGGGGCTCCACGAACAATTCCCGGATGGCACGCAGATGAGGCAGGGCGGCTTCTCGAAACGCCCGGGCACCCTGATCGGTGAGCACCACCTCGGCACCGCGGTTGTCCGTGGCGCACTCGTCGCGCCGGATCAGCCCGCGGCGCTCCATGCGCCCGAGCTGATGCGACAGGCGGCTCCGTTCCCAGTGGATGGCCGTGGCCAACCCGGAGGAGCGCAATCGGAGACCGTCCGCTTCACTCAGCGCCAGAAGTACCGCGTAGTCCCCCGGCGACAGCGCGAACTCCTTCTGCAATCGTGACGCGAGTTCGGACCTCAGCGCCTCGGCTGTCTCGATGAAGTCCCGCCAGGCTCGCAGCTCTTCGACAGTGGGATACGTTCTGCGCCGCTGCCCCATGAGAGCCACCTCTTCTAATTGACGCATCAATCATATCTCCGCATGCTTGACGCGTCAATCAAATGAGCCCCCCGAACGGCCGGCCGCCGGGAGTCGCGAGCGGGGGATCCCGGCGGCCGTCACCTTCGGAAGCGATCGCGTCACCTGTTTGACAGGTGACGCGATCGCTTGCCAAGATCTCACCGGTTGAACCGGTGACGCACAGCGGTGCGGAACCTCCGTCCGTGAGAGCGAAGGCGAAGATGGATCTGAAACTCGAAGTTGTGGTGCTGCCCGTTTCCGACGTCGACCGGGCCAAGGCCTTCTACGAGAAGGCCGGCTTCCGACTGGACGTCGACTATGCAGCCGACGACAGCTACCGAGTGGTGCACCTGACGCCCCCCGGCTCGCAGTGCTCGATACTCTTCGGCACCGGCGTCACCACGGCCCCACCCGGTTCCGTGCGGGGCCTGCACCTCATCGTCTCGGACATCGAGACGGCTCACGCCGAGCTCGTCGGGCGCGGCATCGAAATGGGCGAGATCTTCCACGACGCGGGCGGGGTCTTCCACCGCGGTACGGAAGAAGGACGGGTCAGCGGCCCACATCCGCAGCGCGCCAGCTACAGCTCGTTCACCTCCTTCAGCGACCCGGACGGCAACGAGTGGGTGCTTCAGGAAGTGACGACCCGGCTCCCCGGCCGGTGACGAGGGCCTCCCACCGAACACGGATCAGGCGCACACGTTCCGGCAGGACCGCGTGGTGGCCGTCGAAATGGCCACCGCCTGGCAGGCGCTGGGTTCCCAGGTGACGCTGCTCGTCCGTGGCGGCGGCCTGCTGGCGAACATGGAACCGTTCGCCGGTGAGCTGGTGGCGGAGGAACTGCGCGACTCCGGGGTCGACCTACGGCTTCGGACGTCCGTCACGTCGGTGATCCGCGGAAGCGGCGCGGACGACGGCGGCCTGCGGCTCACCCTGGCGGACGGCGAGGAACTGACCGCGGACGAGATCCTGTTCGCCACCGGCCGCTCACCGAACACCGCGGACGTCGGCCTGGAGACGGTCGGTCTTCGTCCCGGGGACTGGCTCACCGTGGACGACACCTGCCGCGTCATCGAGGTCGCCGAAGGCTGGCTCTACGCGGTCAGAGACGTCAATCACCGTGCTCTGATGACCCACCAGGGCAAGTATCAGGCCCGGATCGCGGGCGCAGCCATCGCCGCACGCGCCTCAGGAAAGCCGGTCGACGACACCCGCTGGGGCGCGCATGCGGCGAGCGCCGACCACACAGCCGTACCCCAGGTCGTCTTCACCGTCCCGGAGGCAGTCTCCGCCGGTCTCACCACGCACGAGGCCGCACGCACAGGGCGTCGGGTGGACGTGGTCGACTACGACCTGGCGCGCCTTGCGGGGGCACAGCAGTACACCCCGGGCTACAAGGGCCGGGCGCGTATGCTGATCGACCCCGATCCCGGCACCGTCGTGGGAGTCACCTTCGTGGGCCCCGGCGTCGCGGAACTCCTCCACTCGGCCACGATCGCCGTCGCGGGCGAGGTGCCGGTCGAACGGCTCTGGCATGCCGTGCCGGCCTTCCCCACCATCAGCGAGGTCCGGCTGAGGCTGCTCGAGACCTACCGGGACATGAACCGGTAGGTCTCCGCAAACGGTGCTGCGCTCGCCGGTAGCCCTCCATACGGCCGCCGGGCGCACCACCGCCCACTTGCACCGTCGGCGACGCTTCAACCGTTGCGCAGCGGCGGAACGGGGGCTGCGTCCGTCGAGGAGATGTGCAGGCCGCGCACGTCACTCGGCGTCGGCAGCGGTCGTGTCCGCCTCGGAGTCGTCCTGATCCGTCTCCTCCGGCGGCAGGGGAGCCTTGGGGGGAAGCGACAGGACCGTCCCGGGTATGCGGACGCGGCGCAGACGAGAAGGGGCGTTACTGATCTCCGATCGCTTCATGGCCATTCCCATCTGTGTGTCAACGCGCGGTATCCGCGCCGCAGTCGGCTCGGGGCGAGGGGGTGTCAGGGAAACCACGGACGGGCACGGCGCATTCCGCACTCTTTGAGAGGAAAAGCGTGAGGGGCCTCACGATGCAATGATGAGGTGAGATTGCTCCGACGGCACGGCGAGCGCCCTTCAGCCCGTTCGTTCCCGCAGCCGGTGCTCATGCGCGGGATACACACCGAGGATGCGCACCTCCGAGGAGAAGAAGCGCAGCTCCTGCAGCGCGAGGTCCACACGGGGCTCATCGGGGTGCCCCTCGATCTCGACGTAGAAGCGGCTGGGATTGAGCCCGGCACCCATCTGGTAGCTCTCGATCTTGGTGAGGTTCACGGCACTGCTGGCGAATCCGCCGAGCGCCTTGTACAGCGCGCTGGGGATGTTCCGTACGCAGAAGAACAGGCTCGTCATCGTCGGCTCGCCCGTGGCCGGCGCAAAGGAGGCCTCCCGCGAGAGGACGACGAACCGCGTGGTGTTGTCCGGGTCGTCCTCGACTTCGGACCGCAGGACGTCGAGGCCGAAAAGCCGTGCCGCGGCAGGCGGGGCGAGAGCCGCGTGCCGGGCATCGCCGAGCTCGGCCACTTCGCGGGCCGCTCCGGCCGTGTCGTCGCTCACGAGCGTGCGCCAGCCGCCCTCACGCAGCACCTTCCGGCACTGTCCCAGGGCATGCACATGACTGCGCACGCACTCCACCTGCTCGAGCGATGTGCCGGGCACACCCATGAGGTCGAAACGGATGGCCAGGAAGTACTCGGCGACGATGAACAGCCCCGACTCGGGCAGCAGGTGGTGCACGTCGGCGACGCGTCCGGCCGCGGAGTTGTCCACCGGGATCACGGCGACGTCGGCAGCACCCAGTGTCACCGCGTCCAAGGCCTGTTCGAAGCTCGTGCAGGCCAGTTCGTTGCCCATGGGATAGAGCACTCGGGCGACCGTCGACGAGTTCGACCCGGGTTCACCTTGATATGCGACGGTCGTCACTGTGTTAAGCCTTCCACATAGGATCTTGCTGTGCGGCGGCAGAAGCTCCACAACGAACCGCATACGTTGCAGTATCGGTGAAGCGCCCTCGATCAGGCACATCAAGGGGTGACGATCGTCGCTCCCGACCCATGGGGCCGCCTGTTCGTATGCGGCCGCGACCGCGTGACCCACCGTGCGGCAGGCCGGAGCACAGGTGGCGCCCAAGGCTGTGAGAGATGCCAGGGGCCGAGACGGTCGGGCGTGGCGCGTGGCGTGCACAGCTGCCACGAGGGCCGACCCCTCGTCGTACAGCACGGCGGCCGGTCCGGCCGCCGATACGGCGGGTGGCATGGCCACGGCAGCCGCCGTACGCACCGCGTCGGCGGTGAGCCCGCTCAGGACATCGGTGAGGCGCCGGGCCGCGGCCCGGGCCATGGCCATGACAGCGGTGCGGCGCACCCGCCGACCCTGTGGAGAGGCCGGCGGGTACACGTCTCGGTGCTGGTGAAGCCCTGCCAGGCCGCCGAGGGATCCTCATGGGCGTCTGCCTCGAAGTGTTCAAGCACGCGCGGCTGCACCGACGCCGGCCCGATTCTCCCTGGAGATCCGTTGTGCGCACGCGATGGCCGAACGGCCTCGGCCGACGTCCGTCCCCGCTCACTCCGCTCACGTTCGCCGCAGGGCGGCCGTGGCCGCGCGGCCGGGCGGTCCCGGGCAGGTAGTCCGCCCGGTCTCGACGGTGGATACGAGCACCGCGCGCACGGCATGGAGGCACGACGCCGTGCGTCGAACGGGCGCGTGCTCCTCCCCCTCCCGTTCCGTCGACGCCGGCGGTGGCGGTGGCGGTGGCGGTGGCGGTGGCGGTGGCAGGAGCGACACACCCGCTGAGCGCGTCAGTCGAGCTTGGACACCTGATAGTGACCGATGTACCACTCACCGTCGATGCGCCGGAGCACGATGCTGAGGCTCACATGAAGGGTCGGCCGGTCGGTGAAGGAGAAGTCGACACTCAGGTAGCCGAGCAGGACGTCCTCGGCGAGCGCCCGCGTCTCGAGCACCTCGTATTCCGCCGCCAACCCCAGGGGCTGCGAATCGTAGTACTCCGCGACCCCTTCTCGGCCGACGCTGTAAGGGTGGAGCCCCTGGAAAATCGCGTCCTCCGTGAAATACGAGGCCACCTTGTGCGGCTCGTGGGCACCGACCGCGGCCTTCCACCGGTCCATGACGCCACTCAGCACGGCCCGCTGTGCCTCTGTACTTGTCATCAGAAGTTCCTCATCTCTTGTGGTGCTGCGCCGACAGCGCCCCGGGGTGGGGGTCGCCGTCTCTGCCGAGCAGGGTCAGCTGGTCCGGCCCGGATCGTTGGGGTGCGACTGCAGGGCGGTGATCTTCGCGGTCATCCAGGGCCACAGGGGCAGGCTCCCGAGGACCTTCTCACGCAGTTCCGCCTCGTCCTCAGCACGCCACACACCGATGCTGCGAAGCTCGCCGACCGGACGCCAAAGCCGGAACAAGTGCCCTTGGGCGGTGAGCTCCTTGGCCCGCTCTGCTTCGGCCGCACGGCGCCGGTCGACCTCGGCCGGCTCGGTGTCTTCGGGCACGGTGGTGGTCAGTTCGACCAGGAACTCCTTCATGAATTCTTTCCTCTTCTCGGATGGAACCGGGCGGGGACGACGGGGCTTCGGGTCCGGAAGGAACCCTGTAGGTGCCGAACAAGCCGGGAACCGCTCGTGCGGCACCTACAGGACGTGCGTGTCGTCAGGCGGCAGCCTTGATGGCGCCTGCCATCTTGATGACGCGCTGGACCTGGATGCGGGCCGCGATGCGGGTGACGTCGTCCACGGGGTTGGTGCCCTGCGCGTCGACGTGCGAGGTGCCGTAGGGGTTTCCGTCGATGAACTTGTTCGGCTCGGTGAAACCGGGGGTGACGGTGAGCCCACCGAAGTGGTGAATCGAGTTGTAGAGGGCAAGGAGAGTCGACTCCTGCCCGGCGTGGGCCGTGGCGCTGGAGACGAAGCCGCTGTACACCTTGTCGGCCAGCTTGCCCTCGGCCCAGAGGCCGCCAAGCGTGTCGATGAACTGCTTCAGCTGCGAGGAGACGTTGCCGAAACGGGTCGGCGTGCCGAAGATGACGGCGTCGGCCCACTCGACGTCCTCGGGAGTGGCCTCGGGAACCAGGGCGGTGGCCGCGTGGTTGGCCGCCCAGGCGGGATTGGAATCGACGGCGGCTCGCGGAGCGAGTTCGGCGGCCTTCACAAGGCGGACCTCGGCGCCGGCCTTGACGCCTTCGTCGTGGAGCTCCCTGGCGATCTCCGTGATCGTGCCGGTGGACGAGTAGTAGACGATGGCGAGCTTGACGGGGGTGGCCACGAAGGTGCTCCTTCATCAGGGGATCGGAAAGATCAGGTCGATGTAGTCGACCGGTCAACTAAACTAGACGACCGGTCGACAACCGTCAAACACTCCCCCGGCACACCAGAGGCAGACACCGGACGGGGGATCGTGCCAACCACTGGGCCCCGCACACCGCGGGAGGCTCCCGACGACGCGTGCCCGACGGTCCTGGGGTTGCCGCCCGCCCAGGACCTTCAGGGTGCATATCCGACCCCGCGATCGCGTATATTCCCCGGGCAACGGCCACGGGCGGGCCGAGAGCGGCAACCCCACACTGGCCGCCCAGGGCTTCGTCGAGGCCCTGCGTCTCTGGCGCGGTCCCATGGTCGCCGACGGTACGTCGGTCGGTCACCGGGCATCCGGCGTTCGCCTCGGTCGGCCATGAACTCGTCGCGACGGTCGACGAGGCAGCCGACGAAGTTCTCGCGGCTGCTCCCCCTCCGCCGCAATCCGGCCGACGAACTCGGTGCCGAACCCGGCCCTCACCCGCGCGCCCGGCAGCACCTCCTGAACCCCAAACCCTCCCGGGACGCCAAAACCTCACGGACGGCAAGCCGAAGCCATGGGCAGTGCCCCTCATCTTCCCGCCGACTCCGTGCCGTTCGCCGACCGCCAGGAGGCACTGCGGCAATGCCTGGAGCTTCTGCCCGGGGAGGGTCAAAGCCTGGTCGTCACGCACGACGGCCAGATCGTCACGTACCGACCGCATCCAGGACCGCCCGGTGCTCCAACAAGAGTCGGCGGAGCGTGGGTTCGGGCACCACGGCTGGTGTACCGCGTCGATGTGCCCGGTCCCCGAATTCGGGTCGCGGTAGGTCGCGCCGACAACTTCTCTGCGTACATGGGGTTTACGCGCCCAGTCGACGACCAGGCGCGGATTTCCTTGTGAGCACCAGGCCCAACGACATCGAGGCGCCCGCATTCACCTACCCGCGCGGCGTTTGCGGGTCGGAGGAACATGCAGAACATCTGTTTCTCGTGTGTGGCAGCCGACGCAGGAAAGGCCCCGCGCACGTCCGCGTCCACCGTGATCAGGCACCTACACTGTGCGCATGACAGACGCGACGACGATCGAACCTCTGAACAGGGACGAGGAGGCCTTCCTACGGGCTCTGGGCAGGGTCATGGCGCTCCTGCCCCGAACCGTCGACGCGGACATGCTCGAGGAACATCCGATTTCCGGTACCGAGTACAGAGTCTTGATGCACCTCTCCGAAGCGCCGGACAACCACATGCGCATGAGCGAGTTGGCCAACATGTGCGGGCTGTCCCTCAGCGGGATGACAAGAGTGGTGAACCGACTGCAATCACAGTCATTCGTCGTTCGGGAGAAGTGCTCCGACGACGGAAGGGCCTGGTTCGCCGTGCTCACGGCTGCCGGGTTGGCGCAGCTCAAGGAGGCGTGGCCCACCAACCTGGCGAGTGTGCGACGCCATGTCTTCTCCCGGCTGGAGGGCTGCGACATCGCCGCGGCCGCCGAGGTGTTGGAGCGCATCGCTCCCGAGTAGTCGCAGCGTGTCCGAGCCCAACCTCGGCTTGCTGTGTTGAGGTGCGGGACGAGGACGGCTCGGACGAGTGCGGTGAGGCGAGTCGCGCTCCACCGCCGGCACCCTGCCGTACTCAGGGGGTTTGATCCCCACCGCTTCAGTCTGCGACGCCGGTGGCGCCGCCATCACCGCGCCCGACCTACCGCCCCGCACTCATGCCGCCGTCCACGTGCAGGATCTCACCGGTGACGAACGGGGCGTTCTCCAGGTAGAGCACGGCGTCAACGATGTCGCTCTGCTCCCCCAACCTGCCGACCGGATGCATGGCGGCAAGTGCTTCATGGTCTTCCACGGCATGCATCGGGGTGTTGACGTTTCCCGGCGATACGGCATTGACCCGAATCCCGCGTGTGGCGTACTCGATGGCCAGGGATTTCGTGGCCGACTGAAGCCCTCCCTTGGTGAGCGAAGCCAGCACCGAGGGAACCCGCGAATCCGCGTTGTCGACCAGGCTCGTGGTGATGTTCACGATGTGGCCGCCCCCCTGGGACAGCATCTTCTCGACGACGAGCTGGGTGATGCGGAAGAAGCCTGTGAGGTTGACACGGGTCACCGCTTCGTAGTCGCCCTGGGTGTACTCCGTGAAGGGCTTGGATATGAAGATTCCGGCATTGTTGATGAGCGTGTCGAC
>Ga0102590_1002748_pt1 | contig 19709 bp, 19 predicted proteins | sample AraplaMF_Col_mMF_FD_76859 | JGI IMG/M metagenome (GOLD analysis project Ga0102590, IMG submission 76859) | Arabidopsis root microbial communities from the University of North Carolina, USA - plate scrape MF_Col_mMF | ecosystem: Host-associated > Plants > Roots > Endosphere | place: USA...
CTGACTGAAGCCGGCATTTCCAAGGAGGATGCTGACTCGTACGCCGAGGGCGTTCGTCGCGGAGGCACGCTGGTGTCCGCGCGGGTTGCGGATACCGATCGCGCGCGCCTCGACGCGATCCTGAACGAGTCGTCGGTTGATTTGCGCGACCGTAGCGCCGCGTGGCAGAAGGCCGGGTGGAAGTCGTTCGATCCAGCCAGCAAGCCTTACGGCGCCGACGAGGTTCGCAAGGAGCGGCAGCTTTACGGCGGATCGCTCCGCTAAATGAGAGTTCGACGGCCCGCTTCGGCGGGCCGTTCTTTTTGGGCTAGGCGTACAGATAGCCGACCGGCTTGCCCTCGGTGCGCAGGGGGCGAACGTCCCTTTGCGTGATGATCTGGCCGGCGAGGCCGTCGATCTCGTCACGCTGCGTCGGGGTCCAGCTGCGCAGCTCGTTCATGCCCTTGAGCAGGCCGAGCCGAAGCACCTGGGTGTTCTCGCCGAGGCCAATCAGGTTGACCGACTCCTTGCCCGCCGTCACGACGTCGCCGGCGGAGAGTTCAAAGCTCTCGCCGGACTTCTTCCTGAACTCGGCCGTGCCGCGAATGACGCGGTAGATCACGACCTCGCCCTTGGCGAAAAAGGCGGTGTCCGCGGCGATCGACGTGCTCTTCGGCAGCAGCGACTGGCCACGCGGGTCGGTCGCGATGATGTGGCCGGTAACGAGATGGCCGCTTGGAATCTCGATGCCGATATCGCGCACGTGGACCGGCATGGCCGATCTGACCGAATTGTCGGTGAGCGGCTTGAACAGCGCATCCAGCGCCAGCGGGTCCTGCAGCCAGAAGCCCGCATCGGCCGGGCGATCATGCAGCGGATGATTCCAGGCCACGCGTGGCGTCTCGGCCTCGTTGATCTGGTCCGGGCCGACGATCGTCGGGTTCGGAAAGGTGGTGGGGTCGGTGATGAAGGCTTCGAGGAATTTGCCCGAATAGCCCATCGAGATCGGGTCCGGCACCACGGTCTGCGCCGTCTTCAGGTTCTCCTCCGTCGACAGTCCCGACCAGGTGTAGAACAGCTGGCGGTGTACGATCGCGCTTTGCAGCATCACGGCGCCGGGGCCGACATTGTAGAAGCGTCCGTCGTAGTCGAAGGTGAACGCGCCCGAGGTGACCAGCACGAGCTGAAAGCCGCCCGGCGGTAGATGCAGATGGAAATCGGTGGGGCCGGTGTCGGGCCGGTAGATCGGCAGGTTGGTCGCGACCTCGTGCAGCAGGAAGGTTTCGTTGTTGGCGTGAAAGCCTTCATTGGCGCGGTTGTAGAGGGCCTGGGGCCTGTAGGTCGCCTCATACTTGGCATTCTTGTCGCGATCGATCGCCACGAAATCCTGGTCGTTGAGGCGAAGCGGCGCGCCGTTCGGGCGGGTGAGGCCGGTGAATTTGATATCGGCGGCAGCATGCACGTTCATGGCATTCTCCGATCTGGCCGGTCATCCGCGCGCGATCTGGCGGGCAGCGGAGACTGAAGGTCTAACGCTGCGTTGCGAATTCTGGGCCAGTTCGGTTCCAGCGATGGGACGGCTCGCGCGCCATGGCGGAGCAAGCAAAATCCGGTGGTTGCACCGCTAGTTAGGTCGACCGATTCGCCGGACGACTGACCCGCTTTGCAGGCAGTGCGATCCCCAGACGTGCCGCCGGTTGTCTAATTTGGCGGCAGGCGTGATGGGGAATGTGCAGTCGAGAACCGTTGGGGCTTACCCGTTGGGCTGTCCGTCCACTTTGCCATGTCCATTGCCCGGGCGTCGATGCTTTCGCACCAGAGGCAGGTGAACTCCGTCGAGCCCTTCCTGGTCAGCATGGGGACCAGGCTGCGGCCACAGCCAGCGCAACAGGTGATGTCGGTCATGCTTTTCTCCACGCCACGGCAACTCCGCAGCGCCCTTATCGGTGTCGAAGCTTGTGCGGACGCTATGTCGGCGCCTGAGCACTGCGTCCGATCGGAGCACTGGTCCCTGACATCGTAGCTGTAGCAATCCATCGTGACACCGATGCGATGTCGTGGCCGTTTTCGCGATAGGCGCGAAGCTGGAACTCGGCCGAGCTGCCGCGTTCCACGATGGTCCGGCAGTGCTCGACCTCCGCGGCGCAGTTCAGCGCGGCCGCGTCCTCGGCGGTGTCGTCGATGATGCGCGTGAGCAGCTCGGAGATCGTGACCGGACCATCCTTGGAAGCAAAGATGCAGTCGGTGCCGTAACGCTGGGCGCGCCATTTGTTCTCGACCGCGATCGCGCGCTCGACCACGGTGACCTCCTTCGACAGATGAGGCCGCAGATAGAGGTGCCGTGTCAGGCAGCGATAGAGCGAGGCGATCGCGACGGCGTCGTCGACGAAGGTGCAGGTGTCCGGCGCGCGAAGCTCGAGCGTCGGATGCTTCATGGACGGGCGCATCGCCCACCAGATGTGGCTCTCGTCGGGGATCACGCCCGAGCGCTGCAACGCGGCGATATAGGCGTCGTAGTCCTGCCGGTTCTCGAACAGTTCGGGCATGCCGGTGCGCGGCAGCTCGCTATAGGCCGCCAGCCGGTAGCCCTTCAGTCCCGTCTTGTGGGAATTCCAGAACGGGGAGGAGGCAGCCAGCGCGATGAACAGCGGCAGAAGCGGAAGCATCGCCCGCATCACCGCCATCCGCTTCTCGGGATCCGGCAGCTGGACGTGCACATGCATGCCGCACATCATGTTGCGGTGGCCGATGCTGCGCAGATCCTCGATCATTTCCTCGTAGCGCGGCTTCGGGCTCGGCTGCGACATGCGCCAGACCGCGGTCGGATGGGTGCCGCAGGCCATGATGACGAAGCCGTATTGCGCGGCGACGTTGGCGACCTCGCGGCGCAGGAACCTGAGCTCTTCCCTGGCATCATTGACGTCGACGTGAACGTTGGTGGCGACCTCAAGCTGGGATTGCAGCATCTCGCGCATAGCCTGGCCGCCGGTGGACCAGTTCGCCGATTCGAACAGCGCGTTGGGCGTTTCGATCGCGACCTCGAAGCTGCGGCGATCGGCGAGGAAATATTCCTCCTCGATGCCGAACGAATATTCGGCGGCCTTGCCGCCGCCGCCGGCCGAGCGAATGACGAGGTGCGGCTTGTCATCGGAGGAATCGAGGCGCAGCAGTTTCAAAACGTCCGAAGCAAATGTCATTGTCCACCCGGCGATGGTATTACCTGCGGGCGATAATCCTCCTGACAGGGGCGGGTTCCGCGCCGGACTCACTGGAAATTGCAAGGTCGAACGGAACAATCTTCGCGCTTTCGGACGCGCGCGCGATCAGGGCGTGATTTGGCGGCACTTCGGTCCAGTCCGTTTCCTTGTCGAATGGCTCGGACACGACCACGACCTGGCCGCCGGATTCGCGAAAATACAGCGTGTTTGCGGCGTCGTTGACCGCAACGCGGAAGGCGTAGAGATCGCGACCGTTCGCGACCGCGCTGGTGAAGCGCAGCCGCTCGCGGTGCTCGCCTTCGTTGACGAGACCGGCAAGCGATTGCAGCACGCGGTGCGTCGCGCCGACCGGATCGCTGTCGAGACCGGCGCCCATGATGGCTAGGAACACGGCTTCGGAGTCCGTCGAGCCTAGCCGCGACGGATAGTAGGCGTCGGGGATCAGCGCCTCGACCTTCCGCCGCAGACGATTCCAGCTGCCGACGAAGCCGTTGTGCATGAACATCCACTGGCCGCAGGCGAAGGGATGACAATTCTGCCGCGTTACCGCCGTGCCGGTGGCGGCGCGCACATGGGCGAAGAACAGGTGCGAACGGAGATGGCGGCAGAGGTAGCGGAGGTTTTCATCCGACCAGGCGGGGCGCGTCTCGCGATAGAGCCCAGGCTCCGGGTGCTCGCCGTACCAGCCGAGACCGAAGCCGTCGCCATTCGAGCCCGCTGTCGATTGCAGCGAGCGGATGCTCTGCGCAATCAGCGAATGCTCGGGCTCGGTGACGTAAGGCTCGAACGAGGTAGTCTCGCCCCGGTATGCGATCCAGCGGCACATGGGGGTTCCTGTCAGGATGTGTCGTGAGGTGCACCAACGATCCTCACCGCGCCGGAGTTCCCGCCGCATGGGTTGGACGCATATGCGCGTGGAGCGGGGTTGCCTTGGGCCCGGCGCCGTGTAGAACGGGTCCGGGTGCTCGCTGCATGTGGCAGCGACAGGTCAAGCGATGGTCGGGCCGCCACGCAGGATGCGTGTGCCCATGAACGACCAGCTGCCCGGCGGGGACCTGCCCAAAACACCTCTTTTCGTTGAGCGGGCGCTTTCCACACTCCAGCAATTCCTGCATGTCGAGGCTATCAGCGGCATCGTGCTGCTCGTGGCCGCCGCGGCCGCGCTGCTCTGGGCCAACTCACCCTTCGCCCATTCGTATCATGATCTCTGGCACCTGGAGATTCCGCTTCGCCTTGGCGGGTTCGCCTTCGAGAGGCCGCTGCATTTCTGGATCAACGACGCCTTGATGACGATCTTTTTCCTGGTCGTCGGCATGGAGATCCGTCGCGAAATCCACGAGGGCGCACTGAGCCGGTTTGATCAGGCCATTCTGCCGGTGCTCGCGGCTGTCGGCGGTGTCGTGGTTCCCGCGCTGATCTACCTGAGCTTCAACGCCGCTCCCGGGCGCAGCCAAGGCTGGGCGATCCCGACGGCAACCGACATCGCTTTCGCCGTCGGCGTGCTCGCGCTGCTCGGAAAATCGATCCCGTCCAATGTCCGGGTCTTTTTGCTGGCGCTCGCCATCATCGACGACATCATCGCGGTTCTCATCATTGCGGCGTTCTACACCAGCGGACTCGATCTCAACGGCTTCGCCGTCGCAGCGCTCGGCGTCCTGATCGTGCTTGGCTTTCAGTGGATCGGATTTGGTTCGGCGTCCACCTATGTGGTGCCTGGGTTCATCGTCTGGGCGGGCTTCCTCATGGCCGGGGTTCATCCGACGCTGGCCGGTGTCGTGCTTGGCCTGATCACGCCGGTGCGATCGGCCAGCCCGGAGGTCGTGCCGCCCGTCATGCGTGTCGAGGCCGCGCTGCATCCCTGGGTCGCTTACGGAATCATGCCGCTGTTCGCGCTGGCGAATGCCGGTGTCGGCTTCGCGAGCACGGAGCTCTCCGGCGGTGCGCAGTTCGTGACACTCGGTGTCGCCCTGGCCCTGTGTGCGGGCAAGCCTGTCGGCGTGATCGGTGCAACGTGGCTGGCGGTGCGCACCGGCTGGTGCCGCCTCGCTCCCGGCGTGTCATGGGGCGGCGTTTGCCTGATCGGGCTTTTGGCCGGCATCGGCTTCACCATGTCGATCTTCATCGCGATGCTCGCCTTCACCGACGACAAGCTGCTGGATGCCGCGAAGCTCGGCGTGCTGCTCGGCTCGCTGATTTCCGTGACGCTCGGCCTCGGATGGGGCGCGGAATACGCCCACCGCCGGCGCAACGAGGCCGAGGGCTAATCCCGTTCGCCGAGAGTTTCGACGTAAGGCTTGCCGTAGGGATAAAAGTGCTCCTTGCGGCCCTGGTCCCATAACGTCCTGAGACCGGGGGCCGTGATGTCCCAATCCGGGCGGCATTTCATGGTGACGGCTCGCAGGTCCTGGCGAAGCTCTTCGACGGTCGGACGCCCGAAGAACCAGTAGCCGTTGTAGACCTTGTGAATGACGAGGCGGGGCTCCAGCACGACGACATGCGGGATCATCGGATTGTGGACGGGATCGGTGTATTCGGCGATGTCGAGATCCTTCTGAATGATCCGCCGGGAATCGGACAGGAAGGGCCAGTGCGCGCCGACGCCGCTGCGGTACTCGTTCGTCTGGGTGATATTGTCGGTCGTGATCGTCACCATCCGGCAATAGCCGACTTCCATCTCGCGATGGAGCTGCAACAGTCCTTCGGCCTGCCGTCGGTCCTTTGGACAAAAGCCGCCACGGCCGAGAACGACCACCATGGGGTCGCCTCCTTGCAACTCCGAGAGCTTGCGGTGTTTGCCGGTATGGTCGCTGAGCTCGTAATCCGGGAAAGCCACTCCCGGCACCATGTCCGTACGCATCAAGCCCTCCCATGTCAGTTTTGAATATGCGGATGCCTTCACAGATCGACGACGACGTCGCCTTGGGGGCGCGCACAACAGATCAGGACATTTCCGTCCGCCGCCGGGTCGAGCGGATCCGGCGCATAGCTGACTTCGCCGGCCACGAGCCCGCTCTCGCAATTGTGGCACACGCCCGTCCGGCACGACCAGCGCACCGGCACGTCACACGCTTCGGCGAGCTCGAGCAGGCTGGCATAGGCCGGCCCCCAGCAGACATTAAGGCCGCTGCGGACGAAACTGACCATCGGACCCGGGCCGGGGGCTCCAGCCGGCAGATGTGCGGCAATCCTGGGCGCGGCTGCAATACCCGGCGTCAGTGAAGGCTTGGTGCCGAATAGCTCGGTGTAGATGTGATCCGGCGCGACGCCCAAAGCGCCGAGACCCGCCGCAAGATCGGTCATGAATGCAGCCGGCCCGCAGATATAGAAGTCGGCGTCGCGCGGCACGTCGAGGCTTTGGAGCAAGCGAGCATCCAGATGTCCGGCGGTGTCGAAATCGGTCCCGGCGCGATCGCCGGGATCGGGCGCGCTGTAGCAGATGTGGCTGCGATGGTGAGCGAGCCCAGCCAGCAGCCCGCGCACCTCCGCGGCGAACGCGTGTTCGTGGCCGTTGCGGGTGCCATGCAGCCACCAGACCTCTCGTGTCGCGCCTTCCGCGGCAAGCGCCTGGAGCATGGCGAGCACCGGCGTCGCGCCGATGCCGGCACTCAGCAAAACAATCGGCCGCGCGTCCTGGCGCAGCGTGAAACTTCCCCGTGGCGCGCCGACCTCGACGACGTCGCCAATCCGGAGTTCGTCCGCGATGTATCGACTGGCTGCCCCGTGCGCCTCCCGCTTGATGCTGACGCGATAGGACGCGGCATCGGAGCGGCTCGACAGCGAATAGCTGCGTGTCATCGCGGGTGCCGCCGACGGTCCGAGCCGTACGACGATGAACTGGCCGGGCAGGGCGGCGGCGACGGGATGTTGGTCCGTGGGATCGAGGATCAGCGACGTCACAGTGCCGCTTTCGGAAATCTTGCGTGAGACGAGGAACGGGCGGAATCCATGCCAGGCCGGAGGTGGGCTTGCAGTCGGGCCCAGACCGGCATTGCCCGCGGCCGTCTTGTCGTCGTGCTGCTGCGCGAGCAGCGCCTCGAACGAATGCCGCCAGCCGCGGCTCAGCGCCGGGATGCGCAGCGCGCGCGCGAGTCGCTCGCGCGGGTGGGGCGGCAGGTAGAGCAGGGCGTTGATCTCGGACACGCTCATGCGCTCGGGGCCATCTGCGACCCGTGTGATCTCGTCACCGGCTTCCACGTCGCCTTCCTCGATCACGCGGAAATAGAAGCCGGGCCGGCCGTGCCTGACGAGCAGCGCGGCCATGTCCGGCTCCTCCATGCGAATGCCGAGCCGGTAGCAGGTGACGCGCGGCTGGGTCACCTCGAAAAGGGCAGAGCCGATCCTGTAGCGGTCTCCGATGCAGACGTCGGTGTCGGCGAGGCCATCGACGGTGAAATTCTCGCCGAACTGTCCAGGAACCAGGTTCGATCGCCCCAGATGCTTTTGCCAGAACAGATAGGACTCGCGCTGATAGACGTAGACGGCGCGCTGCTCGCCGCCATGACCTGCCGTATCGCCTTGGCCGTCACCATCGATGTTGAGCCGGCGCACCATTCGCGGGCCCTCGACGGGCGTTTTCCAGACGCCCGTATGGACGGTCTTGCCTTGCCACGCGACGTCGCGCGGCAGGCCGACATTCACTGAAAGCAGCCGGGCCATCGGTTCACGCTCCTGTGTGCGCGCCCCGATACAGAGAGGCGCCCGAGCCAATCTGCATCCAAACCGGATTGTTGGCTCGTTAGCCGTTGTTAGACGTTGCGAGCGGCGCTGCGTCCGGATACGCGCACCATGGCTCAACCAGGCGCAAGAATATGGAACCCGATGCGGCGGCTGGTCGCAGCACGGCCGCCTTGATTCCGGTGGACCCATCTTTATGTGTGGACCGAACATGAATCCGGGCCCCTCTGGCGAGGCCGCTGACAGTGTCAGCGAACCTCGCGATGTCGGATGACCTGTCCCGCGCGAATGCGATGGATCGGCCGATCGTCGGGCCTTCTCTGTTCCCTCCGACCCAATCGTCCCCATCGCAGCTCCGCGCGGTCATTTCGCAACCTGAGGAGCCCTGATGTCTGACGCCGCCACTTCCAATCCGATCGAGCCCGAGATCACAGAACCCGCCCGCCTCAATGAGCAGGCTGCGGTCGCTCTGGTGATTGCCGGCGCGCTCGTCGCGGTCGCCGACCGGCGCGTCTCGCCGGTCGAGCGCGACGAGGTGATCCGTTTCATCCGTGATCGCGGATTGGCGCCGCACATGAGCGACGATCGCCTGTTTGCGATATTCGACGAACTGGCGGAACGACTCGAGGAGCCGGACTTTGCCAATGTGGTGATCGACACGCTGCGGCCCGTCTCGAATCTCCCGCTCTCGTCGCATCTGATGGAGCTGTCGGAGCGCGTTGCGGCTGCGGACGAGGACGTGCATCCCCACGAAGTGCAGGCGATCAAGCTGTTACGCCTGCTGACGCTGGTGTTGCCGCGGGCCAAGCAGGTCACGCCGAGCGCGGTGCGTGCCGAATAACGCACCGCATAATGGAGCGAACATGAGCGCAGCATCGGACGAACGTACGACGGCAACCAAGCGCAGCACCGGCCAGATGGCCGGCGGTGACCCGCGCCTCGACAAGCTCGTCGATCGCATGCCCTCCCGTGTCGGCGACACCGTCTCCTACCTGCTCAAGCCGTCCAGCCGCTGGGTGAGGATCCCCTCGGGTGCGCTGCTCGTCGTCGGCGGCGTGCTGTCGTTCCTGCCCCTGCTCGGCGTCTGGATGCTGCCGCTGGGACTTGCACTGCTCGCCGAGGACGTGCCGGCATTGCGCACTTCCCGTTCGAAGGTCTTCGACTGGATCGAGCGGAAGAAGCCGCATTGGCTCGATCCGTCCACACCGGAAAAATGATCAAACATGTTTGAATTCGTCACTGCCGACGCGCTGTCCGCGCTGCTCCAGGTCATCCTGATCGATCTCGTGCTGGCCGGCGACAACGCCGTCGTCATCGGCCTTGCCGCTGCGGGCCTGCCGGCCGAGCAACGCCGCCGCGCCATCGTCGTCGGCATCATTGCCGCCACCGGCCTGCGCATCGTCTTTGCCGGCGTTGCAACCCAGCTTCTGCAGGTGATCGGCCTGCTGCTTGCCGGCGGCGTTCTGCTGTTGTGGGTCTGCTGGAAGATGTGGCGCGAGCTGCGCGAGCAGGCCGCGCAGTCCAGCGAGCTTGCGTTCAGCCATGGCGGCGGCGGGAGCAGCGCGCCTGTGCCGCGCAAGACCTTCGGGCAGGCGGCGGCGCAGATTGTCGCAGCCGACATCTCAATGTCGCTCGACAACGTGCTTGCGGTCGCCGGCGCCGCGCGCGAGCATCCCTATATTCTGGCCTTCGGCCTGCTCTTGTCGGTCGGGCTGATGGGCGTGGCCGCCGACCTGCTCGGCCGCGTGCTCCAGAAGCAGCGCTGGATCGCCTATGTCGGTCTTGCCATCATCGTTTACGTCGCCTTCGAAATGATCTATCGGGGCTCGCTCGAGCTCGCGCCCGTGATCGCGAGTCTCTGAGATGACGTTTCCAGCCCCCGCTCCGGAGTGATCGATGACGTCTGAACCCAAAGCACCTTCGGCCGCGCCTTTGCCGCCGCCGCCGATCGGCCTGTTTGCCCAGGTCATTTTTGGCTCGCGCTGGCTGCAGGTGCCGCTCTATATCGGCCTCATCGTCGCGCAGGCCGTCTATGTGCTGCTGTTCTTGAAAGAGCTCTGGCACCTGGTCCTGCACTCGTTCGACGCCAGCGAGCAGCAGATCATGCTGGTCGTGCTCGGGCTGATCGACGTCGTCATGATCTCGAACCTTCTGATCATGGTGATCGTCGGCGGCTACGAGACTTTCGTCTCCCGGCTGAACCTGAGCGGTCATCCCGACGAGCCGGAATGGCTCAGTCACGTCAACGCCAGCGTGCTCAAGATCAAGCTGGCGATGGCGATCATCGGCATCTCCTCGATCTCGCTGCTGCGGACCTTCATCGAGGCCGGCAATCTCGGCACGACGCGCAGCAATTTCACCGAGAGCGGCGTGATGTGGCAGGTGCTGATCCACCTGACCTTTATCATCTCGGCGATCGGCATCGCCTGGGTCGATCGTCTCAGCGATAGCGGGCACCGCAAGGCCGGTCACGGCTGACGTGCGATCGGGCCGCGCTCAGAGACGCCGGCCCCGCGTCAGCGTCTCGGACGGCGCTTCGCCGAACGCCATCTTGTAACCCCGCGCGAAGTCGCCGAGGTGCCAGAAGCCGTTGCCGAGCGCTGCGGCCTTGACGCTCAATCCGGCGCCGCCGGTCAACAACTGGATGCGGGTGAACCACAGCCGCTTGAGCCTGAGATAGTGATGCAGGCTTACGCCATGCACAGCATGCGTCGCGGTCTGGAGCGTGCGCACGGACACGCCGAGCGCGCGGGCGAGGTCGTCGCTGTAGAGCGGCTTGCCGCGGATCAGCGCAATGACTTCATCGAGATGAGCAATCAGCCTGCGGTGCTTGTCGAAAGATCCGCGCGGCGCGGAGAGCGCGCCGGCCGGCAGCAGGACGTCGTCAAGGCAGGAGAGCAGCGTCTCCTGGAGCGAGCGGCTGAGCGCGTCGAACTCTCTCGGATTGTCGAGATCCGAGGCCAGGCGGAACATGCTCAGGATCGTGGTACGCAGGCGTGCCATGGCGGCATCGTGCGGGCGGACATAGCTGAGTCCGCTGTCGTAGTCTGCCCAGCCGCGATGGCGCATGTCCGAGTTGTAGCGCATCATCAGATAGGTGTTCGTGCCATGCGCGATGGAATCAATCGGCACCGTGCCGCGGACGACATTCACCATGGAATTGTCGATCTCGTGGCCGTTGGTGATCGAATGAAACGAGAATGGCACGGTGAGGCCGATGCCGCGGTCGGTGCCGACATCGACCTCGAGACGGCGCGGGAAAGCGCGCTGGAGCACGAAGAGACCGTCCTGAAGCGGCAGGATGGCGCGAGACAGCGAGACCTCGCGTGGGCGAAGCGGCGTGCTGACGCCGAGGCCCAGGACGTCATTGGCCCGAAACTCGTCGAAGTCCGAAAAGCGCTCGATGCGAAGGATGCGCGAAGGCGTGAGCTGACTTACCGGCATGGCGGCATACTGGGCGGTGTCAGGAAGGGCATGAGCGATCCGTGGAAACTACCAGATGGCCAACCATCGGCCCTATCCCGGGAAACTACTGTCAGATTTCATCACGCTACTTGCGGATAGGACGCGCTCTCCCGCCGCTCGCGCTCGCCGAGCTCACGCACGAGCTCTTGAAGAAACGACTCGGTGTAGGCGGGCAGGGTGCGCTCGGCGCGGACATAGATGCCGAGGTCCGACCAGACCGGGCTCCCGGCATTGTCGAGCGGCAGGAACACGAGCTGGCTCTCGCGCGACAGGCGGCCGATGCCGAGCTGGGTCTGAAAGGCGACGCCGACACCGCGCGCGGCGAGCTCGCGCATCAGGTCGATCGAGTTGGCCTGGATTGCCGGCTCCGGCGTTTCCGGGAGCTGAGCGATCAGCGGCTGGAGCAGGTGATAGATCGACAGCTCCGGCAGCGCGTTGATGACGGGAAAGGCGAGGCATTGTGCCAGCGTGACCGTCTTGCGACGCGCCAGCGGATGTTCGCGGGCGACGATGGCGCCGAGGCGAAACCGCTTCAAGGCGACCTGGCGCAGGTCCGGCGGATGCCGCAGCGCCATGGCGATGCCGATGTCGGCCTCGCCGCGGCTGAGCGCTTCCAGCACGTCCGACGATCCTTTCACCTCGGTGGTGAAGCTGACGCGCCGGGCGCGGCCGCGATGCGAGGCGATCAGGTCCGGCAGCACCGACTCGGTCAGGGACTCGATGCAGGCGATGCTGACCGTGCCGTGCCAGGCACCGGAGAGCGACGCGACGTCCGAGCGGAAGCGGTCGAGGTCCTGGAGCACGTTCATGACGTGCCGGGCCAGCATCTCGCCGACCGTGGTCAGCGTCAGGCCGCGCGCATTGCGCTCGAAAAGAGGCGATCCAACTTCTTGTTCGAGCTTGAGAATCTGGCGGCTCACCGCCGACGAGGCGACGTTCAGGACGCGCGCCGCGGCGCGGATCGAGCCGGTGCGGCGGACCGCGTGGAAATATTGGATGGATGGTGAGTGAAAGCGCATGAGACCTCCGGTCCGATTATAGCTGTTGCCGAAACGGCATCAACATGTGCGAAATTCTCTGCTTTTCGAGAGCGGCCGTCCCGCCTAGGTTGCCGCCGGCTTGGCCGGCCTTGCCGGGGGGACGGCAGGCCTGCGCAACGAGGCGCCAGGGGATTTTGGGGTGGACGAGAACGTTGCTTGCGAGGTCGTGCGGGACACCCGCATGGTCGACCGCCGCCGGGCCGCGGCCTATGTCGGTGTGACCGCCGGACGCTTCGAACAATTGGTGCGCGACAATGTCGTGCCGCCGCCGGTCATGGTGGACAACAAGCGGCGCTGGCCGCTCGCGTTGCTGGATATTGCCAGGGACGCTGTCGTCAGCAGCATGCCGCGCCTGCCGGAGGTCAAGGTCGATGCTGCGCCGGACCTGCGCCCGTGCGAACGCGACCCGGCGCCGGTCTCGCGCGAATTGCCCGATCAGGCCTGGTTCGAGCAGCGCGCGAGTTTCGTGCAGCGGGTACGTCGGTCGCTGCTGTCGGGCAACGAGATCCGTCTCCTGCGCGAGTTCAAGCTGCTCAAGCAGAACCAGATCAGCATGTTCGGCTATTACGGCAGCTTCGAAGCCTTGATGGTGCGCGGCTATGTCGTCGAAGTCGCACGCAAGCCGCCATCGAGCCGTCCGCTGGTGACCTATCGCCTGACCACGCAGGGCGAGCAGGTGATCTCGGCGCTGAAGGACGAGCCGTTGATCTGAGCCTGTCAGGACTTTCGCGAGCGTGCGATGTCCGACTTGAGTGCCGTCAGCTCCTTGCGCACCGCGCGCGCCGCGTCGCGCTCGATCTTGCGGTACCGCGCGATCAGGGTCGCGCCGAATGTTGTGAGCATCGCGCCGCCGCCATTCTTGCCGCCTGCCTGCGGTTCGACCGCAGCACGACCGCAAATACGGTTGATCTCGTCCACGAGATCCCAGGCGCGCTTGTAGGACATGTCCATCGCCCGGCCGGCCGCCGAGATCGAGCCGTGTTGCCGGATCTGCTCAAGGAGCTCGATCTTCCCGGGGCCGATGCGGCCCCGGTCGTCAAGATCGATGCGAACGCTCAGTTGGGGACGTGAATTTGCGCTCGCGCGCGGCATGATCGGATCTCTTGGGGCAATTGCATCAGAGATTGCCACTCCTGCCCGTCGTGGACAAGGAGAGTGCGGCCTGCCGCATCACCGCACGGAGGGTCCCGTGACCTGCCGCAGGCCCGGCATCGTTTTCGAGATCGCTAAGATTGTCTGCAATCAGCTCAGCGGCTGCAAACTCTCCCGACAAGTCATGCGGCGCCTTAAACCTGGGTTTTGCAACCGGCGTGCATGCTGCCTGCAAAGGGTGGGGCATCAGAATGTCAGTTGTCAGGGAGATCGTCGCAGCGGTCGCGGGAGTCTACGCGCTCCTGTTCGTGTGCGACGCAGTGTTCGGCGTCGGCGAGGCGCGTTTCGACGACGCCTATTATAGCGCGAGCACCTACGCGCCGCGGCCAAAGGAGTTTCGCTTCGCCGGCGACACGCCGCCGGCGAAGCGCGTCAGCGATGCCTTTGCGCAATTCGCGCCGGGCGAAGCCAAGCCGAACAGGCGTTACTCGTCTCTGACGACGATCATCCGCTAACGTCACTCCCCCTGGATCCACTCCGCGACGCCGCGCCACAGCGTGTCGCGGTGCTCGGGGCGGAAGAAGCCGAAATGGCCGATCGCCTTGGCACCGACGTCGGACGGCTTGACCGTTAGCACCTCCGGTTTGATCGCGCTGAAGCCGCCGGTGAGCAGCTCGACCGCCGGCCGCGTCGCCCAGGGATCGTCGGAGAAGCACAGCGCGCGCAGCTCGCCCTTGAACTTCGCGAAATTCTCCAGCGCGGGCAGCTTTGAATCGAAGAGATAGCGCGGGCTCGAGACCCAGTCGGCCCATTGCAGGAAGACGCCCTTGGGCAGGTCCTCGCCGATGCCGGCCCAGCCCGGTGCGTAGCCGAGCGCGTGGGCGAGCGGTACGCCAATGAGGTTCATGAAGGCGAACACACGATATTTCTCCGGCGACGTCATCAGCCGCCACGTCGCGGCCTGCGAGGCCACGAACGCGGCGCGCGATATTTCCGTGTTGTTCGCAATCAGCCCGAGCGCCTGGCCGCCGAAGGAATGGCCGACATAGGCAAGGGGCAGGGTGGTGTAGCGCTCGCGCATCCAGCGCACCGCGGCGGTGACGTCCTGTGCCGCCCAATCCGACATCGAGGCCTTGAAGCCGACCAGCGATTTCGGCTGGTTGTAGCCGACCATCGCCGGCTGGCGGGAGTCACCGATGCCGCGATAGTCGTAAGTGAGGACCGCGCAGCCGCGATGGGCAAGATAGGAGGCGAAGCCGCGGTAGATCTTTCGCGGGACGGCGGTGGCCGAATTGATCAGCACGGCATGGCGCTTGGCGCCGCGCGGCAGGAACAGGGTGCCGGTCAGCGCATACCCGTCGGTCGCCGGGAAGCTGATCTCGTCGATGAAAACGTCGTCCGGTGCGGCGTCCATTGGCTGGAGGGTGTGCTGCCAGTTTCTTCTACCGCCCCCAGCAAATGCGAATTCAGCTTTTCCCGCAAGGGTTTGCAGTGCGAAATGGATTTACAACTGGCGGGGCGGGGCCAGCCTGTGTATAAGGCGGCCCTCGCAACCCACAGATCAGGTTGTGTTTTTTGCTTCACGGAGAGATTGCGATGTCCGAGCGGTGGACGCCCGAGTCCTGGCGCAGCAAGCCGGTGCTCCAGGTGCCCGATTATCCCGACGCCAAGGCCTTGGCCGACGTCGAGGCGCAGCTTGCGACCTTTCCACCGCTGGTGTTCGCGGGCGAGGCACGCAATCTGAAGAAGGCGCTGGCCCGCGTGGCGGCCGGCGAGGCCTTCCTGCTCCAGGGCGGCGACTGCGCCGAGAGCTTTGCCGAGCACGGCGCCAACAACATCCGCGACTTCTTCCGCGTGCTGCTGCAGATGGCGGTGGTGCTGACCTATGCCGGCGCCGTGCCGGTGGTGAAGGTCGGCCGCATCGCCGGCCAGTTCGCCAAGCCGCGCTCCTCGCCGACCGAGAAGATCGGCGGCGTCGAGCTGCCGAGCTATCGCGGCGACATCGTCAACGACATCGCCTTCACGAAGGAAGCGCGGGTGCCGGATCCGCAGCGTCAGCTGATGGCCTATCGCCAGTCGGCCGCGACGCTGAACCTGCTCCGCGCGTTTGCGACCGGCGGCTACGCCAATCTGGGCAGCGTGCATGAGTGGATGCTCGGCTTCCTGAAGGATAGCCCGCAGTCCCGCCGCTACAAGGAGCTGGCCGACCGCATCTCGGACGCGCTCAATTTCATGCGTGCCTGCGGCCTCGACCTCGAGAGCCATCCCGAGCTGCGCGCCACCGATTTCTACACCAGCCACGAGGCGCTGCTGCTCGGCTACGAGCAAGCCATGACCCGCGTCGATTCCACCACTGGCGACTGGTACGCGACCTCGGGCCACATGATCTGGATCGGCGATCGCACCCGTCAGCTCGACCACGCCCACGTCGAATATTTCCGCGGCATCAAGAACCCGATCGGCCTGAAGTGCGGCCCGTCGCTCAAGCCCGACGAGCTGCTCAAGCTGATCGACGTGCTCAACCCGGACAACGAGCCGGGCCGGCTGACGCTGATCAACCGCTTCGGCTCCGACAAGGTCGCCGACCATCTGCCGGGCCTGATCCGCGCCGTGAAGCGCGAGGGCAGGGCCGTGGTCTGGTCGTGCGATCCCATGCACGGCAACACCATCACGTCCACGTCGGGCTACAAGACGCGGCCGTTCGACCGCGTCCTGTCGGAGGTGAAGTCGTTCTTCACCATCCACGCGGCGGAAGGCACCCATGCCGGCGGCGTGCATCTGGAGATGACCGGCCAGGACGTCACCGAATGTATCGGCGGCGCCCGCGCCATCACCGACGAGGATCTCAACGATCGCTATCACACGGTCTGTGATCCCAGGCTCAACGCCGAGCAGTCCATCGACATGGCTTTCCTCGTCGCCGAGCTCCTCAAGCAGGAACGCGTCGGCAAGGCGAGGCCGATGCCGGTCGCAGCGGGGCTCTAGGACCTTGCTGCGGATCTGGAAGGCCACGATCAACTCCCGCAATGGTCTTGCCTTTGCGTTCCGCTCGGAGCAGGCCGTCCGGGAGGAGATTTTCGCGCTGCTGCTGTCGCTTCCGCTCGCGTGGTTCGTCGGCTCGACCGCAACGCGCGCGGTCGAGCTGGTGTGCGCGGTCGCTTTCGTTCTGGTGGTCGAGCTGCTCAACACCGCGATCGAGAAGCTCGCCGATCGCTTGACCATGGACCATGACAAGCAGATCGGCCGGGTCAAGGACATGGGCTCCGCCGCGGTCGGCGTCGCGCTCCTGATGGCCGGCGCGTTCTGGATCCTTGCCATCGTTGAACGATTGGGCTTCGTCTAGTCAAGGGATCGGAGCGCGGTGGCCATGACCGAACGTCTCAACGCATTCGCGGTCACGCTCGCCCAGCTCAACCCGACCATGGGCGACATCGACGGCAATGCCGCCAAGGTGCGGGCCGCGCGCGCGCAGGCGATCGCCGACGGCGCCGATCTCGTGCTGTTTCCAGAATTGTTCATCGCCGGCTATCCGCCGGAAGATCTGGTGCAGAAGCCGGCTTTCCAGGCCGCCTGCCGCGCCGCAATCGAAAGCCTCGCGCGCGAGACCGCCGACGGCGGGCCAGCCATGCTGGTCGGCACGCCCTGGGTCGAGGACGGCAGGCTCTACAATGCCTGCGCGCTGCTCGACGGCGGCCGTATCGCGAGCCTGCGCTTCAAGTGCAATCTGCCGAACTACGGCGTGTTCGACGAGAAGCGGCTGTTTTCGCGCGGGCCTGCGGCTGGTCCCGTCACCGTGCGGGGCGTGCGGATCGGCGTGCCGATCTGCGAGGACATCTGGCTTGAGGAGTCCGAAGACTACGAGAACGTGGTCGAGACACTGGCCGAGACCGGCGCCGAGATCATCCTGGTGCCGAACGGCTCGCCTTACGCCCGCGACAAGAACGACGTGCGTCTCTCGGTGGCCGTGGCGCGGGTGACGGAGAGCGGGCTGCCGCTGGTCTATCTCAATCAGGTCTGCGGCCAGGACGAGCTCGTGTTCGACGGCGCCTCCTTCGCGCTCAACGGCGATCTCTCGCTCGCTGCGCAATTGCCTGCCTTTGCCGAGAACATCAGCACGCTGCGTTTCACCAGACATGGCGACGATTGGCGCTGTGCGGGGCCGATCGCGCAGCTGCCCGAGGGCGACCACGCCGACTACGCCGCCTGCGTGCTGGGCCTGCGCGACTACGTCGCCAAGAACGGCTTTCCCGGCGTGCTGCTCGGAATTTCCGGCGGCATCGATTCGGCGCTCTGTGCGGCGATCGCGGTCGATGCGCTCGGTGCCGACCAAGTGCACGGCGTGATGCTGCCCTATCGTTACACGGCAGCGCATTCGATCGCGGATGCCGGCGAGCTCGCCGGCCATCTCGGCATCCGCTACGAGGTGCTGCCGATCGCCGAAGCCGTGACCGGCTTCGAGACAATCTTGTCCGGCATCTTCAAGAACCTGCCGCCCGATATCACCGAGGAGAACCTGCAGGCCCGCACCCGCGGCACGCTGCTGATGGCGATCTCCAACAAGACCGGGCTGATGGTGGTGACGACAGGCAACAAGTCGGAAATGTCGGTCGGCTACGCCACGCTCTATGGCGACATGAACGGTGGGTTCAACCCGATCAAGGACATCTACAAGACCCAGGTGTTTCGGCTGGCAAGCTTGCGCAACGGCTGGAAGCCGGATGGCGCGCTCGGGCCTGCGGGCGAGGTGATCCCGCCCGACATCATCACGCGCCCGCCGAGCGCGGAGCTGCGCGAGAACCAGACCGACCAGGACTCGCTGCCGCCCTACGAGATGCTCGATGCCATTCTGCAGGGTCTCATCGAACGCGAGGAGCCGCTCGATCAGATCATCGCGTCCGGCTTCGACCGCGCGACGGTGATCCGCATCGACCATCTCCTCAACGTCGCCGAATACAAGCGCCGCCAGGCCGCGCCGGGCGTGAAGGTGACGGCGAGGAATTTCGGCCGCGACCGCCGCTATCCCATCACCAACCGCTTTCGCGACAAGGGCGAGGGGCTGCCAGTGGCGGACGAGACGCTGGTCTCGCGCGGCAGCCGGGCGTCGATCGACGCGTTCGAGGGGTGAGATTTATCGAGTCGGGGGCTGGCGTGGTTGGCGCAGGCGGTCTCGCCACCCAGTCCGCTGTCATCATCCGCGTTGTGCGCAAGTGCGCACTGGGGCGGATGATCCAGTACTCTGCGGCCGACGTTGTCGAAAACCAATTGATGACACAACGTACTGGATGCCCCGCCTTCGCGGGGCATGACAGTTGAGTGTGCAGCGCGACTACCTGCTGTCGCTACTTCTGTTGCTGCGGCAGGAAGCTCGGCCCCACCGAGCGGATTGGCTTGTTCTCGGAGGACGTCGTCGCCGTGCCCGTGTCTGCCGGGGGCGTTGCGGCCGGAGCGTTCGCTGTCGTGGGCGCCGGGGGCGTGCCCTTCTTCGCGGTCGTCGCAGGTGCACCCTTACCAAGCCGCTGCTGCTGCATCTTCTTGGCGCTCTCCTCGGTGACGATGATGTCACCCTGCTGCTCGGCTGACGCCTTGTCGTCGGCCGATTTCAAGGCGTCGGCCCAGGTCTGGCCCGCCGCCTTGCAGGAGCAGGACGGGTTGAACTCGCTGCGGAATTTGAACGCGGTCGGCAGCGCTGTGTAGGGCTGGCCGCTGGTGGAGACCGCGGAGTTCATGTCCTCGCCGGGATTGCGGTGGGTGTAGAGCACGGCTTCCGCGGCCGGGCACAGCGCCTTGCAAGTCTTTTCGTCGTCGGGGAAACGCGCCGGCACGGTGGCGAACGAGATCGGGAAATAGGCGCCGTCGCAGGTGCGCACGCACACGGTGCGGTAGGTGCCGGATTGCGGGCCGAGATCGGAGGGCGGGCCGCCTTGCGGATTGTTGGGATTGTTGCCGCCGAACAGATTGCTCAGGAAGTTGCCGCCGCCTTGTGATTGCGCAGCGTTGGCGTATTGCGGGCCGCAATTGTTCTGCGCGAGCGCCACCAGCACCGAGCGGCGCTGGCTGTCGCGCTCCGGGCTGAAGCCGCCGGCGCCGCCGCCGCGCAGGCGTTCGAGATTGCCCGTGATCTGGTCCAGATTGGCGCGCATCTGCTGGATCTGGGTGTTGACCGGGCCGCATTGCGCCGACTGGCCGTTGAACAGCGAGAAGAAGCCGGAGGAATCGCAGCCCATGCGCTTGGCCTGCATGG
>Ga0102590_1002749_pt1 | contig 19708 bp, 20 predicted proteins | sample AraplaMF_Col_mMF_FD_76859 | JGI IMG/M metagenome (GOLD analysis project Ga0102590, IMG submission 76859) | Arabidopsis root microbial communities from the University of North Carolina, USA - plate scrape MF_Col_mMF | ecosystem: Host-associated > Plants > Roots > Endosphere | place: USA...
CCTGGCATATTGAACGACCAACTGCCGATCCTGGGTATCCAGAAACGGCGTTCGGATCTGACAAGATCCGACGATGAGGTGCCACAGGCCGTTGAGCTTTCGAATGACGACGTTCATTTGAGCTTCCTCGCAGTGACCCGAGTGGACTCAAATTGTAAGAATCTCCCGCCGTCGCTCAATTGTACCAGCGTAAGATCAGCTCATGAGAAGGATTAGAGGAGATATACAAAGGTATGTTGGCTGACACTCCAACGGCCTCTGGCGCCCATTGCGTCGCCAGAGTTCAAACGGTCCTGCCTGCCCAGGGGACGGCGCGGTGACGGGCGAACGCGATCTCGACGCGCTATTGAGGAACATGAAGCCGGACATGCTTGACGGCACCTTCGTGTTTTGCTCGCTTGCGCCGAGCGCCAGCATTTCAGCCATCATAAGCCCGGTGCTGACATTCCACGAACGCGAAGGAACGACACTGGTGGTGCTGCACGAGGAGGCCGAGCGCGCGGGACTGTGCTACGCCTTTCCCTCGCGCCTGATCACCCTGACGGTCCACTCCGCGCTCGATGCGGTGGGCTTTCTGGCGGCAATCACGACGCGTTTGGCCGAAGCCGGCATCAGCGTGAACGCGGTTTCGGCCTTCTATCACGATCATCTGTTTGTGCCCGCGGACAGGGCCGACGAGGCGATGAAGGTTCTGCAAGAAATGGCCAACGCCAGGTCCGCGTAGCGACTCTTCTGGTCGCCCGGATCATCGGGCTACAAGATCAAATCTCAGTCCGCGACCGCGATCGCCTCGATCTCGATCAACCATTCCGGCGCGGCGAGTGCGGAGACGCCGACCAGCGTGGAAGCCGGCGGCTCCATGCCTTCGAAGAAGGCAGAGCGGGCCTTGCCGATGATCGGGCGCAGCTCCGGTTTGTAGTTCACCACGAAGGTCGTGATCTTGACGATGTTGGAATAGCTCGCGCCCGCCGCTTTCAGCGCATGGCCGAGATTCTGCATCACCTGCGTCGTCTGCGCGGCAATATCGCCCTCGCCGACGATCCGCCCCTCTTCGTCCGTCGATACCTGCCCGGAGATGTAGATGGTGCGCGCGCCTGTGGCCGTGACGACGTGGGAATAAGCGGGATTGTGATGCAGTCCGCTGGGGCGGAGATGGTCGAGCTTGGGCATGTTGCGTGCCTCCCGGATGTCAGTGGTTGGGAGAGAGCGTAGCTGGAGAGCGAGAGGAGAGCCAGCCCCGTCATTGCGAGGCGCGAAGCGACGAAGCAATCCAGACTGTCCTACGGCAAAAGCCTGGATTGCTTCGCTCTCCGAGTTGCGGCGGACAGGCCGCCTGCAATGACGGAGGCGATTGGCAGAACAGCTTTCGCTGTCATTCCGGGGCGGTCCGCAGGACCGAACCCGGAATCTCGAGCTTCCAGGTTCTCGCTTCGCGAGCCCCGGAATGACGGCTGAAGCTCAATTACAGGGCTTGCTGTCCTTGACGTCGAACTTGCCCATCGCGCCGGAGATCACGAAATCGTTGTAATCGAGCACGAGCTGGCGCGAGACGCCGTTTTCGTAGAGCTCGAACGCCATCGCGTAGACCGGCGTCTGCTCGCCTTCCTTCTGCTGGGCGTCGCGATCGAAATAGCTGACGGTGACCGGCCAGCGCTTGAGCGACTTCATGTGCTCGTCCGAGGTCGACGGATCGGACGCGGTGGCACGGTCGGCGGCGATCGGCTGGCCGATCACGGTCAGCGTGTTATAGACCTTCTGGCCGTCGTCGGAGCCGTCATAGACGGAGAGCTCGAGCAGCGACTTGCCGTCTTTGGCCGCCGCGATGATGCGCTGGATCTGCTCGGTCGGAAACACGATCTTGCCGTCGAGCGTGAACGTCTTCGGCGCCGGCAGCTTCAGCTTGACGTTGATGTGGTCGCCGTCGCGCTCGGCCGAGCCGTCGACGCGGCCGGCATCGGTCTCGTTCATGCGCGTCTCGATCTTGAAGCGGTAGCTCTTGCCGGCGGCGTCCTCCCAGGAGTTGGAGCGGAGGTCGCTGAGCGTGACCTTGCCCTCGCCGCTGTCGAGCTCGGAGACCTGGCGGAATTCCGAGGTATAGCCCTCGCAGGCGCTCCCGGCGAAATTGTAGAGGATGCGGCCGCGGGCGCTGTTGACCGAGTTGGAGCGCGATTTCACGAGGCTGAGGTCGTAGAGCGCCTGGTGCGCCAGAAACGGACCGTTGGCGGCCTGGACCCCGCCGCCGAGGCCGACACTGGCCGCCGCGAGCGCCATCACACCGAGCGAAGTCCGGAAAAGGTGCACCATGTCTGGTCCTTGAGAGGCGTCCCTGGGGAATGCGCAGATTCGACATTTTAATGACCGTTCCATTGCGTCGCAACTGAGGCCGTTTCACGTAAATGTGCCCCCTTCGCATTGAACCTTGCGGCCTGCCCTGGCTTGCGCGTCCGCTTCCTTGCATGTGTCTGCACAATGGGCGAAACAGGCGCGCCCGGCGGCGAACCCCGAGATCGCCCGGGCGGATCAATTTCGGGACAATGAGGTTGGACATGGCGGGCACGGTCGAGCAGAAACTGGCGGAACAGGGCATCAAGCTGCACGAGGCCCCCACTCCCGTGGCCAACTATGTGCCGTTCGTGCGCACCGGTAATTTGCTGTTCGTCTCCGGCCAGGTCTGCTTCGATCCCGCCGGCAAGCTGATCGCCAAGGGCAAGCTGGGCGCCGGCGTCTCGATCGAGGACGGCGCAGCGGCCGCGCGCGGCTGCGCGGTCAATCTGCTGGCCCAGGTCAAGGCGGCGCTCGGCGACCTCGACAAGGTCGTGCGCGTGGTACGCCTCGGCGGCTTCATCAACTCGGCGCCGGATTTCCTGGACGGGCCGAAGGTGCTCAACGGCGCCTCCGACCTGATGGTCGCCGCTTTCGGTGACAAGGGCCGGCATGCCCGTACCACCGTCGGTGTCGCCTCGCTGCCCGCGGACGCGGCGGTCGAGGTCGAAGGCGTGTTCGAGGTCGCCTGACGCGCATGCGCGCTCCGGATTGGCTGACAGCCCGGCCGGTCGCCCATCGCGGCCTGCACGACATCTCCCGCGGCATCGTCGAGAACATGCCAGGCGCGGTTCAGGCTGCGATATCAGGCAATTTATCGATCGAGGTCGACATCCAGCTCTCGTCCGACGGCGAGGCCATGGTGCACCATGACCACGCGCTCGGCCGCCTGACCGAGGCCACCGGCGAGGTGGTCTCGAAAACCGCGGCGGAGCTGAAGGCGGTCAGGTTCAAGGACACGGACGAGCGCATGATGTCACTGTCCGACCTCTGCGCCATGGTTGCCGGCCGGGTGCCGCTGGTGATCGAGGTGAAGAGCCATTTCGGCGGCGACCGCAAGCTGGTGAAGCGGATGGCCGAAGTGCTGGCGTCCTATCAGGGCCCTGCCGTCGGCATGTCCTTCGACCCCGACCAGGTGCTGGCGCTGCGCGAGCTGCTGCCGGGCCGCCCGCGCGGCATCGTCGCGCAGCGGAGCTATGAGGACGAGTATTGGGCCTACCTGACGCAGGAGCAGCGCGACAGCATGCTGTACCTGCGCCACGGGCTCCAGACCCAGCCGCATTTCGTCGCCTTCAAGGTCGATCACCTGCCGGCCCCCGCCCCCTGGATCGCCCGCAACGTCTTCGGCTGCGCCCTGCTCGGCTGGACCGTGCGCACGGGCGAACAGCGGACGCGGGTCGGGCAGTATGCGGATCAGATGATCTTCGAGGGGTTCGTGCCGTAGGGGCACCGCTCCCTCCTTGTCATTGCGAGGAGCACTTGCGACGAAGCAATCCAGGATCCCTCCGCGGAGACAGTCTGGATTGCTTCGCTGCGGCTCGCAATGACGGCGGTGGCGACCGCCAGACCTGTGTTCCCGCCCTCTTGAAGTCGCTGCTGCAATGCACGATCTTGGGCACGATGGCATCATCTGAAATCACGCTCGAGGCGGTCCCTTCCGTCGGTGAAGTGTCAGCAGAGGATTGGGACGCCTGCGCCAATCCCGGCGGACGCTGCACGGGGGCTGGCAACGGAACCTCATCCGCCCTTCCAGGCGATTCTCTCGGCCTCTTAGGACCCGCCTATAACCCGTTCGTCTCGCACGCTTTTCTTTCAGCCGTCGAGAAGTCGGGCTCGGCGACGATCCGCACCGGCTGGGGCCCGCGGCATCTCGTGGCAAAGATCGACGGCCGCGTCGCCGGCGTCGTGCCCTGCTATCTGAAATCGCATAGCCAGGGCGAATACGTCTTCGACCGCGGCTGGGCGGATGCCTATGAGCGCGCCGGTGGACGCTATTACCCGAAGCTGCAGGTCTCGGTTCCGTTCACGCCGGCGACGGGGCCGCGGCTCTTGGTCCGCGACGGGGTCGACCGCGAGCAGATCACCGAGGCGCTCGCAAGCGGGCTGGTGGCGCTATGCGGCGTCAGCAAGGCCTCCTCGGTGCACGTCACCTTCGCGCGCGAGGCGGAATGGAAGCTGCTCGCCCAGCACGGCTTCCTCCAGCGCACCGACCAGCAGTTCCACTGGCGCAACGAGGGTTTTGGGAGCTTCGACGATTTCCTGGCGACGTTGAATTCCCGCCATCGCAAATCGATCAAGCGCGAGCGGCGCGATGCGCTTGCCGCGGGGATCACCATCCACTGGCTCACCGGCAAGGACATCACCGAGGATGCGTGGGACGCGTTCTTCATGTTCTACATGGAGACCGGCTCGCGCAAATGGGGCCGGCCGTATCTGACGCGCGAGTTCTTCTCGTTGGTCGGCGAGACCATGGCAGAGGACGTGCTGCTGGTGATGGCCCGCCGCAATGGCCGCTGGATCGCGGGCGCGATCAACTTCATCGGCTCGGACACACTGTTCGGCCGCAACTGGGGCGCGGTCGAGCATCATCCCTTCCTGCATTTCGAGGTCTGCTACTACCAGGCGATCGACTTTGCCATCAAACATGGTCTCAAGAACGTCGAAGCCGGCGCGCAGGGCGAGCACAAGATCGCGCGCGGCTATCTGCCGAAGACCACCCATTCCGCCCACTTCATCGCCGATCCCGGCCTCCGGCGCGCGATCGACGATTACCTCAAGCGCGAGCGCGCCTATGTCGCCGAGGCCGGACGGGAGCTCGCCGAGCTCGGCCCGTTCCGCAAAGGCATCGACGAGGCGCCTTGACGCCTTGCCGCGGCTGGTGACAGTAAGCGCGAAAATTCAGGGAGCCGCCGCCATGACCGCCTACGACACCAACAACATCTTCGCAAAGATCCTGCGCGGCGAGCTGCCCTGCCACAAGGTCTATGAGGACGAGCACGTCTTCGCCTTCCTCGACATCATGCCGCGCGTCCCCGGCCACACGCTGGTGATCCCGAAGACCCCTGCCCGCAACATCCTCGACATCGCGCCCGACGACTACGCCCATGTCGCCCGCGGCGCGAAGAAGATCGCGATCGCCGCGATGAAGGCGTTCAAGGCCGACGGCATCACCGTGCAGCAGTTCAACGAGCCCGCCGGCGGCCAGGTGGTGTTTCACCTGCACATGCACGTGATGCCGCGCCATGACGGCGTCGCCATGCTGCCGCCCGCCAGCCGCAAGGAAGACGTCAAGGTGCTGGAAGAGAACGCGACGAAGCTGATCGCGGCGCTGAAGGCTGGATAGGTCTCTCCACTCGTCCTTGCGAGCGACTTGTCCGCCGAAGCTCGGAGAGCGAAGGCGGAAGCGAAGCAATCCAGACTGCCTCCACGGCGACAGTCTGGATTGCTTCGTCGCAATGGCTCCTCGCAATGACGGAGGAGAGGCCTCACTCTGTCTCGAAATCGCCCTTCTGCGGCGCGGCCAGCGGGGTGAACTCGCAGCGGTCGGGCTTGATGTCGATCAGCGGCGTGTTGTCGATGCAGTCGAGGCCGCGCACCAGAATGGCATTGCCCTCGATGCCGACCAGCTTGACGATCGACGTCCCGATCGGGTTGGGCCGCACCGGCGAGCGCAATGAAAACGTGCCGCGGGTCTTCTCGTTGTTCTTCGGGCTCTGCAGGATGATGTCGCGCCGCGACCGGTCGAGCCAGTAGAGCACTTCCAGATTGCTGTAGAAGTCGACGCCCTTGATGGCCGGCACGAACGGCTCGTAGATCTCAAGCCGGCAGATCGGGCCATCCTGGCGCCCCTGCCGCGGCGTCTCCAGCCGCGACGTCCAGGGCGTGCGGATGCGGCCGATGAAGACGAGGCCGGCATCCTCGGTGGACGGCAGCTCGATGGCGACCTCGCCTTCGCGGAGCTCGTTTTCGCGAACCATATTTCCTGTTCCTTGGCTTGTCGGAAGCGGTTTTAGCCCAACCACCACTTGCCGGCCAGCATGAAGACCTCGCCCGTCACCACGCCCGCGAAGATCGAGCGACGGGTCAGCAGGAACATGACCAGGCCGGCAGCGACCGCGCCATAGCGCAGGCCATCAGGCACGCTGGCGAGCGCGCCGGGCGGCTGGACCACGATCTGGGCGATGACGCCGGCGAGGATGGCGGTTGCGACCGCCCTCACCCAGACCAGCAGCTCGGAGCCCTCGTCGATGCCGCCGCCGAACCACAGGCCCAGCATGCGCCAGATCTGGTTGGGGACGACGCCGGCGACGAACAGCACGACGAGCGCCTGCCAGTCGCCGATGAGCTGCGCGTAGCTCATGCGCGCACCTCCCGCCACCAATGCACGCCATAGGCAATGGTGCCGGCCACGAGCCCGCTGACGAGGATGTCGAGGCCGGAGTTCATCTTCGCGGCGAGCGGGTAGAGCAGGACGCCGAGCGTCAGCGCGACAACGTCGGCGGCCTCGCGGCTGTTGCGCGCGGTCGAGAACAGGAACGACAGCGGCGTCAGCATCAGGATCGCCGCGCCCAGCGTCTGGGTCAGATTGGCGGCGAGGAAATAGCCCACCGTGTTGGCGGTGAGGCACACCGAGACCAGGCCGAAGCCAAGCCCGTTGACGAAGGCGATCCGCCGCTCGCGCGGCACCTGCGGCAGGAAGCGATGGCATTCGACCCACAGCGTCACCGCCGTGAGATGCGCCGCGAAGAACAGCTCGCGCCGCTTGGTCGTCGGCGTGCGCATCAGCGGCAGCACCGAGACCACCATGGGAAACAGCCGGATCGCGCTGACGGTGACGGCAATCGCCGACTGGATGATGGTGGCGCCCGAGCCGAGCGTGGTGATCAGGATGATCTGCGCCGGCCCCGCCCAGACGAACAGCGTCGAGCAGAGCGCCCAGAGCAGGCTGAAATGGGTGTCATGGGCCAGCGCGCCGATGCCGAGATAGGTCGCGAACAGGACGAGCGTCAGGATCGTCTGCGTGATCGAGCGCAGCCCCCAACCGAAGGCGCGCAAGGGACTTTGCCATTGAGGGGAATCGAGCGGAGGGAGCGCCACGGAACGGCCGGCCGAAGTTGCGGAATCGAGCCCGCATAACGGGCAATGCGGCGCCTCGCGTCAAGGAACGCAGCGGCGGGGCTGGCATGCGCGGCCCACCCTGCCTAGCGCCAGCCGATGCCCGGATAGATCACATCGAACAAACCTGTCCACACCATGATCGCGCACAAACCCAGTGTGACTGCCAAGGATAGCCGCTCATATGCATGAGCGGACGTCCGCCTGGTCACGATCAAATATGCAAGCGCGATGGCGGTCAATGGCAGCTTGAAGGTGTACAGCAGCGCAAGCGGCACTGACCGGACGATCAGTTCGGCGCCGGGCATATCAAAAAACTTGATGTCGATAATGCTGAGGCCGATCCCGGTAATGAGAGTAGCCGCGAACAGCGCCAAAACAGCCATCGTCCTTATCTCGCAGCGGTGGCAGATAAACCCGAAAGCCGCCAAGCTCCAGCCCAAGCAAATGACGACCTTGCTCATCCGGACGGTTCCATCGATCGGATGCCCTTCCAGCTTCGCAGCCCATATGAGAGCGTTGGCGAAGTCTGCATGCAATGAAAGCCAGAGCACCAAGCTCACCATGCCAGCGCATGCCAGAACAATTCGTTCGAGCGTTCGGGCGAACTTTCCGGGTGTTGCGTCGCCTACCACCTGCACCAGCTTCCGAAGCTCCACTCTCCGCGGACTGTTCGCCCTTCGATTGTTCCTTCACATGATTGCACCTAGGGTGCAAGATTCAAGCAATCCTTGACCTCGCTCCTCTCAAGCGAGCAGCTTCAGCACTCCCCTACCCCGTTACACCTCTATTCTTCAGCACGAAGCAGGCACCGCCGGCCTTGCGGATCCGGTTGCACAGATCATCCGCCTCGTTGCGCGTATCCGCGCCGATCCGCACCTGGTAGAACGCGCGCGTGCCGCGGTTGCGCATCACCGAGCGCAACAGGCTCGGATCGCGCTCGCCGATCACCGCGCTCAAATGCGTGACCGCGCGGGAATACATCGCCAGCGCCTTGTCGCGGTCGAAGCCGGCGGCAAGCTGCACGCCCCATATCTTGGCCGCGGCAAGCTCGACATGCTGCTCGAGCTCGGCGACGAACGGATTGGGCGCGCGCTTCAGCAGGGCCATGAGGTCGCGGCAACTGGTCGCCGGCGAGCTCGGCGGCCCCTTGCCGGTGCGGCCTGCCTTGGCCCACGCGTCAACGCTCGTGCCGGTGATGGCGTAGACGTAGTTGCGGGTCTGCTCCGGCATCGGCCCGGTGCCGGCGAGCCATTCCTGCACGCGGCGCGGTCCGGCGTTGTAGGCGGCTGCGGCAAGGCCGAGATTGCCGAACTGGTTGCGCAGCTCGTTCAGGAATTCCGCCGACTTCGGCAGCGCCTGCACCGGGTTGAAGGGATTGAGCAGCCCGCGCTCGCTCGCAGTGCCCGGCATGAACTGCGCGATGCCCTGGGCGTGCTCGCCGCTGCGCGTCATGGGCCCGACCGCATCGGCCTGGAAGCGGCTTTCCTGCCAGATCACGCGGGCGAAGAACTCCAGCGGCAGGTTGGCATCGCGCGCGGCGGCCTCGACGATCAGGCAGATCGATTCCCGCGTGTCGCTCTCGCGCGCATCCGCAGGCTTTTGCGGCGGCATCGCGAGCTCTTCGACACTGGGAACGGCGACGTTGGTCTTTGCCGGCGAGCTGTCCCAGGCTGCAGCGCCCGACGTCGAGACGAGCAGCGCGGCAACCAGGATTGATGCTATTCGCGCCAACACTGCCCAAGCATCGCCGTGGCGCGCTGCGGCGCGGCATGCGACAAGATGATCCGCCATGTCGTGGCATCGTGCCATGGTTCAACGAGTTGCCAATATATGCTGCCTGACCTGCTTCGCCCAACGCGTTTCCTCGCCAAACGGATCCGCGCGATCCTGATCCTCGCCGCCCTGGTCCTGTCCGCAGCGCCGGCCATGGCGCAGGTCAGCTGGCGGATGACCACGGAATACCCGCAAAACAACATTTCCGGGATCGGCCTCACCACTTTCGCCGATCGCGTCGCGGCGCGCACAAACGGTTTCGTGACCGTAGCTAACGCTTTCGACAACGAGCTCAAGATCAGCTCGGGCGAAATGCCGCGCGCCGCGCTGGATGGTCGCATCGCCGGCGGCGATGCCTTCGCGGGCGCACTGTCCGGCCTCGACCCGGTGCTCGGTCTCTCCACCCTGCCCTTCGTGGTGCAATCGGTGGACCTCGCCCGCGCCACCAACGCGCGGGCACGCCCGCTCTACGAGAAGGCCTTCGCCGCACGCGGCCTCAAGCTGCTCTATCTGACGATCTGGCCGGCCACCGGCCTCTGGTCGGATCACGCACTCGCGGGTGCCGACGATCTGGCCAAGCTGAACTTACGGGCCTATGACGCCAACTCCAGCGCGGTGATGCGCGCGGCCGGCGCCAACGCGCAATTCCTGCCGATGGACAGGGCGCTGGCCGGCCTGAAGGACCATCAGCTGAACGCGTTCCTCACCTCCGGCGACGGCGGCGCAGGGCGAAAACTGTGGGACTTCCTGCCGCATTTCACCGCCATCAACTATGCGATGCCGGTCTCGATCGCCTTCGTCCGCAGCGAGGACTTTGCCGCGCTGCCCGAGCCGATGCAGCGCGAGGTGCTGGCGGCCGCCGCCGAGACCGAGCAGAGCCAGTACGCACTGCTCGCCCATCGCACGGCCGAGAACTACGCGCGCATGCGCGAGAACGGCGTGAGCATTATCGAGCCCGCGCCGCAATCCCTCATCGTGGCCCTCCGCAGCGCCGCGTCAGGCACGATCACCGCCTGGGAGGCCCAGGCCGGCCCGGACGCCGCCGCGATCGTCGCATGGGCCCGGCAGCAATGACGCAACGGGGCTTGACTTGAGGGCCCAGCCATCTAGCAACGGGCGGCAGTCTCAACGCCGGTTCCGCCCTGATGACCACCATCTATTTTGATCTCGACGGCACGCTGACCAACCCGAAGCCCGGGATTACCCGCTCGATCCAGTACGCGCTGGAGCGGCTGAGCCTTAAGGTCCCGAGCGAGGACGAGCTTACCTGGTGCATCGGGCCGCCGCTGCATGCCAGCCTGCAGAAGCTCACGGGCAGCGCGGAGCTCGCGGACCGCGCGCTGCTGCTCTACCGCGAACGTTTTTCCGATATCGGCCTGTTCGAGAACGAGGCCTATGCCGGCATCGTCGACACGCTGACGACGCTTGCGGCGACGACGCCGCGCATGTTCGTGGCGACCAGCAAGCCCGCGGTCTACGCCACCCGCATCGTCGAACATTTCGGCCTGAAGCCCTATTTCGAGCGGGTGTTCGGCTCGGAGCTCGACGGCACGCGCGTCGACAAGCGCGACCTGCTGCGCTACGCGCTCGACGAGGCCAGGGTCGATCCGCGGCAGGCGATCATGATCGGCGACCGCAGCCACGACGTCGTCGGCGCCCGCACCAACGGCATGACCGCGATCGGCGTGCTCTACGGCTATGGCAGCGAGACCGAGCTTCGGGAGGCCGGTGCGCATCACATCTGCGCTGCGCATCCCGAGCTGCTCGGACATTGCCTCGCATGATCGTCAGGCGCTGACGGTCTCCACCGCCGCCAGCATGCCGGTCTTCGCGTGGCAGTTCAGATATTCGAAGAACTGCTCGTCCGCGGCGGCCACCGTGACCTCGTGATAGAGCCGCAGCTTCGCTGACGGCCCGAGCGTCGAGAGGTACTTCATCGCCGCGCCGAAGATCCTGACATGGGTCGGATGCGACTCCGCCCAGCGCTCCAGGGCAGCGAGGCTCTTCCACCAGCTCTGGCCGTAGGACTTTTCGCTGACGCTGCCATCGGCCGCGAGCACCTGCATGTACCGATTGGCGTAGCAGCCGATGCCGAGGCCATCGTCGCGCAAAAACTCCATGCCCTCGCGCAGCACCGGCTCGACGTCGTCGAGATAGAGCTTTCGCTCCGACGCCTCGGTATCGCTCCAGTCCTGTCCGGAGCGGATCAGGCAGAGATTGTCGTGCGCCTTGACGCGCAGGCGCGCGCCGTCGCGGATCAGCTCCGGGCTGCCGCCGGGCGCCATCGCGTCGGTCTGCGACAGCGGAATGCGATCGCGCATGCCGCCCCAATAGGCGTGCTCCTGCACTTCGCCGCTCATGCCATCGGCGATGACGGCAACACCTTCGGGCCGGTCGGGCGAGGAGAACAGCGTCTCGTGCCGCACCACTGTGGGACGGAGTATCTCGATGAAGGTTCCGGCGCCCTCGCGCTCGCGACCGGTCCACGCCTCCCGCGCCGGTGCGAGCCAGGCATCGAAACGAGCGACGTCGTCCCAATAGGCAACCGTGACGACATTCTCGTAGCCGGCCTGGTCGATATAGCGCGCGCGGTCCCAATGGGACGGACCACCCTCGCCTGCGAACAATCCCCCGATCTCCTTCAGCGCAGCCGCCGCACTGGGCGGCGCCGCACCGCGATACTGCAGCCCGAAATAGGCCATCACGACCCGGTTCACGGCCGGCTTGTAGCGCGCCACGAAGGACGGATATGGCGGCTGGTAATCATCCGGCACGCGCTTGTGGCGCGTGCGGGGAGTTTCGAGATGCAGAGGAATTGCGGATTCCATGCCGTGCCCTCCCCGTGATTGCGCCGATCAGCTCGCCGCTGCGGCAATGTCCGTGGGCTCGATCGTGTCGGTCGGCAGCGCGAACTGCTCGACGCGCTGGTATCGCTTCTTGTTGAGCAGCAACCGCGTCACGTCGGGCCGCGAATAATGCCCGGCGGGATCGGCCGCGTTCTTGGCAACGCCGATGGCGCCGAGGTCGATCTCGGCAATCAGCAGTCCCTCCTGGTCCGGTGCCAGTCTGTCGCCGATCTGGCTGCCGTCGGGGCCATAGATCGCTGCAAAGCCGCCGCCGGCATGCAGCAGCGCGTGCTTGTCCGGCCGGTCGCAGAGCTCGTCGATCATCGCCTGCGACACCGTCGCGCACGGCGCCAGCACGAAGCACGAGCCCTCCACCGCATAGACGCGGGAGGCGGCGTTGTTCACTTCGGCCCCTAACGCCGGCGCGAAGGGATCGTAGAGCGAGAAGCTCGGCCAGGCCGCGACATGCACCTGCTCGTTCTGGGCGTACATCGCGTATTTCGACAGCGGCTGCAGATGCTCCCAGCAGCACAGCGCGCCGAGCCGGCCGATGTCGGGCCGCGCATGCACGGCGAGATCGCTGCCGTCGCCCTCGCCATAGACGGTGCGCTCGGCATGGGTCGGCCGCAGCTTGCGGCGCCTGGCGATGGTCTCGCCGTCGGGCCCGATCAGCCATTGCGCGAGATAAAGGCTGCCGCCGTCGCGCTCGGACAGGCCGATCACCGCCGTCAGCTTTGCCTTTCGCACCGCATCGCGCAGGCGCTCGGCCTGCGGGCTGTCATAGGACAGCGAGTTGTCGAAATAGCGCTGCACGAAGCCGCGGCCGATCGCCCAGGCCGGCGAGTCCATCCAGATATGCCAGGGGTAACCGGGGATGAAGGCCTCCGGGAAGGCGATCAGCTTCGCCCCCTTCTCGGCCGCCTCCTTGATCAGCGCGATCGACTTGTCGACCGAGGCGTCGAGGTCGAGCCAGGCGGGCGCCGCCTGCACCACCGCCACCTTGTATTTGGGATGTTCGATGCCCATGGCCGCCTCCATTGCCGGTTGATCGCGGACCTCGTCCGATGCAGTCTATTTGGCCAAGCCGGGCAGCCGGGCGCTCGACCGCGGCGGAACAAAAACTCGACTGGAAGGGGCCGCCGCCCCGGTACGGGATTTGCCTCAGGTCAGGCTTGTCCTGCGCCAACAAGCGGCTCTGCGGGATGGGACAGGGAGGCTTGCCGATGACTATCCAGTTCACGACGGACGGCAGCCCCGGCTACCGGCGGCTCGCCCTCTGGCAGGACATCGTCTGCGACGTCTTCGTCGGGCTCGATTGCAAGTCCGACCTCGGCAGCGCCTTTCACGGCTCGGTGACGCAAGCCTCGCTCGGCAAGGCCGTGTGCTCCGACGTCTGCTCCGACCGCCAGCACGTATTCCGCACGCCCTCGCGCATCGCGCGCTCGGATCAGGATTTCGTTCTCGTCGCGCTCGGCAATCGCGGCGACGGCTGTGTGGTGCAGGACGGCCGCGAGACGGTGATCCATCCGGGCGAGTTCGCGCTCTACGACACGACGCGCCCCTATGAGCTGAAGTTCAACGACAGCTTCACCCAGACCATCTTCAAGGTGCCGCGTGAGATGCTGCAGCGGCGGTTGGGTGCCACCGAGACGCTCACCGCGATCTCGTTCGGCGCAGATGCACCGCTGGAACGGCTGGCCTATGATTTCATCATCAGGCTCTGCCAGAGCGCGGACCGTCTCGCGCCGAACAATGCGGCCGCCCTGTCGGAGCAGGCCGTCGACCTGCTGTCGATGGCGCTGAGCGAGCGGCTCGGCAACACCGCGCTGCCGTCCTCGACCCATCGCTCCGCCCTGCTCTACCGGCTCAAGGCGCACATCCGCGCGCATCTCGCCGATCCCGACCTCTCGCTGGCCGACACTGCAGCCGCACTCGGCATCTCGCCACGCTACGTGAACGATCTCCTCGCCGACGAGGACACCTCGTTCCAGCGCCACGTTCTCGCCGAACGTCTCGGCCAATGCCGGCGCGACCTTGTTTCGCCCGTGCTCGTCCACCGCCACATCAGCGAGATCGCTTTCGCCTGGGGCTTCAACGACCTCTCGCATTTCGGCCGCGTCTTCCGCGAGCATTTCGGGATGTCGCCGCGCGAGTTCAGGCAGAGCCAGTTGCCGCACTGAGCAGCTATCTTCCCGAGCCTTCGTGTGCGGCGAAGGCAGCGCTCGCCAATTCCAGATTGTGTCGCCAGCCGGCCTGCCGCAGGCTGGCGCACATGAGAAGTCACGCCACGATAAGCGGATCGGAGTTGCTGCTGGGCGCGATCGCATTCCGCCTCGCGATGCTGGTGCTCGTGGGCTGGAGCCTCACCTTGCTGCCGCGGCAGGCGCATGATGGCGATGCCGCCTGTTTTCCTTCAACAAGACGTGAGGCTCTGGCTGCATCGAATCCGGTCGGCACGCGCGTTGCCGATACGGCGTTCGATGACATGCTTCGGCACGACTAGCCCGCTCCCAAGCAAGGCCGGTATGTGAGCGCATCGTAGGACAACGCGCTTGCTTGCACTAACATCGCCGGCGAAAAGGCCGCACCGATCAACCAGCGGCCAGCCGAGGAGCATGTCGATGGAATACCGACGCTTGGGCCGGTCCGGCCTCATGGTGCCCGCTTTGAGCCTGGGGACCGGCACGTTCGGCGGCGTCGGCCGTCTCGCAGCCTGGGGCACGACGGACGCGACCGAAGCACGGCGCCTTCTCGACATCTGCCTCGAGGCCGGCGTGTCGATGTTCGACACCGCGAATGTCTATTCTCTCGGCGAGTCCGAGCGCGTGCTCGGCGAGGCCATCAAGGGCCGCCGCGACAAGGTGCTGATCTCGACCAAGGCGACCTTCCGCTTCGCCGATGGTCCCAACGACATCGGATCGTCGCGGCAGCACCTGCTCGCGGCCATCGACGGTTCGCTGAGCCGGCTCGGCACCGACTATATCGACCTGTTCCAGCTCCATGGTTTCGACGCCTTCACGCCGCCCGAAGAGGTGCTTTCGACCCTCGACGTGCTGGTGCGCGTCGGCAAGATCCGTTACGTCGGCGTCTCGAATTTCTCGGGCTGGCACCTGATGAAGTCGCTCAATGTTGCCGACAAGCACGGCTTCCCGCGCTACGTCGCCAACCAGACCTATTATTCGCTGATCGGCCGCGACTACGAATGGGAGCTGATGCCGCTCGGCGTCGACCAGGGGATCGGCGCGGTGGTGTGGTCGCCGCTCGGCTGGGGACGCCTCACCGGCAAGATCCGGCGCGGTCAGCCGAAGCCGGAGGTCAGCCGCCTGCCGAAGACCGCCGAGTTCGGCCCGCCCGTGCCGGACGAGCACGTCTATCGCGTGGTCGACGCGATCGACGAGATCGCGAAGGAAACCGGCAAGAGCGTCTCGCAGATCGCGCTCAACTGGCTGCTGCAGCGCCCGACCGTCTCGACACTGATCATCGGTGCGCGCAACGAGGCGCAGCTGCGCGAAAATCTCGGCGCGGTCGGCTGGTCGTTGACCAAGGACCAGGTGGCAAAGCTCGATGCCGCCAGCAAGGTAACGCTGCCTTATCCCTACTGGCATCAGCGCACCACCTTCACCGATCGCAATCCGCCGGCGGTGTAAAGACCGCGCTTGAGCTGCATCAAGCCCGCGCGCGTCGGCCGTGCCATCCTGCGGCCGTCGCGAGGCTTCCGATGCGCCGATTTGCCATGAAGGCCTGTTCACGGTGCTCAGTCTCAACCGCGCCGAGCGAGAACGCATCGACTGGGATCGCACCGTTATCGCCGCCTCGACCGCGGTGACGCTCGGCCTCGTGGCGCTCTACATCTTCGGAAAGTGGACGGGTCGCTGGTAGTCCGGCGGCGGCGTTTTCCAACCCATGTTGCGGCACGGCAGGGCTGCCGCCGGCGCTGGAACCGTCCGTGGTCCTGCCGGGTTGCGATCAAGCCTGCAATTTCCTAATCCGGAGCTGCACCACGGCCCGAATCAACCGCGCCACCATCATGTCGTCCGCACCGATCGAACATGCCGACGGCCTGCCGCAACCGCAGCGCAACTACGCGGTGTTGACGATTGCACTCGGCATCATCATGGCCGTCGTCGACAGCGCCATTGCCAATGTCGCGCTGCCGACGATTGCGACCGACCTCAATGCCTCCCCGGCCTTCTCGATCTGGATCGTCAACGGCTATCAGCTCGCGATCACGATCTCGCTGTTGCCGCTGGCCTCGCTCGGCGAGATCGTCGGCTATCGCCGCGTCTATCTGGTCGGGCTCGTGCTGTTCACGCTCGCATCCGCCTTCTGCGCGCTGGCCCATACGCTGCCGCTGCTGACGATCGCGCGCATCATCCAGGGCTTTGGCGCCGCCGGCATCATGAGCGTCAACGCGGCGCTGGTGCGCTTCACCTATCCGCGCAGCCAGCTCGGCCGCGGCATCGGGCTCAATGCCCTCGTCGTCGCCTTCTCGGCGGCGGTCGGCCCGACGCTGGCCGCAGGCATCCTCGCAGTCGGGAGCTGGCCGTGGCTGTTCGCCATCAACGTGCCGCTCGGCGCGGTGACGCTGTTGCTCGGCCTGCGCAGCCTGCCGCACACGACGCCGGCCAGCCGTTCTTTCGACTGGCAAAGCGCCGGCCTGTCCGCCATCACCTTCGGCGTCGGCATCGCGGCCGTCGACAGTGTCGGTCACGGCGAGGCCGCGATCACCTGCCTCATTCAGTTTGCCATCGCCATCATTGCGGGCGCGATGCTGATCTATCGCGAAACCCACATGACCTCGCCGCTGCTGCCGGTCGACCTGCTGCGGATCCCGGTGTTCGCACTGTCGATCGCGACCTCGATCGCCTCGTTCTGCGGGCAGATGCTGGCCTTCGTCGCCATCCCCTTCTACCTGCAGAGCCGCTTCGGCTATTCGGCGGTGCATATGGGCTTGCTGATCACGCCCTGGCCGATCGCGGTGGCGTTCGCCGCACCGCTCGCCGGACGCCTGGTCGAGCGCTATCCGGCGGGCCTGCTCGGCGGCATCGGGCTGACGCTGTTTGCCTGCGGCCTCGCCGCACTCGCCTTCCTGCCCACAGCGCCCACGCCGTTCGACATCATCTGGCGGATGGCGCTGGCCGGCGCCGGCTTCGGCCTGTTCCAGACGCCCAACAACCGCACCATGATCGCAGCCGCGCCGCGCGAGCGTGCCGGCGGCGCCAGTGGAATGCTGGGCACGGCGCGGCTGCTCGGGCAGACCACGGGCGCTGCGCTGGTCGCGCTGCTGCTCGGCCGCTATCCGATCGACGGAACGCGGCTGGCACTTCTCACCGGCGTCGGATTTGCGCTCTGCGGCGCGGCACTGAGCATGCTGCGGCTGTCTCCCGCGGGCGCGCGCGGCGCCGAGCATGTCCGCGTGCAGGACGATCAGCGCCTGCGCGGCGACTAGGCCTCTCGCCGACGCCCACCCGTAGTTTTACGATGCCACGCAAGAAGTATTGCACTCCCGCTTTGGTTGCGCTTCATTGCAACCAAGGCTGGGGGATATTTTATGGGCATTTTTAAGGTTGTGGCGCTTTGCGCCGTGGCTGCGCTGTGAGCGGATGCGCGGGGCGTGCGCCAGCTCCGGTTTCGGTGGTGCAGCCTCAGGACCGCTACATGGACTGCGCGGCCATCACAATCGAAGTCCAAACGAACAACGCCAAGGTCCAACAACTCGCGTCGGACAAGGGCTTGAAAGTGGCCCAAAATGTCGCCGCGGGAGTTGCCGGCTTGGTCGTGCCGGTTCTTTGGTTCGGCATGGACTTCCAGGGAACGGCAGACACCGAGATACAGGCGCTTCAGGCCCGTCAGCAATATTTGGGCGCACTCGCCGAACAACGCCATTGCGGGGAAAGCACTGGAGAGCCAGACAAAGTAGTTGTGGAGAGTCCGAAACGGCCCAAGGCAAAGCCGAAGGCGACAGCGCCTGCTCCTACGGCCGCAGCCGAACCACCGCCTACGGAACAAAAGTAAGAGGGATCACAAACCGGCCTTGCTTAGCGCAATCGCCTCCGCGCCACCATTGCTACCATCGACAACAAAAAGGCCGGCTTTTCAGCCGGCCTTTTCAATTTCATCTCGCGCCGATCACGCCTTGACCAGCGGTCCCTTGGAGGTCGGCCCCTTGGAGCCGCCGGGGCCGCCCGGCTTGTTGGGCTTGCCCGGCGGGCGCTTGCGGGTGCCGGGCAGCTTTTCCTGCTTCGGCGTGACCGGGCCATCGAGGAACTCGAAGCCGATCTTCTCCTTGGTCTCGTCGGCCTCGTCCTTGACGAGAACGACGCGAACATGGCCGCCGCCCTTGAGCTTGCCGAACAGCACCTCGTCGGCGAGCGGCTTCTTGATGTGCTCCTGGATCACGCGAGCCATCGGGCGCGCGCCCATCTGCTCGTCGTAGCCATGCTGCACCAGCCAGGTCTTGGCGGGCTCGGACAGCTCGATGGTGACGTCGCGGTCGCCGAGCTGCGCCTCGAGCTGAAGCACGAACTTCTCGACCACGGTGCCGATCACCTCGACGCTGAGATGGCCGAACGAGACGATGGCATCGAGACGGTTGCGGAATTCCGGCGCGAACTGCCGGTTGATCGCCTCGTGGTCGTCGCCTTCCCGCTTCGAGCGCGTGAAGCCGAACGCCTGCTTGGCGAGATCCGCCGCGCCCGCATTCGTGGTCATGATCAGGATCACGTTGCGGAAGTTGACCTGCTTGCCGTTGTGGTCGGTAAGCCGGCCGTGGTCCATGATCTGGAGCAGCACGTTGTAGAGATCGGGATGCGCCTTCTCGATTTCATCGAGCAGTACCACGCAATGCGGATGCTGGTCGACGCCGTCGGTGAGCAGGCCGCCCTGGTCGAAGCCGACATAGCCGGGAGGCGCGCCGATCAGGCGCGACACGGTGTGCCGCTCCATGTATTCGGACATGTCGAAGCGCAGCAGCTCGACGCCGAGCGTCGCCGCCAGTTGCTTCGCCACTTCGGTCTTGCCGACGCCGGTCGGACCCGAGAACAGGTAGCAGCCGATCGGCTTCTCCGGCTCGCGCAGGCCGGCGCGCGCCAGCTTGATCGAAGCTGCGAGCGACTCGATCGCCTTGTCCTGGCCGAACACGGTGCGCTTCAGGGTCTGCTCGAGATGCTTGAGCACCTCGGCATCGTCCTTCGAGACGCTCTTCGGCGGGATCCGCGCCATCGAGGCGATCGTGGTCTCGATCTCCTTGATGCCGATGGTCTTCTTGCGCTTGTTCTCGGCGACCAGCATCTGCGCCGCACCGGACTCGTCGATCACGTCGATCGCCTTGTCGGGCAGCTTGCGGTCGTGGATGTAGCGCGAGGAGAGCTGCACCGCGGCCTCGATCGCCTCATTGGTGTACTTCAGCCGGTGGTAGTCCTCGAAGTACGGCTTGAGGCCCTTCAGGATCGCGATGGCGTCCTCGACCGTCGGCTCGTTGATGTCGATCTTCTGGAAGCGCCGCACCAGCGCGCGGTCCTTCTCGAAGTGCTGGCGGTATTCCTTGTAGGTGGTCGAACCCATGCAGCGGATCGTGCCCGAGGCCAGCGCCGGCTTGAGCAGGTTCGAGGCATCCATCGCCCCGCCCGACGTCGCGCCCGCACCGATCA
>Ga0102590_1002752_pt1 | contig 19694 bp, 18 predicted proteins | sample AraplaMF_Col_mMF_FD_76859 | JGI IMG/M metagenome (GOLD analysis project Ga0102590, IMG submission 76859) | Arabidopsis root microbial communities from the University of North Carolina, USA - plate scrape MF_Col_mMF | ecosystem: Host-associated > Plants > Roots > Endosphere | place: USA...
GCGCGGTCGGGCCAACCTCGACATCGTCGGTCATGCCCTGGTCGATACCATCACCTTCGAAGGCAACCGGCTGCACGCCAGCGGCGTCCTGGTCCGCGTGAACGGCCAATCCTACACGCCTCGCGCGACGCGTGAGGTTATCCTCTGCGCCGGCGCCATCCATTCGCCGGCCATCCTGCAACGCTCCGGCATCGGGCCTGCCGTCCTGCTGGAGACGCTCGGGATCCCGATCCGCGCGGATTTGCCGGTGGGCGAGAACCTGCTCGACCACCCCATCGTCAACGCATTGCTGCATCTGCGCGACGGCAGCCAGGTCAATACGCTGATGCACCGGCACACCAATTGCTGCCTGCGCTACTCGTCCGGGCTCGCAGATGCCGGTGACAACGACATGATCATGATCGCCGGCAATCTTGCTCGCTCTCAGCAATCGATGGCGGAAGTCACGCTGGGACGCATCGCCGTCTCCGTCTATCAGGCCTTCAGCCAGGGCCACGTCCGCATCACGACGACCGACCCCGAGGTCGATCCGGCCGTCGAGGAGCGCATGCTGTCCGACCCTCGCGATCTGGTGCGCCTGCGCGACGGCGTCCGCCGCCTGCGTGATATCTGCCTGCAGCCTGCGGTGACCGATATCGCTCACCGCGTCGACTACGGGGCCAGCGGACGTTCGATGGACGAGGCGCTTGGCGACGCAGAGCTCGATGACTGGCTGTTCGCCGAGTGCAGCGACGCCCAGCACGCCAGCGGCACCTGCCGCATGGGTGCGGCGGACGATGCGCGCTCGGTCGTCGATCACGAGTGCCGCGTGATCGGATGCACGGGATTGCGCGTGATCGATGCCTCGATCATGCCGGAGGTTCCGCGCGCCAACACCCATCTGACCACGGTCGCCATCGCCGAGCGCATGGCGGATCGGCTGAAGAGCACGAGGTGAGGGCGCCGCAACGCCGGCTGCTCAATGCTGTCCGGCTTTCCAGTCGCGCTTGATTTTCTTGGCCAGCGACCATTTGTGGACTTCCGTTGGACCATCATAGATGCGGAAGGCGCGGATCTCGCGGAAAGCCTGCTCGACGATCGTTTCGGTCGAAACGCCGGTGCCTCCCATCACCTGGACGCAACGATCGGCGACGCGCATCAAGGCTTCCGACACGGCAACCTTGGCCATGGAACTCTCGGTCGTCCCGAGCGAGCCGGTGTCGAGCACGCCGGCGCACCAGTCGATCATCAGCTCCGACTGCTTGAGATCGATCAGGTTCTCCGCCAGCATGAAGCCGACGCCTTCGTGGTCGACCAGCGGTTTTCCGAACGCGTGACGGCGGCAGGCATAGTCGGTGGCGATCTCGTTGGCGCGGATTGCCAGGCCCAGCCAGCGCATGCAGTGCGACAAACGCGCGGGACTGAGGCGGATCTGCGCATATTTGAAGCCTTCGCCGGACGCGCCGAGCATCTGGTCGGCGGAGACGCGAAGATTCTCGATTTCGATCTCGGCATGCCCGCCCGGCATCGAACTATCGATCGTATCCAGCACGCGCAGCGTGCGGATCGCGGCATCAGGCAGATCGACCAGGAACATGCAGGCGCCGTCGGCCGACTTCGCCATGACGATGCCGACCTTGGCGCCTTCGGCCCCGGTGATGAACTTCTTCCGCCCGTTGATGACCCAGTGATTGCCGTCGAGCCTGCACGTGGTCTGCATCATCGACGGGTCAGATCCCGCGCCGCCCTCATCCGCCGGCTCGGTCATGAAGAACGCCGAACGCGCCTTGCCCGACACCAGGGGCTCCAGGAAGCGCGCCTTCTGCTCGGCGGTTCCGACCTTGCCGAGCAGGTACATGTTGCCCTCGTCGGGCGCCATGGTGTTGCACGCCAGCGGTCCGAGCGGCGACAGGCCGGATTTGATCAAGGCCGTCGCGGTCTCGCGTTGCGTCAGATGAGATCCATCCGGCAGGATGTGCGGCGTCAGAACACCGGCCTTGCGTGCCTTGGCGCGCAATTCCTGCACGAGTTCGTCGCTCGGACCGTGCGGACCCGTCCGCGGATCCTTCTCGTAGGGGATCACCTCGGCGCGGATGAAGGCCTCGATCTTCGCGGCAATGGTCTCGGCTCGGTCAGTCATCGCTGCAGATACTCCGGTCGGCCTCCGCCTGGGCGGAATGTTGGTGCCGCAAAGACGGTGATGGGTGAGACCATATAGACGGGAGGACGAGACATGAGCAACAGCCGCCGGTGCGGCCGTCCTCACTCACTGTGGTTCGATTCCGGCGGCCTTGATGATCCGTCCCCATTTGCCGATCTCGGACTTCAGGAAGGCTTCGAGGGCTTGCGGGGTTGCGCGGTCGGGCTCGACCGGCGCCATGCTGAGCTCGGCAAAGCGGCTGATCAGGGCGGGATCCTTCAGCGCGGTCTGGAGCGCGCCCACGAGATGTTCGATCACAGGCTTCGGCGTGCCGCGCGGTGCGTAGAGACCATACCAGGTCGTCACGTCGAATTCGGGAACGCCAGCCTCCGCCGAGGTGGGCACATCAGGCAGCGTCGCGACACGTGCCTTGCTGGTGATCGCATAGCCCTTGATGGTGCCCGACTGGATATAGGGCGTTGGCCCCGTCGCGGGATCGCAATAGACATCGATATGGCCCGCAATGACGTCGTTCAGCGCCGGTCCGCCGCCCTTGTAGTAGATCGGCGTGAGTTTCGTATCGGTGGTGCTCATCAACATCAGGCCGCAGAGCTGCGAGGCCGAGCCGAGACCGACATTGCCGAAGGTGGTCTTGTCGCCGTTGTTGCGGATATGCGCAATCAGTTCGCTGAGATTCTTGGCTGGAAAATTCGGCCGCGTCACGAGAAGCATCGGGACATCCGTGACCAGCCCGATCGGGGCAAAGTCGCCGACGGGGTCGAACGGCAGCTTGGCGTAGAGTGCAGGTGCGGTGGCCTGGCCGACATGCATCAGCAGCAGCGTATAGCCGTCGGGTGCGGCCTTGGCGACGCGGTTGGTGCCGAGCGTGCCGCCGGCGCCGACGACGTTCTCGATGACCATGGACTGCTTCAGCGTCGCGCTCATGGCGTTGCCGAGAATGCGCGCAATGACGTCGCCGGGGCCGCCGGCGGAGAAGGGCACGATCATCGTGACCGGGCGGGAGGGGTAGTCGTTCGCGATTGCGGTGCCGCAGGGATAGAGCAGGAGAAACAGGATCAGCGATCGTACAACAAACCTCATCGAACACTCCCTGGCGGCAGTTTTTGTTAGTCGTCGGTAGGCGCCGCCTCCTTGGCCGCCGACGATTTTTCGATCATGTCGAGCGCAGCCACCGCGGCCGCGTTGATGTGATCGACACAGCAACGTTCGGCGAGGTCTGCATCGCCGCTCTGGATCGCGCGCCAGATCGCGGTGACCTCGCGCAGGCTCTTGTTGATCCGCTTCGGTTGCGACATCGACGTGATCCGCAACAGCTGAATCCGGTCGTGCAAGGGCCTCAGCATCCGCTCGATGAAGGCATTGCGGCAGCCGCCGATCAGCGCGCCGTAGAAATCGGTCTTGGCTTCGAGACACCCGACCAGGTCCTGCCTGGCCGCGGCAGCCTTCAGCCGGGTCAGGGCTTCCCCGATCCGGCGCGCCACCTCGGGGTCGTGGAGCCTGGCGCATTCGCGGCCGGCGAATCCTTCGAGGACCGCGCGCGCCGCGTAGAGCTGGCGAGCCTCCTCGAGGCTGATCGTGGAGACCACGGGGCCGCGATGCGGCACCATGTTGATCAGTCCGTCTGCCTCGAGGGCACGGAGCGCTTCGCGGATCGAGGGGCGGCTGACGCCCATCATCTCGCAAAGCTCGCGCTCGACCAGGCGCTGGCCCGGTTTCAGCGTTCCGGACATGATCGCCTCGCGCAGCTTTTGCGCGACCATCGCCCGGACGGTCGGGACGTCCTCGATGCGGAGCGTCGACTGCAATTCGCTACGTCTTTCCATGTCCGGATCCTGGTTGGGAAAAGTCAGTACCGGTTTACAGGTAGAATCATCATTTCGGCAATTTGAACATGGGCGGGCTGGTCGAGGGCGAAGACGATCGACCGGGCAATATCGGCAGGTTCGAGCGCCAGCTTGAACTGGTCGAAATAGTCCCGTTCCCTCTGCTTGTCTCCGCGGTAGCGGGTCAGGATGATGTTGGTCCTGGTCAGGCCGGGCTGCAGCTCGGTGACCCGTATCGCGGTCTCCGCCAGTTCGCCCCGCAGGGTCTCGGTGAACATGTGCACGCCAGCCTTGCTGGTGCTGTAGGCGGCCATATCCGGGACAATGCGGACCGCGTTGATCGAGCTGATGTTGACGACATGGCCGGCATTGCGCCGAACCATGTCGGGGAGGATCGCGCGGGTCACGCGCATCAGGCCGATCAGATTGGTCTGGATGATGTTGGACCAGTCGTCGGCCGAGCCGGCATCGAACCGCGTTCGCCCGCCGATGTCGTGGCCGGCGTTGTTGATCAGGATATCGACCGGCTTGAACTGGGCCGGAATGGCGTCCGGCAGGCGATCCACGGCCTTTGCGTCGCTGATGTCCAGCTGGATCGGAAACACGGCGTTGCCTGCCGTCGCCGCCAGTTCCTGAAGCGCCTTGGCGTCGCGGTCGACCAGCACGACGCGGCGGCCGCTCTCCAGCAGCGCCTTGGTGATGGCGCGTCCCATGCCGCCGGCGGCGCCCGTCAGCACGGCGGTCTGGCCCGATTGTTCAATCATCGCAACACTCCCATTCCTATGCTCTCATGCGACCGACCAGCCGCCGTCGATCGGCAGGCTGGCCCCGGTGATGTCGTTTGCGGCCGCGCCGCAGAGAAAGACGACCATGGCGGCGACGGCATTCATCTCGATGAAGCGCTGCGTCAGCTGACGCTCGCCGAGATATTCGCGGGTCACGTCCTCGACAGCACGGCTGCTGGTCGTTGCCATGGTGGCGATCTTGTTGAGGATGGCGGGCGTCGGCAGCGTGCCGGGGCAGAGCGTATTGCAGGTGATGCCGCTGCGCGCCGTCTCGATCGCCACCGCGCGGGTCATGCCCAGGATGGCCGTCTTGGTGGTGACGTAGTCGATGCGGTCCTCGACCGCGCGGCTCGAATAGATCGAGCCCATGTTGATGATCCGGCCCCAGCCGCGCTGCTTCATTGCCGGCAGCGCCAGGCGAATGAGGTGGAACGGCGCGGAGAGGTTCACGGCCAGCGCCTGCTCCCAGTGCTCGGGCGGAAACTGTTCGATCGCGGCGAAGTGCCTGACAACCGCGTTGTTGACGAGGATGTCGATGGCGCCGCAGCGATCGAGCAGGTCGGCCATCATGGCTTCGATCGCGTCGCGCTGGGACAGATCGACGCCCGCCGCGATCACCTCGACGCCGAAGCGGGCGCGGAGATCATCCGCGGCCTGCTTCGGCGCATTGAGATCGTGAAGGACGATGTTGCTGCCCACGCCGGCCAGCCCTTCCGCGACGGCAAAGCCAAGGCCCGCGGTCGCGCCGGTCACGAGTGCCCATTTGCCCTTCATCGCAGTCACGCGTCTTTACTTCTTGTCGAGCTCGGCGAAGACGTCCTTCGCGTTCCGGAACGCATCGACGCCGGCCGGTACGCCGCAATAGATCGCGACCTGCATGAAGACCTCGCGGATTTCCTCCTTGGTCGCGCCGTTGGCGAGCGCGCCGCGGACATGGGTCTTCAGCTCGTGCGGGCGATTGAGCGCACAGAGCATCGCCAGATTGAGGAAGCTGCGGGTCTTGCGCGTCAGGCCTTCGCGCCCCCAGACGTAACCCCAGCAATACTCAGTGGTGAGGTCCTGCATCGGACGATTGAACTCGTCCGCGGATGCGATCGCCTTGTCGACGAACTCGTTGCCGAGCACGCTCTTGCGGATTTCGAGGCCGCGGTCGTAAGTCGCCTTGTCCATGTTGTTCTCCGTTTCTCTTTCGGGCGGTATCAGTTCTTCGGCCAGAACGGCTTTGCCAGCGCGAGCTCGGGCGGGAACACCGTCACCGGCACGCCGGCCTGCCACTGCACGATGGTCATGCCGGCGCCGACGCGGCGGCCCTTCTCGTCGAACTTGATCTCGCCCAGCGGATAGTATTTCGAAGGGCCGCCATCCATGGTGCGCAGCGCCTCGCCGACGGCGACGCGGTCGGCCTTGCCGGCCTTCTCCAGCGCGTCCTTGATCACCCACATGTCGCCATAGGTGGAGATCGCGTTCTGCGTCATCCACGGCTCCTTGTAGCGGGTCTTCAATTCGGCGATCAGCGCCTCGTGGCCCTTGGCGCCCCAGCTCGCGACGCAGGTCAGCACGCCCTGTAACAGTTCTGGGCTGACGGTCTGCAGCATGTCCGGCTCGGCGATCGCGATGCCGAAGGAGATGGTCGGCACCTTGCCCTGGCCGAGGCCGAACTCGTTCATCTTCTCGAGCAGCAGTTTTGCGTCCGAGATCACCGTCGGCAGGAAGAACAGCAGGTCGGGCTTGGCCGAGCGGATCTTCTGCACCAGCGACGTCGCATCCGCCAGCGGCGGCGTGAACGTCTCGTCGACGACCAGCTGCAACTGGTTCTCCGCCAGCAGGCCTTCGCGCATGGCCTTGGCGGAGGCGATCGAGGCGCCCGTGTTGTCGGTCAGGATCGCGACCGTCTTCGGCCGCTTGCCCGAGGCCGTCTCCGCCAGCTTGATGAGCTGGGGCAATGCCTGCTTCGCCTGCGAGCCCGCGGTGGCCGCGGTCTGGAACACGTATTTGAATCCGCGTTCGGTGATGAGGTCGGAGTAGGAGAGGGTCAGCATTGGCAGGTTGGCACGCTCGGTGACCTCGGTCACCGCGAGCGTGAACGAGGACAGATAAGCGCCGCTGGCGGCAACCAGATCGGTTTCCTGCGCGACCATGCGCTGCGCGGCGTTCTTGGCCTTCTCCGTGGTGTCGCCGGAATCCAGCACCACCAGCTTCAGCTTGGCGCCGCCGAGTGCCTTGATCCCGCCTTGCGCGTTGATGTGATCCACCGCCATTTCGGCGCCCTCGCGCATCACCGTTCCCGGGCGGGCGTAGAGCCCGGAGATCGGGACCAGCAGGCCGACCTTCACCTCGGCGTGCTGCTGCGCCCATGCGGCGCGGGATGCGATCAGCGTGCCGGAGGCGCCGGCCAGCAACGTTCGTCTTGAGATCGTAAAGTTGTTCTTTGCAGTCATGACAATTCTCCTCCCTGAAAAACCGCGCGGCGCTTACGGCTTCTTCGGCCAGAACGGTTCTGCCTGCGCGAGCTCGGGCGGATAAACGGTGACAGGCACGCCCGATTGCCATTGCACGATGACGACGCCGGCGCCGACGCGACGGCCCTTCTCGTCGAATTTGAGCTGACCGCCGGGATAGTATTTCGAATCTCCGGCATCCAGCGTCCGAAGCGCCTGCGCGACCGCATTGCGGTCGGCCTTGCCGGCCTTCTCCAGCGCTTCCTTCATCACCCACATGTCGCCATAGGTCGAGATGACGTTCTGCGTTGCCCAGGGCTCCTTGTACTTGGCCTTGAGCTCGGCGATCAGGGCCTCGTGGCCCTTCGCGCCCCAACTGGCGACGATGGTCATGATGCCCTGCACGATCTCGGGGCTCACGCTCTGGAGCATGTCGGGCTCCGCAATGGTGATGCTGAAGGACACCGTCGGGATCTTGCCCTGGCCGAGGCCGAACTCGCTGATCTTCTCCAGGCCGAGCTTGGCGTCCGACACGGCGTTGGGCATGAACAGCAGCAGGTCGGGCTTTGCGGAGCGCACCTTCTGGATCAGCGGCGTCGCATCCGACAGGGGCGGGGTCCAGACTTCCTCGACGACGAGCTGAAGGCCTTCCTGCGCGAATAGCCTCTCCTTGAGCGCCTTGGCGGTGGCGACCGATGTCGCGGTGTTGTCCATCAGCATCGCCACGGTCTTCGGCCGCTTGCCGGAGGCCTTTTCGGCGAGCTTCATCAGCGTCGGCAGGCCGAGCTCGGACTGGCGGCTCGCGGTCGCAGCGGTCTGGAAGATGTATTTGAAGCCGCGGTCGGTCAGCAGGTCCGAATAGGACAGCGTCAGCATCGGCAATTCGGCGCGTTCGGTCACCTCGGTGACCGCGAGCGTGAAGGAGGAGAGATAGGAGCCGGTGGCGGCGACGAGATCGGGCTCCTGCGCCACCATGCGCTGCGCCGCATTCTTGGCCTTCTCGGTGGTGTCGCCGCAGTCGATCACCACCAGCTTCAGCTTGGCGCCGCCGAGCGCCTTGATGCCGCCTTGCGCGTTGATGTGCTCGATGCCCATCTCGGCGCCCATCTTCATGACCTGGCCGGGGCGCGTGTAGATGCCCGACAGCGGCACGATCAGTCCGACCTTCACCTCGGCCGGTGTCTGCGCGCGTGCCACGCCGGCAAGGCCGACGGCGGCGGCGCCGGACAGCACGGTCCGGCGCGTCAGTCCGTTCGATATCCTGCCCTTCGATGTCTTGTTCATTTTGTTGTCTCCCCTGGTCTTTGTTTTTATTGATCACATGCCGAGATAGGCTTTGCGCACCCGGTCGTCGGCGCGCAGCGTGTCGTTGTTGCCTTCGAGCACGACATGTCCGGCTTCGAGGACATAGCCGTGATCGGCGGACTCAAGCGCTTCCGCCACGCGCTGTTCGACCAGCAGCATGGTCAGGCCGGACTGCCGCCGGATGTCGATCAGTCGCTCGAAGATGAAATCCGCGGTCGACGGCGCGAGGCCCATCGACGGCTCGTCCAGCATCAGGAGCTTTGGCGAGGAGGCGAGGCCGCGGCCGATCGCGAGCATCTGCTGCTGGCCGCCGGACATCGTGCCGGCGAACTGGTTGCGGCGCTCCTTTAGCACCGGCAGCCATTCGAAGATGCGTTCGATATTGGCTTGCCAGTCGCGCCGGCCGCTCTCGGTCATCGCGCCCATTTCCAGGTTCTCCATCACGGTCAGCGACGGGAAGACCTGGCGTCCTTCCGGAACATGGGCGATGCCGAGATGGGCTCGCTGAGGCGGCGGCACCGCGAGGAGGTCGACGCCGTCGAACGTGATCTTACCGCCGCTCGGCTTCACGATGCCGGAGATCGTCTTGAACAACGTGGTCTTGCCGGCGCCGTTGGGGCCGACGATCGCGACGAACTGGCCTGCGCCGACGTTGATCGACACGTCGTTCAGGACGGGCTTTGCGGAGTAGCCCGCGCGCAATCCCTCAATGCGGAGCATGGGCCACCCACTTCTTGCCGAGATAGGCTTCGATCACGCGGCTGTCATGCGTCACCACTTCCGGAAGCCCCTCGGTGATGACGGCGCCGTGGTCGAGCACGAGGAAACTGTCGACCAGACGAACCATCGCCTGCATCGTATGTTCGATGATGGCGATGGTCATGCCGTCGCGCGCCAACTGCTGGATCACGGCGACGACCTCGTCCGCCTCGCCGTGGCCGAGGCCCGCCAGTGTCTCGTCGAGCAGCAGGATGCGTGGCTGGCCGGCGATTGCGCGCGCCAGCTCCATCAGTCGCAGCTCCTTGGTCGAGAGCTCGCCGGCGACACGGTCGGCGACGGCGGAGAGCCCGACCCGGGCGACCGCGTCGGCGGCAAGCTTGCGGGCCTCCGCGTCGGTGCGGGCGCGGACATAGGCGCCGACCACGACGTTGTCGAGGATCGACATGCGCAGGAACGGCCGCATCACCTGGAAGGTGCGGCCGATGCCGGCCTCGCAGATTACGTGCGGCCGCTGGCCGGACATGTTGCGGCCGTCGACCAGTACCTCGCCCTGGCTCGGCTTCAGAAAGCCGTTGAGGAGATTGAACAGCGTGGTCTTGCCCGCGCCGTTGGGTCCGATGATGCCGAGGATCTCGTTCTTGTGCAGCTTGAAGCTGACATCCTGCACGGCCTTGAGGCCGCCGAAAGAGCGCGAGAGATTGCGGACCTCCAGAACCACTTCACCGGTCGCGGCGCGCTGCCGTGCAGCCGGCTTCAGGGGGGTGACGCTGACTGCGATCGTTTCCGGAGTGGCGCCGGTCGTCGCTGTGGACGCATTACGCTTGCGCAGGAGATCGCGCAGTTTCCAGAACAAGCCTTCCGGAGCGACCAGGATGACGCAAACGATGGCAAAGCCGAAGATCACGCCCTGGATGCCGGGGATGCGCGCGCCGGCTTCCGCGTGCAGGATTTCGGCGAGCGGGATCAGGATCACCGAGCCGATGACCGGCCCCCAGACCGTGCCGACGCCGCCGAACATCGCGACCGTGAGCGCCTGTGCCGACACCAGCATGCCGAACACGGATGCCGGGGTGACGACCAGCAGCACCTGCGCGTAGAACCCGCCGATGGCTGCGGCGATTGCGCCGCTCAGAATGATCGCGCGCAGCTTCCAGGCCAGGGTGTTGATCCCTGCCGCTTCGGCCGCGGCCTCGTTCTGCTTGATTGCGAGCAGCGCCATGCCGAAGCGCGAGCGTTCGATGATCTGCGTCAGCACGATCGTGGCCAGCATGATGGCGAGTCCCAGCAGCGTGTAGATGTGGGGATCGCTGAACTGCATGTAGGCGATCGGGGCGTCGCGCTTGATCGGGAGCGTCACCTCCTGGAAGCCGAGCCACTCGAACACGTAGAGAATGGCGAGCGGGTAGGCGAGCATGGCCAGCGCGAAGTAATGCCCCTGCAGGCGGAAGGTCGGAAAGCCGATCAGGAGCCCGCCGATGCCGCCGAGCATGGCGGCAACCGGGATCAGCAGCCACGGCGAGATGTCGAAATAGATCTGCCCCAGCGCGGTCGCATAGGCGCCGATTCCGAAGAAGGCCGCATGGCCGAACGAGATCAGCCCGGTGTAGCCGCTGAGCAGATTCCAGGACAGCCCGAACACCGCCCACACCGGCACCAGCGTCAGGATGAGCTGGTAGTAGGAGTTGGTGACACCGAGCGAGATCCCGGCATAGGCGAGCGTGAAGAGCAGGGGAGGCAGGAACGAACGCATCCGGAGCATGGTCACGTCCTCTCGACCATGCGCCCGAAGAAACCTTGCGGGCGGAAGAAGATGATGAGGAGGAAGACGGCGAAGATCGCGGCGTTCTGCAACTGCGTCGGCAGGATCAGCGTCGACATCTGCTGGACGAGGCCGATCGTCATGCCGCCCCAGAACGCGCCGATGATGCTGCCCATCCCGCCGAGCACGACGCCGGCATACATCACGATGACGTATTCGAGCCCCACGAAGGGATGGAACGGATAGTTGGTGGCAAGCAGGCCGCCGGCAATCGCGGTGATGCCGCAGCCGAGCGCGAAGGCGGTGCGGTGCGCGCGGTCGACGTCGATGCCCATGTAGGTCGCGGCGGTCGGATTGTCCGCGGCGGCGCGCAGCGACTTGCCGATCCGTGTGCGCGTGATCAGGAGCGAAAGCAGAACCATGATCGCGAGCGACACGATCGCGTCGATGCTGCGCGCCTTGTTGAGGAAGATGCTGATGTCGAGAAAGGGAACCAGCTCCCACGCCGAGCTCGACAGCGGCGTTCGGATCGAGGCCAGCACGGATCCGAACACGATGAGGCCGCCATTCTGCAGGATCAGCGCGATGCCGAGCGTCAGGATGAGCTGGGCGTAGTGACCGTCGCCTTCCAGCGCGGCGGTGCGCGTGCCCGAGACGCGCGAGATCAGCGCCAGATGGACGAAATAGCCAAACACGGCGAGCACGGGGCCGGCGAGCAGGATGGCCACGAACGGGCCCACCGTGTTGCCGAACAGGGTCTGGATGCCGGCGGCGGTGAAGAGATAGAAGGCGGCATACATGCCGAGCATCATGAAATCGCCGTGCGCGAAGTTGATGACGCGCATGACGCCGAAAATCAGGCCGAGCCCGACGCACATCAGGCCGTAGACGGCGCCGATCAGCAGGCCCGCGGCGAGCGCTTGCAGAAATCCTTCCATCAGCCCCGCCTCCACGCGGTGGTCGCGCCGGTTTGCCGGCGATCGCCGGCCGCTGACGATGCTAGACTGGTCTCGAAGTCGACCATGTTTCCCCCGTTACTCTCCGGCACTTCTTATGATGCCGATCGTAAAACCCGTTCCGGTACATCCAGACGGCATTGTGCTGCGATCACGCCGGCGTCGCCGAGCTGTTCGCAATCGTCAATGAGTTGCTCGAGCCGATGCGCGCGGTCCTCGCCGAGGGCTTTCGCTGCGGCAGCGCGAAAGCGCACGCGAATATCCGCCGGCGTTGCGGCGATGACATCGGGCAAGGCATGCCGGATCGTCCGGCCGCCGCGCAGATGCACGGTCACTTCCGCGCCCTGCCTGCCCGGGAAGGCGGCGGTGAAGCCGGCGTCTGCCTTGAGATCGGTGACCGAAACCAGGCGGAGGATGTCGGCATCATCCAGTCCGGCATAGTTCTCTTCCGCGATCTCGCCCCGCGCCAGCGTCGCCGCGACGCTGAAGGGAATGCTCATTTTCGCCTGGAGCGCGTTGCGGTAGGGCCCCATGGAGTCGCAGCCGGGATAGCGAACGGCAGTATCAGGCGCGCGAATGTCGACGCGGTCGATCTCCTCGGCGCCGGCAAGCTCGTGCGAGATGCGGAGCGCCGCCTGAGCGGCGGTCTGCGCGAAATTACAGGCCGGGACCGGCTTGTTGTAGACGGCCATGATCTCGCTCTCTCCGTCGGGGAAGAGCGTGATTCTGTCGGGCGCGGCCTGGCGGCGGTAGGCGGCGAACAGGCCGGCTTCGCCTTCGATGATCGTTTCCGAGCCGAAGGCGCCGGCTGCGGCAAGGCCGATGGCCTTGATCGCGTTGCTGGCCGCAAAGCCCGGATGGAAATACATGTCGGAGCCGCCGGCATGCGGCCATTCGTTCAGACCGCTGGACGTGTTGGCCGCGATGGCGATGGCACTGGTTGCTTGGTCCTCGGAAAGGCCGAGCGCAAAACTTCCCGCCAGCGCCGCGCCCAGCGGCGCCACCAGGCCGGTCGGACGATAAAGCCGCGCGAGATCGGAGGTCAGGAGCGCGCGGCCGATCCGCGCACCGGTCTCGTAGCCGATGATGGCGGCGGCCAGCAGCTTCGTTCCGTGCAGCGGCGTCTGCTCCGACAGCGCGAGCAGGGTCGGCCAGATCACGACGCCATGATGCGCGATGCTGGCGGCGTGCATGTCTTCACGCACAAGGCCGTGTCCCATCACGGCATTGGCGAAGGCGGCGTCGGCCGCTGAGGAGTGCTGCGAAGTCCCGATGATCGAGATGCCGCCGCCGGCCTGTGCGATCGCGACCGCCTGACGGCTCCACGGGTGATGGCCGGCTTCGAAGGCGCAGGACAGGAAGTCGAGCAGGCAGAGCTTTGCTTTCGCGACGACCTCCGGCCCGAAATCTCCGAGATCAAGCGCCAGCACGCTCCGCGCCATCTGGCGCGCAAGCGATACCTTGCCTGATCCGATCGGGTCGATCGTCATCGCAATCGCTCTCCCTGAACGTTGGTGCGCTTAGCCGCGCATCTCGACGCCGGCCCACTCCTCGAGCACCTTGGCGATCGAGGTGAAGTCGGACGCCGCACCGTATTTGGCATTGGTGATCGCGAGCATCTGCCGCACCACCGCGCCGCAGACCATCGGCACGCCCATGGCTTCGGCCTCGTCCACGCAAAGGCGGACATCCTTGTAGGACAGGCCGGTGGTGAAGCCGAAATCGAAGGTGCCGGGCAGCACCGCGCGGGGAAACTTGTCTTCCGAGGCGCTGTTGCGGCCGCTGCTGGCGTTGATAATGTCGATCAGCACCTTTGCGTTGACGCCGCCCTTGACGCCCATCGCGACCGCCTCCGACGTGATGACGAGCGCTGCGGCCGCCATTAGATTGTTGGCGAGCTTGGCGGTCTGCGCCACGCCGGGCTTGTCGCCGGTGTAGAACAGCTTGCCGAAGTTCTTCAGGATCGGCTGTACGGTCTCGTAGGTCGCCTGCGGGCACGACACCATTACGGCGAGCGTGCCATTGACGGCGCCCTTGATGCCGCCGCTCACGGGCGCATCGACCAGCGTCATGCCCTTGGCTTTCAGGCCTTCCGCGACGAACTTCGCGGCGCCCGGACCCGAGGTCGACAGATCGATCACGATCTTGGCGCGGGTGCCGCTGCTGATGCCGTCCTGGCCGAGCGTGACGGCCTTGACGATGTCGGGTGTCGGCAGGCTGGCGAGCACGATATCGGCGCGCGAGGCGACGTCGGCCGGCGACTTGCCGAGCTGAGCGCCGCGCTTGACCAGCGCCTCGGCCGCTTCAGCCTGCGTGTCATAGACGACGAGCGAATAGCCCGCGTCGATCAATCGCCCCGCCATGGGACCGCCCATGCGGCCCGTGCCGATTACGCCGAGAATCTCTCCCGCCATCGTCTACTCCCTGTCGCGCGATCCCGTGCAGGGCGCGCCTTCTTGATCTTGTGATCGATATCGTCTGGTCGAACGTTTTCGCCGGCCGGCCTCATCGGCCGCCGCCGCGGGGTCCGCGCCAACGGGCCGGATTGTTATGATTGTCAGACAAGCTGTCAAGCATAACATTTGGGGTCGACAGTTTGCCGCGGATCGGCATAAGGTCCGGGAAAACAGGGAAGACGCCCCGCGTGCCGCAAGACCAGGTTCGACAAGCCCCGATTCCAGGCGTCAGCAAGACGCTCGCCGAGTTCGTCGCGGCATCGTCATGGGCGGACGTCGCGGCGCAGAGCCTCGAGGCGCGGCGATCCATCCTCAATTTCTTTGCGACCGCGCTCGGCTCCGCGCGCGATCCCGTGGTCATGGCTGCGATGCGGACGCTGTCGCCGTTCAGCGGGACCGCGACATCCACAGTGATCGGTCATTCGCAGCCGATGGATGCGTTGTGCGCCTCGTTTCTCAATGCCGTCTCGGCGAATCTGCTCGATTTCGACGACACCCATCCCGAGACCATCATTCATCCGGCTGCACCGGTGACGGCGCCGATATTGGCGCTCGCGGAGATGGGCAAGCTGTCCGGGCGCGAGGTGCTGACGGCCTTCATCCTCGGCGTGGACGTCGAGTGTCGCATCGGCAATTCAGTCTCGCCGCGCCATTACGCGCGCGGCTGGCACATCACCTCGACCTGCGGAATTTTCGGCGCGGCAGCGGCGTGCGCGAAATTGCTGGGGCTGCCGGCGGACGGGATTGCGAACGCGATCGGACTTGCCGCCAGCCAGTCGGCCGGCAATGTCGAGAACCTGCCGAGCGCCGCCAAGAATGTCAGCGTCGGCAACGCGGCGCGCAACGGCTTGTTCGCCGCGCTGCTGGCGCAGCAGGGTTATGAGGCCGCGCCGCGTGCCATCGAAGGTCCGCTCGGCTGGGCCCGCACCATGGGAGACGAGCCCGATCTCGCCCGTCTGCTCGACGGCCTCGGCAGGACCTGGGAGATCGCGAAGACCACCTACAAGCCCTATCCCGCCGGCATCGTGTTCCATTCGGTCATCGACGCCTGCCTGGTGCTGCGCGAACGGATCGGCCGACAGATCGATCAGATCGAATCAGTGACGGTGCGGGGCTCGGCGCTGCTGCTGGCGCGCGGCGATCGTCCGGTCAACAACGAGCGCGACGCGCGCGTCAGCATCCACCACTGCGTCGCCTGCGGGCTCTCGCTCGGCGCGGCCGGCGTGCCTGAATTCTCGCATGAGACCGTGGTCCGGCCCGATATCGCGCAGCTGCGGCAGAAGGTGAAGGCGGAGCTCGACGATCAGATGCCGGATGGCGCTGCGTGCGTCATTTTACGCCTGTCGTCCGGTGAAATTCTCACCGAGACCGTCGTCTCGCCGCGCGGCAGCCAAGCTGCCCCGCTCGGAGATCGCGATCTCGAAGAGAAGCTGCGCGAGGGCGTGCGGACCGGTCGAAGCGACTGGGATGCGGACCGCGTCATCGATGCAGTCTGGCGGCTCGATGCGGCCGATGACGTCGGCAATCTCCTGAAATCGTTGCGCCCACCCCCGGCGGCGAGCCTCACTTCTTCCAACTAGACTCTCTCAAGACTTGAAAGGGACGATCATGAGCAAGACCGAACTGTTCGAAAAGGGCCTCAAGGTTCGCAAAGAGGTGCTCGGCGAAGACTATGTCAACAAGTCCATTGCCGGCGCCGACGAGTTCACGCGCACGATGGCGGAGTGGTCCACCGAGTTCTGCTGGGGCGCGCTGTGGACGCGGCCCGGCGTCGACCGGCGCACGCGTTCGATCGTCAACCTGGCGATGCTCGGCGCGCTGAACCGTCCGCACGAGCTGAAGCTGCACGTGAAGGGCGCCCTGAAGAACGGGCTGACCAAGGAGGAGATCAAGGAAATCCTGCTCCAGGTCGCGGTCTATTGCGGCGTACCCGCCGGCATCGATGCCTTCCGCAACGCGCGCGAGGCGTTCAACGAGGTCGATGCGGCAGGCTCCTGAGCGCGACCCATGGCTGACCCGGACTACGAGCTCTTCGCCATCCGCTACGCCACGCGTGATGCGCAGCGGAGCGAGCACTTCATCGGCGGCGACCCGCATGACGGGCCGATGCCGATGGACTATTTCATGTGGCTGGCGCGGGGCGGCGGCCGCACCTTCGTCATCGACACCGGGTTCAACGCCGAAATCGCACGGCAGCGCAGGCGAACTTTCCTGCGCTGCCCGGTGGAGACGCTTGCCGCGTTCGATGTCGACATCGCCGACGTCAAGGACGTGATCCTCACGCATCTGCATTATGACCACGCCGGCAATTTCGACCGGTTTCCGAGCGCGCGGTTTCATCTCCAGGAGCGCGAGCTCGCCTATGCCACCGGGCGCTATATGCACTATCCGCGATTGTCGCATTCCTTCGAGGTCGAGGACGTCTGCGGGATCGTGCGGCTGAACTATGCGCGCCGGGTGCTGTTCTACGATGGCGATGCCGAGATCGCCCCTGGATTGACGGTGCACGCGGCCGGCGGGCATTCCGCCGGCCTTCAGTTCGTGCGCGTCAACACGCGGCGCGGTCCGGTCGTGCTCGCGTCCGACGTCAGTCATTTCTACGAGAACATGACGAGCGAGCGTCCGTTCACGACGGCGTTTCATGTCGGCGACATGCTGGTCGGGTTCGACAAGCTGCGTGCTGCGGCGCCGGACGAGGATCACATCGTTCCCGGCCACGATCCGTTGGTGATGAAACGTTATCCGGCGCCGAGCCCGAACCTGGATGGCGTTGCCGTACGCCTCGACGTCCCGCCGTCCGGCGCTGCTCATTCGTAGGACGCTGAGAAGGACGCAGCGTAACCTAGACTAGAAAAAATCGATTTTCGATTTTCTATTGACCGCTGTGCCCTCCCTTGCAATCATCTGACCATGGGTCCGCTTCAGTTCCAGTTGTCCGGAGGCCCCGGGGATGGTCCGCGCAGCCTGACGTCGGCGCTGCATGAGCGCCTCCGTGCCGATATTCTGGCGACGCGGCTGCTGCCGGGTCAGAAGCTGCATATCGCGGGCCTCGCCAAACAGTTCTCGGTGAGCCTTGCAGCCGTGCGCGAGGCGCTGTCGCGGCTGGTTGCCGACGGCCTCGTGCAGGCGTCCGACCAGCGTGGCTTCCGGGTGAGCCCCGTTTCGCTGGCCGATCTTGCCGACGTGACGCAGACGCGGATCGACATCGAGGGCCTTGCGCTCCGCCGGTCGATCGAGCGGGGTGACGATGCCTGGCTTGCGTCGGTGAAATCCGCCTGGACGGACCTGAAGGCCGTTCCCTATCGCTATCCCGACGATCTCACCGTGCATTACGAGGAATGGGTGGTCCGACATCGCATTTTCCATCGTGCGCTGGTCAACGCCTGCGGTTCGCCATGGCTGCTCGGCTTCCGCGACGTGCTGCATGAGCAGAGCGAGCGGTATCGCAGGCTCTCGATCCGCCGCGAGGTCGGCGGCAAGCCGCGCGATGTCGAGGCCGAACACAAGGCCATCGTCGCCGCCGTGATCAAGCGCGATGCGGATGCGGCAGTTCGCGCCTTGTCAAAGCACTTCGGTATCACCAAAGAGTTCGTCGAGCTCGCCGCCTCTCGCATCGCGGAGGTGAGCCGCGCGACCTGACGATCCCAAGAAATTCGGCACAAAAAAGACAGACCGGGAGGAAACCATGAAGATCAATCGCCGTCACGCGTTCATGACGTTCGTTGCCGCCGCTATTCTTGCGGGCCCTGCGAGCGCCGCCGACACCATCCGCGTCGGGCTGCCCACGAAGACTTATTGGCCGACGACCATCGCCGAGACGGCGGTGCGGCAGAAACTGTTCGAGAAGGAAGGCATCCAGGCCGAGCTGACGATCTACCGCAGCGGCGCCGAGACGTTCGAAGGCATGGCGGCGGGCGCGGCCGACATCATCCTCGATCCGCCGTCGCTGGTCTCCGCCGGACGCAAGAAGGGTGTGATGTCGCGGATCGTGGCCAATGCCGCGATGGGCAATTTCGGCTGGCAATTGATGGTCCCGACCAAGTCGACGCTCGAGGTCAAGGACCTCAACGGCAAGAAGGTCGCGATCACCGCAGCCGGCTCCGGCTCGGACCTGCTCGCGCTGTGGACCATCCAGGACAAGAAGATCGACTTCACCCGCGTCCCCGTCGGCGGCGGCGGCCTGGTGCCCAACCTGCTGGCCGGTAACGTCGAGGCAGCCGTAGTCTATTCGCCGCTGAGCTTCCAGATCGCGAAGTCCGGCGAGGCCAAGACCATCCTCGATTACGCGACCGCGGTTCCGCCGAACCTGACCGCGGGCTGGATCGTGCTCGACAAATTCGCCGACGCCAAGCCGCAACTGGTGCAGAAGGCGGTGAATGCCCTCTATGGCGCGGTCGCGTTCATGCGCGCCAACCGTGACGCCACCGTCAAGCTGATCGCCGAAATCTACGAGATGCCGCCTGAGATCGCCGCCCTCGAATACGACAACACCATCATGAAGCTTGAGACCAGCGGCGACATGGGTGCGCCCAACGTGAACGCCGCGGTGCAGCTTTCGCTCGACCTCGCCAAGCTCGGCGGACTCAAGGACATCGTGCCGGTCGAGGATGTGATCTCGGCGAAGTTCAAGCCGGTCCCGACCAAGTAGCTGCGATGCAGAGCTCGCTCCTCATCAACCTTGCGCGGATCGCGATCATCATCGCGGTCCTGGCGCTGTGGGAAGTGTTGTCGCGTACCGGCATCGTCAATCCGCGCCTCCTGCCGTCGGCGTCCGATACGTTTGCGACGCTCGGCGACCTCTTGCAGCGCGCGGCCGTGCGGAAGGACCTGATGGTGACGGCGACCGAGGTGCTGGCCGCGTTCGCGCTGGCGGTGCCCTTCGGGGCGGTGATCGGATTTCTGGTCGCGGAGAACCGCTACTTCGCCGATGTCGCCAAGCCGCTGCTGTTCTTTGCCTTCAGCATCCCGAAATCGATCTTCCTGCCGATGTTCATCCTGGTGTTCGGCGTCGGCTTCGCCCAGAAGGTCGGCTTCGGCTTCTTCTCGACGATCTTCATCGTGATCATGTCGACCACCACGGCGGTGGAGTCGGTCAAGGTCGAGCATCTGACGGTGGCGCGCTCCTATGGCGCAACGCCATGGCAGACCGCGTTCCGGGTCTATCTGCCGAGCATGTTGCCGGTGCTGCTCGAGGCCCTGCGGATCTCCATGATCTTCAATCTCACCGGCGTGATCCTCGCCGAGATGTACGCCTCGCGCGACGGCATCGGCCACCAGATCGCGACCTGGGGCGAGAATTTCCAGATGAAGCA
>Ga0102590_1002757_pt1 | contig 19666 bp, 19 predicted proteins | sample AraplaMF_Col_mMF_FD_76859 | JGI IMG/M metagenome (GOLD analysis project Ga0102590, IMG submission 76859) | Arabidopsis root microbial communities from the University of North Carolina, USA - plate scrape MF_Col_mMF | ecosystem: Host-associated > Plants > Roots > Endosphere | place: USA...
GCCGCCGTCCAAAATCACGACGCGAACCTGCGCCCCCTCGTCAGCGCCGACGCGTTTGCTCTTCATCGGAAACCTCGCTTAGCGATCAGGCGGCCCGGCGTCTCTGGCGCCGGCCTTCCCTCACCTCAATGGGCGCTGCACGACATCGTTCCCGAACGGTTGGGCCGCAAAACATCCAGGAACCGGGCAATGACAGGATTGTTAATGCCCGGAGGACCGCAATGGATGTCGACAGCCGGTTGAAGACTGCACTGGATGAATCAAGGCTGCTGATCCTTGGCGCCCAGGTGCTGTTCGGATTTCAGTTCGAAGCCGTGTTCCAGGAACGTTTTCCGGAAATTTCCGCAGACAGCCAGCTCGTCCACAATGCGGGGCTGGTGCTGATGCTGATCAGCATCAGTCTTCTGATTGCGCCATCGCTGTTTCACCAGATCATCTTCCGCGGCGAGAGCCGGCCGGCCGCCATCGACGCCGCGACGCTGCTGGCAGGCGCCAGCCTGCTGCCGCTGACGCTAGGCCTCGGGATATCCACCTTTGTAATCTTCGAGCATCTGTTCGGACGCTCTTGGGGCGTCGCTATCGGCGCGGCCTTCACAGCGATCGGTCTGGCGCTGCTTTACGGACTAGGCTTTGCGCTGAAACGGGATCGGAAAACGACCATGCAGGAAACTTCAAAGGCGACTCCGCTAAAAATCAAGATCGAGCAGATGCTGACGGAAGCCCGCGTCATCATCCCTGGTGGACAGGCCCTGCTCGGCTTCCAGCTGATTGCTACCCTGACGAAGGCGTTCAACGAGCTGCCCGCGCTCTTCAAATACATTCACTGTGCTGGACTGTGCGCCGTCGCGCTGGCCGTCGTGCTTTTGATGACGCCCGCCGCGCTCCACCGCCTCGGCTTTCAGGGCGAAGACGATTCCGAATTTTTCGAGATCGGCTCGCGTCTTGTGATCGCCGCTTCGATCCCGCTCGCCATCGGCATCTCGTCCGATGTCGCCGTGGTGTTCTTCAAGACGACGGAAAGTACAAGCGTTGCCTTGAGCGCCGGTGCCGCAGCGTTGATAGCGTTGCTTGGATTCTGGCTTGCGTATCCGCTCTGGCACCGGATTCGGTTAAACCCGTAGGATTGCGATCAGCGAAGAATGGGGCGCCTTCATCGAGGCAACACGCGCTCGCTAGTTGCCAGCGTTCGCCGGAACACACGACCCGTCGACCAGAATCGGGAACTGAAACCTCACGTCCGTTTGAAATGACCGATCACGAAATCGGAACGGCCGCTATCGCTGTTTGTTGGCCTCACGTCAGTAAAACGGAGGCACATGATGAATTTGAAGTTCCTGACCGCAGCCGCAGTTCTTTCCACGGCGCTCGCGGCGCCGGCGCTGGCGCAGGATTCCCACGGAAGATCCGACGCCATCCGTCCCACACAAACCCATCAACGGGTCTATCATAACAGCGGATTTTGGCCGGCTGACGTAGCCGCCGGCGTGGTCGGCGGCGCGATCGGCACGGCCGGCGCGATCGCGACAGCACCGTTCAGAAACGACGTCTACGCCTATAATGACGGCTATTACGGCCGGCGCTACTACGGCGGCTACAACCGCGGCTTCGTCTGTCAGCCTGGCACGACGTTCATAGGCGAGGATGGCCGGCGCCACATCTGTCAGTAACGCCACATCTGTCAGTAATAAGAACGCATGCGATACCTGAGAGGCGGCCGACGGCCGCCTCTCTTCTTTGCGCGGCTAAACCGCCCCCTGGTCAGTCGCCGATCCCGTGCGCCTGGGGGCGGTTTCTGCTTTCTTGCCCTTCTTTCCGGGAGGGTCGCCGCCGCGGTCCACCCGGCTCACCCGCTGGGCGCGCTCCTTGTCTTTGGGCTGCTCTTGTCCACGCTCGTCGCGGACGATGCCTTGATCGTGATGATCGCTGCCCGATTCCGGCTCCGTCGCCTGACGTTGCTGCTCCCTGGCTTCTTCCACCAGCAACGCATCTCCGAGCATTTGCCCGATGATCTGTTTGGTCTGGGCCTCGGCTTTCTGTTGGAACTTGCTCATGAGGGCCTCCTTCCAACAAAGAACGGCGTCAGGCAGCAATGTTTCCGCTTCGCGCCCGATCCCTGCCCCTGCGTCGGCCTTGAGGCCGGTTCCGCACAATGTAACAATCCTGTCGCAGAGCGAAATTAGACCAGAGCTGCGGCGGACCGCCGAAAGCCGCTTTTCCGTGGGGGAGATTCTGATGCGCCGCACAATCATATTGCTGACCGCCAGCCTTGTTGCGCTGACCGCAAGCGCGGCCTCGGCGCAAAACGCCACACCGCGCAACCTGATCCTGTTCGTGCCGGACGGCCTGCGCGGACGCATCGTGACGCCGCAGACCGCGCCCGCGATGGCCGAGTTGCGCGACAAGGGCGTCAATTTCCAGAACTCGCATTCGCTGTTTCCGACCTTCACCATGGCCAACGGCTCGGCGATGGCGAGCGGCCATTACCTCGGCGATACCGGCACCTTCAGCAACACGATCTATACAGGCTATTCGTCCGCTCCGGCCGGCGACACCGTCGTACCCTTCATCGAAAACGACGCGGTGCTCGGCGACGTCGATGAGCATTTTGGCGGCGACTATCTGAACGAAGAGACCATTCTGAAGATGGCCCGCGCGCAGGGCTTTTCGACGGCCGCGATCGGCAAGCTCGGCCCCACTTATCTCTTCGACCATACCGACGGCGGCAAGAACACCATCGTCATCGACGATTCCACCGGTGGCAAGAATAGCGTGCCGCTATCCGACGAGATGAAGGACGCGCTGACCAAGGCCGGCCTTCCCCTGGTGACGACCCCGCGCGGGGAAAACAGCAAGGCCGGCGATGCCAAGACGCCGGGCACCACAAGCGCCAATGTCGCCCAGCAGGCCTACATGGCCGATGTCGCGACCAAGGTGGTGCTGCCGATGTTCAAGGCGCGCAACAAGCCGTTCGTGCTGGTGTTCTGGTCGCGCGACCCCGACGGCAGCCAGCACAATACCGGCGACAGCCTCAACACCATCACGCCCGGCATCAACGGGCCGACCTCGATGGCCGGCATCAAGAACGCCGACAACAACCTCGCCCAGCTTCGCAAGGCGCTCGACGAGCTCGGCCTCGCCGCCTCGACCAACATCATCGTTTCCTCCGACCACGGCTTCTCGACGATTTCGAAGGAGAGCAAGACCAGTCCGTCGGCGAAGATTTCGTACGACGACACGCCGAAGGATTTCCTCCCGATGGGCTTCCTTGCAATCGACCTTGCGAAGGCGCTGGATCTGCCGCTGTTCGATCCCAACAACAAGAATGCGCCCGTGGCCGACAATGCCCACCCCAAGGCCGGTAACGGCGTGCTGGGCAAGGACCCGACGAAGCCCGATCTGGTGATCGCCACCAATGGCGGATCGGACCTGATCTACATTCCCTCCAAGGACCGCAAGCTCGCGGACCGCACCATCAAGGCGCTGCTGGAGCAGGATTACGTCAGCGGCATCTTCGTCGACGACGAGTTCGGCAGTTTCCAGGGCACGCTGCCGATGTCGCAGCTCGGCCTCAAGGGCAAGGCGGTGGTGCCGCACCCCTCGATCGTGGTCAATTTCCGCTCATGGTCGTCGGGCTGCGACGTGCCGACCAATTGCTCGGTGCAGATTGCCGACACCGTGCTGCGCCAGGGCCAGGGCATGCATGGCAGCTTCAGCCGCGGCGATACGCTGAACTTCACGGCGGCGATCGGGCCCGACTTCAAATCGGGCTATGTCGATCCCCTCCCCGTCAGCAACGCCGACGTCGGCGCCACCGCGGCGAAGCTGTTGGGCCTCACGCAAAAGGCCAAGGGCAAGCTGATCGGCCGCGTCATGACCGAAGCGATGCCGAACGGCGCAACGCCGAAAGCGTCGTCCGCCACGGTGAGTTCGAAGCCGGCGGCGAACGGCTTGCGCACCGTCCTGAACTTCCAGCGCGTCGGCTCGCAGCGCTATTTCGACGCCGCGGGTTTTCCCGGCCGCACGCTCGGGCTCGACGCGGGCGAAGGCAAGCAGAAGACCGCGGGGAAATAGCCGCCACGCGGTGACCACGCGGGCCGGCCAACCGGCCCGCGTGGCACAAACTGTACGTCATGCGTTCGCCGGCAGCGCTGGCGCAGCGGGTTCCATCAAGCGCATTGAACAGGTTCCACGTTCGATCGGCGCAAGCCGGTCAAACACGTGGCTGTTGTGTCACAACCACCGGAAGTTTTCGCCGAACGGTTGCGCGATCAACCAAAAGCAGCAGACAATCGACGCCGCACCCATGCGAAAAGAATCAGCTAAGGGGGCGCGCGATGAGCAGGTTTTCAAGACCGTCGAGGCGAAGCAGAGCGGCTTTGGCCGCCGGGATCGCCCTGCTGTCCGCGATCGCAATGGCGCCCCTGCCCGCCAGGGCCGATAACGGCGGCATCGGGTTTTGGCTGCCGGGCACCATGGGCAGCCTCTCAGCAGTGCCCGGCCAGCCCGGGATGAGCTATACCTTCCAGTATATTCATCTCGGCGCCAACGCCGGCGGGGGCAAGGCCCTCCAGAACAATGCGAGCATCGTTGCCGGCCTGCAAGCCAAAGCGGATGTCGGCGTCTTCCTGCCGACCTACACTTTCGCAACGCCCGTGCTCGGTGGCCAGCTGACGATCGGCGCGGCAACAGTACCCGGCAATATCGGGGTCGATATCAACGCGACGCTGACGGGGCCGCGGGGCAACGCGATTTCCGGCTCGGCCTTCGACAACAGGGGCACCTGGGGCGACATCTACTACATCGGCACCCTGAAATGGAATTTCGGCGTCAACAACTTCATGACCTACGTCTTCGGCAATATCCCGAGCGGCACCTATGATTCCACCCGCCTCGCCAATCTCAGTCCCGGCTTCGTCTCGGTCGATAGCGGCGCCGGCTACACCTATCTCGATCCGAAGACCGGCCACGAGTTTTCGGTGGTCGCCGGCTTCAGCTTCAACGGCACCAACAGGGATCTGGATTACCGCAACGGCATCGACTTCCATGCCGACTGGGCGGCCTCGCAATTTATCGGCAAGAGCGTTCATGCCGGCCTGGTCGGCTATGTCTATCAGCAGGTCACCGGCGACAGCGGCACCGGCGCCAGGCTCGGCGACAACAAGGGCACGGCGATCGGCATCGGTCCGCAGATCGGCTTTTTCTTTCCAGCCTGGGAGGGGTACGCCGGCTATCTGAATCTGCGTGGCTACGCGGACGTCCACACTGAAAACCGGCCGGCGAACGTCACCTTCATGGCGACCCTGAGCTTTACGCCGGCCGCGCCGGAGAAACCCGCGACGCCGCGCGGACCGCGGCATTTGAAGTAGTCAGAACGGATTGACGTAGTTGAGGATCGCGACCTGGCGCAGGATCACGCGCCGGACAACGTGGGTTGGCTTGAGATGTTCGGTGTAGACGGCCGCCGTGCCGGCCGGCAGCTTGCGGGCAACGTCGGCATCGTCCAGCTTCACCCGCACCACGAATGGAACGGCCTCGATCCTCTTGGGCATGACGGCAATACCTGACGTCTGGGTCTGGCCCGTCGCGATCGCCTGCAGGACGCTCTCGACCTTGCCGCTATAGACCTGCCCCGGTGCGAACTTGAACGTGACCTCGACGTCCTGCCCTGGTTCGACATAGCGCGCATCGATCTGGTTGATCTCGACGCCGATGATGGTGCTCGACGTATCGATGAACGCCATCACCGGCGCGAGCGGCAGGTTGGCGACGCGTGCGCCCTTGCGCAGTGCGAGATTGGTGACGTACCCGTCGGCAGGCGCACGAACCGTGGTCTTGTCCAGATTCCACTGCGCGGCCTCGAGCTGGCCCTTGAGCTGATCGACTTCGGACTGCCGTTGCTCGACGTCGAAGCCGCGACCGGCCTCGCGCTCGTAGAGCTGCGCCATCTGGGATAACCGCGTGCTCGAGAGCTTCAGCTGCGCCTCGATCGTCTTGACCTGCGCCCGGTATGGGGTCGGGTCGATCCTGAACAGGACGTCTCCCGCTTGCAGCGGCGCATTCGCTATAACCGGGGACTTCGGCCACCTCGCCTGCGACATCGGGCACGATCGACACAGTGAGGTTGATTGCGCTCACTGCCGCTTCACCAGCGCCGGCGGGAAATAGGTGCCGTTCGCCACACCCTCGGTCGGCCGGTAGAACCGAAAAGTCAGGCGATATTTCTGTCCCTTCGGCGTCGGCAACCAGTTGCCGTCGGGGGCACCGGCAGGCTTTTGGTCAGCGAAATACAGGGTAAGCGAGCCGTCCAGGCCGTATTGCAGCTTCCACTGGTTGTTGAGCAGAAATCGGTTGATTGGATTGGGCAACACGCGAAAGCGGTGGCTGTCGACGGCGATCACCGACCAGAAGAACGTCGCGTATTGGGCCGGCAATCCATCCTTCGGAAAAGTCAGCGTATAGACGTGATCGCTGTTGAGCTCGGCTCCAGCCTGATCGAGACTCCCTCGATAGTACAGGACCTCCGGCTTGATATTGGCCCAGATGCCGCCGTTGTTGACCATCGTCCTCGCCAGGTAATCGAGGCCGTATTCACCGACGACACCGGGGCGTGCCCAGCCATCCTGCACCGTTCCGTGACCGATAATGGCGCTGGCCTTGGCCATATCGGCAAAGGCGTGACCGCGGATCACCTGATCGACACGGGCACGCTCCGCAGGGTCCTTGGCGACTTTGGCGATGGCGCGAGCTTTCTCCTGCAATGGCTCCAGCCCGATGCTGAGATCTCGCTCGCCGGCGAGTGCGATGTCGGCGGCCTCGAAGGCCTCGACGCCCGGCAGCTTCTCCAGATCGAACATTGGCGTCCTCGGGATTTCCGGCAGTTTCGGTGTGCCCGTCGCGCGAAACTTGAACTGGTGTTGCAGGGCGATGGCCGCCTCCGGATCGGCGCCGAGCTCGACCCGCGCAAGCACGCGCGAGTACTTCACCGGAAGATCGATGCGGGTCGCTCCCACGGGGATCGCGACGTTCGCGCCCCGGAGGCACATGGCAAAGTCGCCGAACGGCCGCTTGGGGAAGAGACGTTCGTTGATATTGGCGATCGTCTCACCCCAGCCGTTGAGGAAGTGGACGGTGTAGTAGCGACCCACGACCTTCGGCACGCTGACGATCGTACAACTACTCTCGTCCACCGCCACCCACGCTTCGGAATAGGCCACGTCGAGGTTGGGATTCGGCCAATCTACGGCGCCAGACTTGCGATGCACGATCTCGTTCCATTCGAACCCCTCCTGGAAATCGAGCTGCTGCTGACGCGTAACCAATAGGCGGCCAAGAAGGTAGATATAGGCGTCACTGACATCCTGGTCCGTGATGCGAGCGGACTGTGGATGTGCGCTTGTTGCCATCGCCGTGACCATGAAGATAATTGCAGAAGACTCGTTATCGCCTTGGTGACCCAATTATCCATGGCGCAGCTCCCCGCCGTTGTGCCGCTCGAACCCCTTCATCTTGATCAGCACGCCAGACGGCCGGTCGTTTGCTTGCCCTGGCCTCGTTTCCGCGCCTTGCAGACGATGGAACGCCGGTGGCATCGTTGCCAAAAACTCCGACGTCATGCCTAGTGCGGTGGCTCAAGGCTCCGCTGCATATTCTCGACGAGCTGGTCGATGCTGAAGCTCGACGGCCTCTGACTGGGCGGAAACTCCTTGAACGTGGCGAGGAAGGGAGCCACCACCGCCTGGGATGCAATGAACGGGCCCGCCCCGTCGGACATGAAGAATTCGTAGAACGAATTCGACGTGACGTCCGCGCGCTCGAAAGGATCCGACCGCAGGTCGAAGAGTTTCGGGACGCGTAGCTTGGTGAAGGGTTCGGCCCAAATTCGCAGCGTCCCCGGTGCACGCTGCTCCTCGAACACGAACTTCCAGTTTTCGTAGCGCATGGCGACGAGGTCGCCGTCGTCGTTGAAGTAGATGAACTCCTTGCGCGCGCTGCGGGGCTGTTGGCCGGTGAGATAGGGAAGCTGGTTGTAGCCGTCGAGATGAACCTTCCAGGTCTTGTTGCCCGCCTGGTATCCCTTCAGCAGCTTGTCCTTGATATCAGGGTCGCCGGCGGCCGCGAGCAGCGTCGGCATCCAGTCGAGAGCACTGACGATGTCATTCGAGACAGAGCCCGGCTGAATGCGTCCCGGCCAGCGGATCATGCATGGCACGCGGAACGCACCTTCCCAGTTGGTGTTCTTCTCGCTGCGGAACGGCGTCGTCCCGGCATCCGGCCAGGAGTTCTGGTGCGGGCCGTTGTCCGTCGTGTACAGCACGATGGTGTCGTTCGCGACGCCGAGATCGTCGAGTGCCTTGAGGATGGCTCCGACGGTCGCATCGTGCTCGATCATCCCATCGGCATATTCGGTCCTGGACGTCAGGCCGGGCTTGTCGCGATGGGCCTCCCGCACATGCGTTCGGAAGTGCATGCGTGTCGAATTGAACCAGCAGAAGAACGGCGTGTTCGCCCGCGCCTGCCGTTGCATGAAGTCGATCGCGGCCGCGGATGTTTCGTCGTCGACCGTCTCCATGCGCTTCCTGTTGAGCGGCCCGGTGTCCTCGATGGTCTGCTTGCCGACCCGTCCCCAGCGCGGGTGTTCGGTCGGATCGTCCCGGTCCGACGCCTTGCAGCGCAGGACACCCCGCGGGCCAAGCGCTGCAAGGAACCGCGGGTCACGCGGATAAGTGCGCGACTCCGGGTCTTCCTCGGCGTTCAGATGATAGAGATTGCCGTAGAACTCGTCGAAGCCGTGGACCGTCGGCAGATATTCGTTGCGATCACCGAGATGGTTCTTGCCGAATTGGCCGGTCGCGTAGCCGAGCGTCTTGAGCAGTTCCGCAATCGTCACGTCCCTTGCCTGCAAGCCGACCGTTACACCGGGCATGCCGACCTTCGAAAGCCCGGTCCGAAGCGTGCACTGCCCCGTGATGAAGCTGGACCGGCCCGCCGTGCAGCTCTGCTCGGCGTAGTAATCCGTGAACATCATGCCTTCACGGGCGACGCGGTCGATGTTGGGTGTCCTGTAACCCATCAGGCCGAACGAATAGGCGCTGATATTGGTCTGGCCGACATCGTCGCCAAAGATGACGAGGATATTGGGTTTGCGGCCGGATGTCGCGGCAGGCGCCGCCGGCGCGGCCTTCTGGGCTTGAGCCAGGGCGCTCGATGTCAGTGTTGCGGCCGCAACAAGCGTTGAAGTTCCGAGCAGGACGTTGCGGCGATCAATGGTCTTCTTCTCGTCATCGCTCATGCGACTCTCCATTCTAGTCTTGCTGATTCAATCTCCGTTCTCACGCCTTCACCTGGCGCTCGCCATGCTGTTCTTGATGAGACCCACAATGGCGGTCACGATCGCGCCGGCGACGCCACCGCCAACCGCCTGCCCGGCAAGCGCCCCAATATCAACACCGCCGGACGCGCCCTGCAGCATCGGCAGCAAGGCGGTGAGCAGCGTGCCGCCACCCGCTCCGCCAAGCGCACCCGCAATGGTGTTGCCGAGGGTACCCAGGTCGAGGTTCTTCATGGTGGCTCCGGCCGCATTGCCGCCGAGGGCGCCGGCGATGAGCTGGATGATGAGATTGATCATGGTAGCCGACATGGCGGTTCTCCCTTCCGAAGTGCGTTGAATTCCCTCTCCTCGCTAAGCAATTGCTCCCTTGGTCATCGGCCGACGGACGACACATCTGAATCCAACGTGGCTCGTCGATGTGTCGACGGGCTCGGCATGACGCGCCGCCGGCCGGTAGCGCCGGCAGTAATTCGGGGCACACAGATGCGAGCCGCCCTTCAAGACCTTGCGCGGAATCCTGATTGCCGGCTGGCGCGGATCGTAGCTGGCTGCCTCACGGCCGCCGCGCGGGTTGGCTGGCACGCAGCAGGCCTTGGGCGCATCGGCCTCGTGGCCGGCTGACCACCAGTCGCTGGTCCACTCCCAGACATTGCCGATCATGTCGTGAACGCCATAGCCGTTTGGCGGAAACGCGTTCACCGGTGAGGTGCGCTCAAAACCGTCTTCATTCAGGTTCTCGGTCGGGAAATTGCCCTGCCAAATGTTGGCCATATGCCTGCCGCCGGGCATTAGCGCATTGCCCCAGGCATACTCCTCGTCATCGAGTCCGCCGCGTGCGGCAAATTCCCATTCGGCTTCGGTCGGCAGGTCCTTGCCCGCCCACTGCGCATAAGCGAGCGCGTCACCGAACGACACGTGCACGACCGGGTGATGGTCGAGTACGTTGATAGTGCTCTTGGGCCCGTATGGATGGCGCCAGTCGGCGCCTTTCATGAAGGTCCACCACTGGCTCCAGTCCCAGAGATCGGCGATGCGGCGTGGCGGCAGGAACACCAGGGAGCCCGCATAGATCATGTGCGGGAGTGCGCCGGGATAATCCCTGGGGTCCGGTGGAATCTGCGCGGTCGTGACGTGGCCGGTCGCCTTCACGAATTCCTTGAACTGCCGGTTCGTGACCGGCGTGCGATCGATCCAGAAGCTATCGACGGACACGCGGTGCGACGGCGCCTCTTCCGGATAATGATGATCGGATCCCATGCGGAATATGCCGCCGGGAATGAAGATCATCTCACCGGTGGTCCGCGCGTCTGACGGACGCTCGTCCGTTTCGGCCTCTGCCTGCAACATCGCGACGTCTCCCGCGTGCGCCGTGGCCAGCGTTTTGATGCAGTAGTCCAGCCCCCGTATCCCGACGCAGCGTTACGTCAGCCCCCTGTCCTCCTGCCTGGTGAGCGATCCCGGCGTTTGACCGGTTTCTATTTCTCGTTGTATTTCAAAGATAAGCGAAATCGGCCGGCCTGTGACGTTCAGTTTGTGCCAAATATCCGCCCTCTCCCGAGTTGTCGGCGTCTTTGAGACAAATGCCGCCCGTTCGCGACGCATAGCCGCATTTGTCTGGAAGAATCGGCTTTGATGGCGTGGGGTTTCGACGTCACAATCACAGCGAGAGCGACGCGCAGGCTTTGTAAAGGTCTTGACCGCCCGAAAGACGAGGCAGCCGCGATGGGCCAGTTCGCAGCGTTACGGAAGCAGAAGGTCGAAGGCTTCGAGGAACTCAGGGAAATCGTTCTTGGCACGCGCCGTGAGATCGTTCAGCTTGAACGCGGAAGGATCAGCGGCGAGATCACGCACGCCATGATCGGCGATCTGCCGATCGATATGGCAACGTTCAATCTCGGCATCAGGACGCGCGGCGGATCGCACAGGGACCGTATCGGGATCGGCATGCTGGCCACGAGTGGCGGCCGTGCGGTGCGGTCGTCCTATGAGTCGCATCCCGGCGACGTACTGGTGACGCAGCCCGGCGGTGAGCATGAGAACAGATATTACGGCGGCGCCTCGATCTTCGTGGTGATGGCATCGGTCGCCGATATCCAATCCTCCTTCGGCACCGAGGGGCGAATGGGTGATCCGTCGTTCTGGCGGCAAAATCATTTCAAGGGCAATGTCGAAACAGTTGTTGAAGTCATTCCCCGCCTGCAATCGTTGCTCGGCCGCCTCGACAGCGTATCACTCTCGGCAGCCGCCGCCGAATACTGGAAGCGCGCCGTGCTCGAGGCGGTTACGGCCGCCATCGTGGCAGGGATGCCGTCGGAGCGCGATGGTCCCCTTCCCTCCGCGCTGAGAATCGTCAGACAGGTCGAGGAGTATCTCGACGCACGGACCATAAAGGCCGTGCACGTCTCCGAGATTTGCGGCCAGTTCCATCTGTCGCGGCGCACGCTGCATCGGGCGTTTCACGAAGCGCTCGGCGTCGGCCCGATCTCCTTCCTGCGCGACCGGCGGCTATGCGCGATTCACACCGCGCTGCGCACGCCGGAGGACATGAGGACGATTTCCGATATCGCCATGCAATACGGCTTCCAGAATCTCGGCCGGTTTGCCGGCTACTATCGCCAGCTGTTCGGCGAGTACCCGTCCGAAACCCGGCAGTGGCACTGTCCGCAGGCTTGATCTTGCATAGGCGCAAAGCCGGGCTGCCCGTCGTCGGGCAAATCACTCCTCGGGCTGAAAGTGGACGGCGGAAAAAAGAAACGGCGGGGAAGTAGCCCCGCCGCATCGATCTGACTATCCGATGAGCCATAGCCCCTTGTGGATGTCGAATTTCACCAAGCCTTCGTCGCGCATCTTCAGAAGCAGGGATTGGCAGGCTTCCTCATTCGGGAGATTGGCACGCCGCATGAGCTGATAGGCCTTGAGCGGCTTCTCGCGGAGCGCATTCAGGATATTCTCGCGATCTTTCAACATGACTGCTCCTGCGATAACACTGGCGTTCGTGATGAACGGCTCAGGCCATGACGAGTTTGATTTGGCCGTCTTCAAGGTTCCCCGCGGCCAGCGCGTCGCGCGCCATTTTTTCGATAACCGGCCAGTTTGCGAGAAGATATTTTTGCGCCAGCGCCTTCGTTGGCAGCTCGGTCTGCAGGATACAGTTCTGCCGCGTATTTCCGTTCGCGATCTGAAAGGACACCGATTGCGGCCCCTCGATGATCTCCTGTTCGGTGGGTTTGGCAGCTATCCGCATCTGCTTTCCTTTGTGAACGTCCGCGCGGGTCAAGCCCTCGGGATCGAGGTCAATCGCCGCGCCTTGGTCCGTTCTTGAGCTTGAGAATAGCGGCAAGCTGCCGTGGGGCAAGCTACGGCTGATCGTCGTCGGCCTTTGAGGAACTTTTCGGCTCTTGATCCGCGATGGGCTGCGTGTTGCGGACCGCCGCGGCCAGCATCAGGCGCAACTCATCTTTCGTCATGCGAGGTTGCCGCGTGGTCGATGATTTCCAATTTGCCATCTGATCTATATGGGGACGCCGGAGCGAGAATTAAAGCCCCGGACGCCACGAAGTTGCGAGCTGCCGTAGGGTCGGCAAAGCAGCCCAAGCGACGTGCCCACCATACATTAGCGGTCGTGCTGCTTGATGATGGTGGGCACGCTCCGCTTTGCCCACCATCGCAAAGTCACACTCAGCTGTCGTCTCCCGCCTTGTGCGCAATTGCGCAGCGGGGCGGGTGACCTAGTATTCCAGAGACGCCAATGATTGAACCGAGAAGCCACGGCGTACTGGATCCCCGCCTTCGCGGGAATGACAGTAGAGTGTGCGCCACCAATCTTTCGCCATTCGGGCATCACGCTCCCCAAAACAAAAACGGCGAGGCCCTGCCCCGCCGTCTTGAAATCGATGATCGCCGGATGAACTTACAGCAGTCCCATATCCAGCATGCCCGGCAGCTGCGCGAGCGGCAGCGCGGCGGCGCCGACCAGCGTTGCGACCAATGCCGCAAGCCGGTGATTGCTGTGGCGCTTGCCGCGCATCTGGCTGGCGATCCATTCCAGCACCTTGGTGTCGACATTGGCAGCCTTGGTCGGCGCCCAGCTCTCGATATCGGTATCGGGCGAGAGCGCGACCGTGCGCGGCGGCACCGGCAGGCCTGACTCGGAAGCCGCATGATGGGCGACCGCCTTGGCCAAAAGATCGTCGAAACGGCCATCGTCGGTGCGCTCGGCGGCGGCGTCGCTGATCTCGAACAGCGCTTCGATCTCGGCGCGGCTCACCGGCTCGTGCTCGACGGCGCTCACGGTCAGGATGCGCGCGCACCAGGCGGCGTCAGCGGCATCGAGCGCGCGGGAAAAATGGATACGGCCCTTGGTGGTGGGGCCCTCGCCGGTGATCACGCCGTCGCGCACGATGGTGAGCGCATGGGCGACGGTCTGGCAGCAGGACGGTTGCAAGGCGCCGGATATTTCAACGGTAGTCGGGGCAGACATGGTTGCACTTCTCAATTTCTATTTCAGTCCAGAATTTCCATACCGGGCATGAACGAGCGGTTAACGATTCAAAACCCGCATGCCGAGATTTTTAGATGGTTGCCAATTGGTCGCTGTGACCTCGGTCACGGTTCAGCGCAAGGCACTTCGGGGAGCGAAGAGGCCCGGCGTGATGCGGGCGATAAAAGGCAATATCGGGGCAGCCACGGCAAAAACGTGGAACGGTGATGAAAAGATCGCGATCAAACCAAAGGCTGGCTGCAAGACCAGCCATTCCTCCATCGAATGCGGGAGCCAAACGGTTCTTTTCGTCACAGAGGCGCGAACCAAAAGAAGATGCTAGGAGTTTCGGGCTCGCGGAGAAGGATCTCACCTTTTGCGCTAACCGGTTCACTTAACCGCTTCACATTCGTATAATCTTAGAGACGAATTTCCCTGTAACTTGAATAACATGAGGTGAAATCATGGCACTCCAGATTGGCGCAACCGCCCCCGACTTCGAAGCCGAGACCACCGAAGGGAAAGTCAAATTCCATGACTGGATCGGCAATAGCTGGGCGCTTTTGTTCTCGCACCCGAAGGACTTCACGCCGGTTTGCACCACCGAGCTCGGCGCTCTCGCGAAGTTGAAGCCGGAATTCGACAAGCGCGGCGTCAAGCTGATGGGGCTGAGCGTCGACCCGGTCGACCGGCATTCGAAATGGTCCGAAGACATCAAGGAGACCCAGGGCGCGGCGCCGAACTATCCGATGATCGGCGATACCGATTTCAATGTCTCCAAGCTGTACGACATGCTGCCGGCCTCGACCTCGGGCGATCCGCTGACGCGTACGCCCGCCGACAACCAGACCGTCCGCAACGTCTTCATCATCGGCCCCGACAAGAAGATCAAGCTGGTGCTGGTCTATCCGATGACCACGGGCCGTAATTTTGCGGAGATCCTGCGCGTCATCGATTCGCTGCAGATGACCGCCAAGCACCGCGTCGCGACGCCGGCCGACTGGAAACAGGGCGAAGATGTCATCATCGCGGGCTCGGTCAGCGATGACGAGGCGAAGACGATCTATCCGCAGGGATGGAAGGCGCCGAAGCCGTATATCCGGATCGTGCCGCAGCCGAAGTGACGGTTGCGATTGCTGCGCAATCGAAACCGTCATCCCGGGCTGGTGCGCCAGCACCAGACCCGGGATCTCGAGATTCCGGGTCTGGTCCTTCGGACCATCCCGGAATGACAGCCTAAGGTTTGGTAGCGATCCAATCCGCCACGAGCAATCCAGCGGTCGATGCGACCGCCGTCACCAGCGCGCCCCACGCGACATCGACGACTGCCACCGGCCAGCTCCAGTGCTTGAGCAGCGCCAGCGACGTCAGGTCGAAGGTCGCATAGCAGAAGAAGCCGAACAGCGCGCCGTAAACGAGCGTCGATTGCCAGGACGCCCCTGCCCCGCCGCTGACGAAGATCACGGTGCCCGCCGTATAGAGCAGATAGAACAGAACCGCCGGCACGGGCCTGATCCCGCCCAGCATGTCGCCGACCTGCGAAGTGAAGAAGTCCTTGGCAACGAGGCCAAGGAACAGAAAATCAAGCGGCACGATGACGACGAGCGTCACCAGATAGAGCGCGGCGTATCGGTACACGGGAAGCCTCCGGCCCCGTCAGCGACGGGCAATTATTCGCAGTAGCATTATAGGCAAACTACGAATGCGGAGGCTTCGGGTTTCGGCGGCGGCCATGCGCCGCCACGGCTCAGGCGGCGCGGACGCGGTTGAGGAATTTGTCGACCTCGGCCTTCAGATGCAGGCTCTCGCTCGACAGATTCTGCGCCGAGGCAAACATCTGGCTCGACGTCTCGCCGGTCTCCTCGGCGCCCTGCGCGGCGTTGCGGATGTTGGCGGCGACATCGGCCGTGCCGCTGGCGGCGGCGCGGACGCTCTCGGCGATGTTCTGCGTCGCGCCGCGCTGCTGCTCCACCGCCGCCGAAATCGAGGTGGCGATATCGCTGATGCGCTCGATGGTCTGGCCGATCGCCTTGATCGCGCTGACCGACTCCTCGGTCGCAAGCTGCATGTTGCCGATCTGGCTGGAGATCTCCTCGGTCGCCTTCGCGGTCTGGCCGGCGAGGCTCTTGACCTCCTGCGCCACCACGGCAAAGCCGCGGCCGGCATCGCCCGCCCGCGCCGCCTCGATGGTGGCGTTGAGCGCCAGCAGGTTGGTCTGCTCGGCGATCGAGGTGATCAGCTTCACGACGTCGCCGATCCGGGCGCCGGCTTCCGACAATTCGTTGATGCGCTGGTCGGTGGCCGCCGCCTGCTTGACGGCGTCGGCGGCGATGCCGTTCGATTCCTGGACGCGGCGGGTGATTTCGGCGATCGAGCTGGAAAGCTCGTCGGAAGCCGCCGCCGCGGTGCGGACGTGCTCGGAAGCGGTCTCGGAAGCGCCGGCCGACTTGCCCGACAGGTTTGCGGTGGTGCGCGCGGTGTCGGTGAGCTGGCGTGCGACGCGCTCGAATTCGCCGGAGGAGGTCATCACCTTGTTGATGATGCCGCCGACGCTGGCCTGGAATTCGTCGACGAAGCCGCGCAGTTCGGACTTGCGCTGCTCGGCCGAGGCTACGGCGGCGGCCGTCTGTTCGTCGCGCATGCGGCGGCGCTCGAGCGAATTGCTCCTGAAGACGACGAGGCTGCGTGCAATCTCGCCAATCTCGTCCATCCGGTCGTCGCTGGCGATCTCGACATCGGCCTTGCCGTTGGCGATCGCGGTGAGCGAGGCCGTGACCGAGGTCAGCGGTTTGGTCACCCGCCGGACGAGCAGCATGGTCAGCATCATCACCAGCAGCGCAGCGATGCCGGCGGCGATCGCCATGTTCTGGATGGCGTGCGAGAGCATGGTCTCGTAATGCGCCATCGGAATGCCGACATAGAGCAGTCCGATCACCTTCCCGGCCGCATTCACGATCGGATAGTAGGCCGTCATGAAGGTCTTGCCGAACAGCGTCGCCGGGCCGCGATAGGCCTCGCCCCGTCGCACCACCGCCTGCCCGGGATGGTCGGCGGCGAGCTGGGTGCCGACGGCGCGGTCGCCGTTCTCCTTCTTCACATTGGTGGTGCGGCGAACGAACTGGTTGCTGGCCTCGTCATAGACGAACAGCGTCGCGTTGCCGCCGGTATAGCCCACCGCGCGGTCGACGATCGCGTGGTCCTTGAACTCGGGCATCTTCGAAATTTCGGCCCGGGCAACGGCCCCGTCCTTGATCGTGATCTTGGCGTCGCTATAGGTCTCGGCGAACGCCAGACCGAGCGTGCGGAGATTGACCTCGATATCCCGTAGCGCCCGGTCTCCGAATTCCGAGGTCAGCGACCAATGGGCCGCTCCGACCACGAGCGCGGTATTGACCGCAATCAGGAGGATGGCGGAGATCACAGCCTTGGTGCCGAGCCGCAGCTTGAGCGCCGGCAGGAACTTTCCAATGGAACGCGCGGTCATAACGAGAAATCCCCCAAAATCGGGCCCAATCTGCCCCGTTTTGCTTACGATCGCCTTAATAGGCACAACTCATGGAAAATATTGATCGGCCTAATGAAATTTATGCGTGCAGGGCGCGGCGACGCTCTACCTCAAACTGAGCGGCGGTTGACCAGCAGCACCGCCGCCGCGCAGGCGGCCATGCCAACGACCGAGACCGCGTCGAGCCGCTCGCCGAACAAGACAAAGGCCATCAGCGACGTCACCGCCGGCACCAGGTAGAACAGGCTCGCCACCGACGTCGCGGCCGAGCGGCGGATCAGCCAGTAGAGCAGCCCGATCGAGCCGATCGACAGCACGACCGCGAGCCAGGCCAGCGCCAGGATGAACTCGGTGGTCCAGTGCACGACATTGGTCTCGAACAGCCAGGCGCCGAGGCCGAAGAAGATCGTCACCGCGATGTATTGCACGAGATTGCCGGACCGCCAGTCGATCGCGCTGCAATAGCGCCGCTGATAGAGCGTGCCGAGGGTGATGCTGACCAGCGAGACCGCGGAGGCCAGCCATCCCCATCCCGCCTCGCCGCCGATCGGCCTGTCATGCAGGATCAGTACGACGCCGGCGAGCCCGAGCAGCAAGCCGCCCCATTGCAGCGGCGTGACGCGCTCGCCGAGCCAGCGGCTCGCCAGCGTCGAGGTCAGGATCGGCTGCAGCCCCGGGATCAGGGCCGAGAGCCCGGCCGGAATCGAATGGGCGATCGCGATCGCCGTGCCGCCGAGGTAGATGCCATGCACCAGAATGCCGGCGACGGCGCTGTGCGCGATGCCGATGCTATCAGGCCAGCGTGGCCGCGCGACCGCCACGATGATCGCCATCAGCCCCACCACGAACGCCATGCGGATGGCGAGATAGGTCAGCGGCTCGGCACTACCAAGCACATATTTGGTGCCGATAAAGCCGGTGCTCCACAGCACGACGAAGATCGCAGGCGCCGCACGCGCGGCCATTTTTTCAAAGTCGCCGGTCATTTGGCGTCCCTGTTGCCCGATCATATGCTATGCGGCAAGGACCGATCGCGCCGGGAGACCGGCGCGATTTCACATATCAAAGCCTGCCCACTCGAAGATCGCACACGAGGAATGCCATGGATGTTCGCGCCGCCGTCGCCGTCGCTGCTGGAAAGCCGCTGGAAGTAACGACTGTTCAACTGGAGGGGCCGCGCGAAGGCGAAGTGCTGGTTGAGATCAAGGCATCAGGCGTCTGCCACACCGACGAATTCACGCTGTCAGGCGCCGACCCCGAAGGACTGTTTCCGGCGATCCTCGGCCATGAAGGCGCGGGCGTCGTGGTCGATATCGGCAAGGGCGTCACCAGCGTGAAAAAAGGCGATCACGTCATTCCGCTGTACACGCCGGAATGCCGGCAGTGCCCGTCCTGCCTGTCGCGCAAGACCAACCTCTGCACCGCGATCCGCGCCACGCAAGGCCAGGGCCTGATGCCCGACGGCACCTCGCGCTTCTCGATGGGCGGCACGCCGGTTCACCACTACATGGGCACCTCTACCTTTGCGAATTACACCGTGCTGCCGGAGATCGCGGTGGCGAAAATCCGCGAGGACGCGCCGTTCGACAAGGTCTGCTACATCGGCTGCGGCGTCACCACCGGCATCGGCGCCGTCATCAACACCGCCAAGGTCGAGGAAGGCGCCAAGGCCATCGTGTTCGGCCTCGGCGGCATCGGGCTCAACGTGCTGCAGGGCCTGCGGCTCGCCGGCGCCGACATGATCATCGGCGTCGACATCAACAACGACCGCAAGGCGTGGGGCGAACGCTTCGGCATGACGCACTTCGTCAACCCGAAAGACCTCGGCAAGGACCTCGTCCCTCACCTCGTCGACATGACGAAATCGGGCGCGGACCAGATCGGCGGCGCCGATTACACGTTCGACTGCACCGGCAACGTCACGGTGATGCGGCAGGCACTGGAAGCCTGTCACCGCGGCTGGGGCCAGTCGATCGTGATCGGCGTGGCGCCGGCGGGCGCCGAGATTTCGACGCGGCCGTTCCAGCTCGTCACCGGCCGGGTCTGGAAGGGCACTGCCTTTGGCGGCGCGCGGGGCCGCACCGACGTGCCGAAAATCGTCGACTGGTACATGCAGGGCAAGATCCAGATCGACCCGATGATCACGCATGTGATGCCGCTTGCCGAGATCAACAACGCCTTCGAGCTGATGAAACGCGGCGAATCCATCCGCGGCGTGGTGACGTTCTAGGTGGTGTGGACTCTAAGGATTCCCTTTTAGGAGCAAATCAGATTCAAGACTTCTTTTGGGGAGGCAGTCTTGGGTGTGATGGAGCGGTTGGTTTTGAGCGACGCGGCGTGGGAACGGATGGCG
>Ga0102590_1002760_pt1 | contig 19624 bp, 9 predicted proteins | sample AraplaMF_Col_mMF_FD_76859 | JGI IMG/M metagenome (GOLD analysis project Ga0102590, IMG submission 76859) | Arabidopsis root microbial communities from the University of North Carolina, USA - plate scrape MF_Col_mMF | ecosystem: Host-associated > Plants > Roots > Endosphere | place: USA...
CCGCCGCTACTGGCGCTAAAGTGATCCTGCTCCGTATCAGTGCTTCCGGGGTAAGCAAGGAAAGCGCCGAACGTAATATCGCAGTAGAACTGAATAAAGGATTTGACCAGCTTCGCGGAAACACCCGCGCGGCCTGGGCTAAAGCATTATCTGTTATTGACATTGCCGACAGCAGCGAAGTAAATAAAACCAACTTTTATACTGCCCTCTACCACGCCTGCCTGCTGCCCTGGGTGATCTCCGACGTAGATGGCCATTATCGTGGTGCGGACGGGAAAGTACATACCCTCACCAACAGAAATGCGTACGGCGGCTTTTCTCCCTGGGATACTTTCCGCTCCCTGCATCCCTTACTATCACTTTTGTATCCGGATAAGCAAAGGGAAATGATGCTGTCTATGCTGGATATTTATCAGCAAACAGGCCATCTGCCAACAGAAAGCATGACCGGCAATCACGCCGTACCTATTATAGTAGACAGTTATCTCAAAGGCATTACCGGTATTGATGCTGCACTGGCCTATACCGCCATGAAAAAGAGCATTGCAGATACGCCCTATCTGCAGAACGATATGCCTGCCTTCCGCCAGCAAGGTTATATTCCCTTCTCTTATCCGGAATCTGTAACGCGCACCGTGGAATATGCATATGACGATTGGGCGCTGGCGCAGTTTGCCGGAAAGGTGGCGGGGCAGCCGGACGACCAGCGCCGCTTTATACAAAGCAGCTACGCTTACAGGCAGCTCTTCCATCCGGGAGAGATGTCTCTCTTACCCCGCGATGGCAATACATTCAAGCTGCAACCTGGTACCACGGGCTATAAAGAAGGTGACCAATGGATCTACTCTTACTTCGTGCCGCATCACGAACAAGACCTGGTGAACCTCATGGGAGGCCTCCAACTCTTTACAGAACGCCTGGATGAAGCGCTGAAGAGCCAGCAGATCATCTTTGATAACGAAACCGTATTTCACATTCCCTGGCTTTTTAATGCTGCCGGCGCTCCGCAAAAAACACAGCAATGGATAGGGGAGATCCTGCAAACACGCTTTGCGCCCACACCAGGCGGATTGCCGGGTAATGACGACCTGGGCTCCATGTCCAGCTGGTATATATTCAGCGCCATGGGCATTTATCCCGCGTGTCCCGGCCGCCCGGAATATAGCATCGGAGCGCCCTTATTCCGCTCTTTGCGTATACACCTGCAGAATGGCCGTACGCTGGAGATCAAACGCAATGGCGCCTATCCCTACATCCGATCAATGGCTGTTAACAACAAGCCCTATGACAGGATCTCTATACCGCATGAACGTATTGTTCAGGGTGGAACGATCACATTTGAAACTGCTGATGCTCCTGCCCAATGGGGCCGGATGAAACCAGCAGCAGAGCCGGTTTTCAGTCTTCAGCAATATACACTTTCCAAAGAAAAGGTAGAACCGCATGAACTTTTCTGGATACGGTTCTCATTACATAATAGTGGCAGCCTGGGCACACAACAGTTGCAGCTTAAAGTAAACGGCAAAGTATATGCACTTAAGAATTGCCTGGTAGATAGCGGCGCAACTGTTATTGACTCTATTCCCTGCCGCCTGTACCAACCCGGGAATACGCAGTTAAGTTTGAGTGAGGCAGCAACGATGTCTATTGCCGTAGTAAAACCGGCGCATCCTTATCCGGATAAACCTGATGTAAGCGACTTTGCACTACAGCACCTTGTTAAAGCTGGCCGCTGGCAGCAATGCTCTTTCACTATCCAGAATATTGGCGGAGAAGCCCGCGAATTCAGTGTGCCCCTCATGCTGGGCGATAGCCTGATCTGTACAGATAAAGTACTGCTGCAGCCGGGCGAGAAAAAGCAGCTCTCCCGCAGGTTCCAAATGGTATCACCAGCCTGGTATACCTTGCAGCTGTACGATATTAAACAGCCATTCCGGGTGTATGATGATCATAGATCAACGCTGCTCTTAGACCTGGAACTGGATGATAAAGCAAGGGATAAAGTATACGATCGCTCCGGCTTCTCCAATCATGGCCATATTATGCGGACAGGCACCCAGACAGACAGCGCTGCAAAGCTGCTGCTGGGCAGCAATTGCTTTATAGAAGTGCCTAACGCACGCAGCCTCGACGTAATGGATACCACCATTACCATGATGGCCTGGGTATATCCCACCGCAGCCGGCGATAACCTGGTAGACCTCTTCACAAAGGGTGACGTACATGTGTTACAGGTAGCTGGTAACAGCTCCCTCACCTTCTTTGCAGGAGGCTGGGGCAGGGGAGATATCAGCGCCCCTTTGCCCGCCAACTGGCAAAACCATTGGCACCACATCGCGGGAGTCTGCGATGGAAAGGGACTGAAACTGTATATCGATGGTCAGCTGAAAGCCAGCACGCGCCTGGAAGAAACCGTGAACCTCTCCGTCACTAACAGGTGGAACATCGGCCGCAATGAAGAATTCCCTTCTTCCCGGATCTTCAATGGTTACATGGATAAAATAAAAGTATTTGCCGCTCCTTTATCAGATGAAGAGATCCGGGAAACGATGGGAACCCAACCCTGACGCGGTTTCGCTAAAATGGACAAACAGCGGGTGATAATTATGCTTACATTAGGTATAATTGTCTGTACCTATTCTGTAACCATTAAATGCACTTCCCCATGCTCACGCCCAAAAGAGCTCCGCTGGCTTCCATCGGTAAATTGATTGCGGCAGCTGAATTCCAGGACCTTAGTAAAGGCTTTGCAGCCAAATTTCCCGAAGAAACAGCCGCTGTCTTTTTGCCCAAACAAGCCCTGCTGGACTGTATAGCTACCTATCCCGGCCTTTCAGGCATCAGCTTCCGCTATGGCCTGACTAACATGGCAGATCCCCTCAGCAGGAAGATCATCATGGTACCCTGTGAGCACACCACTGATGGCAATGGTTTGCCTGATCTGCTGTTTTTCAGGGACGGCTATGTAAGTAGCGATAACATAAAAGTAAGCCTCGATCAGTTCTGGGAGCTGATAGGAAATCATGTGGAGCGCACCTATAACAGCAAATATCATTTCGTACTGTCAAAAGTGCATCGCGGATATTTCTGGGGCATCAACCGGCTTAAAACCTTGCTGGATCTCGACGAATGTGGCGGCCTCATTTTCCACTTCGGCTACAATTCCATTCATCCTAACCCGCTTAAACGTTTCCAGAACATATTGGAAGTAGCTGGTGAGGATCAGCAGGGTCGGGGGATCTTTATGGAATATGGCCAGTGTAATCCTCCCTGTGAGGATGATGGCGGTGGAGTAGGCACGACCGGCATTTGTATTCTCCAGGAACTGGCAGGCCGTTATGCCAAAAAGAACGCAGAACAACAGCTGGACCTCCTTCGCAGCTTCCGGGATGATTACATGCTGGAACAGCCTGGCGGTTATGCGCTGTACGAAATGTATTACTATCTTACCCGTCCTGTTTTCCTCGCCATACAATCTCAACCTGATCACGAAGAGATCTGGCGTAACCTGTACCGCAACGAATTGCAACATGCGTTAACATTGATAGCAGAACAGAAAATGGAACAGGCGCTCAGCCTGTATAAACAGATCATGCAACAACTGTTGTATACTTATGTGCTGGAGCGGCCGGTCATGTCTCTGAACCTTTCCGTTTGATGATGGCCTTTAGGTGTGAATGCCAGCTAATCAGGTTGCCGATAATGAAATAATCTTTCAGGTTATTCTTGATACTGCTGCGCATTACCCGCACCACCACATCTTTTTTCACTTCGCCGGTTTCCTTTACCCAGCCTAGCAGATCCAATGCTATTAGGGCCAGCAGCGCACCCAGCAGAAAGAGGAAATTCCAGTCGTGCAGTGATACCAGATGCAATGTCTTCTGCACTTCCGGGCTGCCCCAGGTAGTGTCAATGCTGAGATGCCGCTGGCTGAAATAATCGGCCAGGAAACCACCGATCAGTGGGGCAATGGAAGAAAAGAATGCAGTGATGATGTTCTTGGCAGACAGGTACACCACCGCATCTTCCCTGGGCGCCAGCTTTAAACCGATATTCGTCAGTGAAAGATTGATACCCGATGTGGAGGCGCCTGTCACAATATGGATGGCCACCAGCAGGATGAGGTTGGCATACAGCTGAGAATAAATCCCCACAAAACACCACGCAATGATGCAGGTAATGTATAGCGGCGCAGCAATGCTGATAATCGTTTTATTGCTGTACCTGTCTGCAAATATGCCCCATACGCGGATCGTAAGAATGCTGCACAGCTGGCTGACGATCGTCAGGCCAATAATATAGGAAAGCGATAATCCCATGCTCTTTAGCATGAATACGGTAAAGAAAGGAGTGGCGATATTCAGCGCAAACACCCAGGCAGAGTTAAAGATCAGCAGGTTGCGAAAGTTGCGGTCCTGCAGCGGGCGTTTCAGCAGCCGGAAAATATTTTCCCTGGCCAGGTAAGACTGCGGCTCGGGCGCCATCGAAAGAATAAAGGAGCCAAAAAGCCCGAAACATCCGCCTGCAATGAACATAGTGGCGTAGGTGGCCAGCTCATACTGCGGATAACGCTTTTTTACATAGTCTACCAGCAGGGCCACACTAAAGCTCAGGATCACATTCAGCGTTTGCGTATAGCTGCCTCTTCTTGAAAAATAGGCGCCCATGCTTTTCTCCGGCACCAGGTCCTTTACCCAGGAGTTCCAGCTGGGACCTGCTATAGAGCCAAAGAACTGGTAAAAGAACAGAAAGAAAATGATGAGCTGTATAGAGGAAGAATGCGGAGCAAACAGGGCTATACACCCAATAGCCAGTAAGGGCAAGCGCGCCATCATACCACACAGCACGGCAATAGCGCGGCGGTTATTAAAACGCCGTACCAGCCAGATAGAGAAGAGCTGAAAGAGATTGGTGAAAGTGGGCAGCCCGGATAGTAAGCCTATCTGGAAATTGTTAGCGCCCAGCAGCAGCGCCATCGCTATCAGGAAAGCGCCGCCCGTAAGGGTGGTCATCGCCTCTGCAGCAAGCCCGTCGCCAATCACCAGCTTTAACCCTCTGTTAACCTCTTCTTCAGTCAATGTTTCTTTCGGACGTAAGATCATATGCCAGCTTATGGGATCAGGGCGGCAATGATTATACCAACAGAAGGGAGCGGATCATTTGCCGCGGCCTCAGGACTGCGATAATCTTTTACGTATACGGCTCAGGGAAGGTGGTTTTACACCCACATAAGAAGAGATATAATATTGCGGGATGCGTTGCTGCAGATCGGGATAGAGCTGCAGAAACTGCAGGTAGCGTGTTTCCGGCGAGTCGCTGTACATGGAAGCAATCTTCCGTTTGGCGGATACAAACAAGGCTTCGGCTATCAACCTGCCGAATTTATTGCCTTCGGCAATGGTATTGTAAATTACCTGCAGGTCGTCATAGGTGATTACCAGCAGCCGGCTATCTTCCAGGCATTGAATGCTTTCCTCAGATACCGATCCATCCAGGAAGCTTAAATAATTGCACACAAATTCCCCTTCCTTGCCAAATTCCCCGGTTAGTTCCTGGCCGTCTTTATTGATGAAATATCTCACCAGTCCTTCCTGTATAAATCCTACATGTTTACAGACGCCGCCTTCCTGCAAAAAATATTCGCCTTTGGATAATTGCCTTTCTTTAAAGAGCGCGGCTACCCGCTGTTCTTCCTCTGTGCTGAGTTGGATAAAATGCTTAATGGTCTGGATCAGTCTTTCCATGGTCTTACTTTGGATGGTTCAATAAAGAGATCAGGTCTGCCTTGCTGAGAGATTTCAGCATGGTGCTGTCCGTCTTTACCAGCTCGTCTACCAGCTCCTTTTTGGACGCCTGTAACAGCTGGATCTTTTCTTCAATGGTGTTCTGGCAGATCAGTCTTACGGCTACCACATGTTTATCCTGGCCTATACGGTGACAGCGGTCAATGGCCTGGTTTTCCACTGCAGGGTTCCACCAGGGATCTACAATATACACATAATCGGCAGCGGTGAGATTAAGCCCCGTGCCGCCCGCTTTCAGGCTGATAAGGAATACGCGTACATCGTCATTCGACTGGAAAGCGCTGACTACGCCTTCTCTGTCGCGCGTGCTGCCCGTAAGATAGGCAAAGGGGATATGTTTGGTATGCAAAGCTTTTCCTACCAGGTTCAGCATACTTACAAACTGGGAGAAGATCAGTATTTTATGCTGCTTTGATTTAGCGCTGATCTGTTCCAGCAGCACATCGATCTTCACAGAAGCCTCACTGTAAGCGCTGCCATCATTCAGCAGCAGCGGCGAATTACAGATCTGCCGTAAACGGGTAATGCCTTTCAACACGTGCATGGGATTCTTCTTCAGCTCATCCACCGGGCAGGATTCAATGTATTCTCTTAATTCCTTTTCGCGCGCATCGTATATTTTCCGCTGCTCTTCCTGCATTTCGCAATAGACGGTCATCTCTGTTTTATCTGGCAGTTCTGCCGCCACCTGTTGTTTGGTACGCCGCAGCACAAAGGGATGTATTTTCTTTTGCAGTTCTGCCGCGCGCTTGTTGTCTTTGAACTTTTCAATAGGCACGGCAAAGGTATCCCTGAACCATTGCTTGCTGCCCAGCAGGCCGGGGCATGCAAAGGAGAGCTGGCCGTACAGGTCAAAGGTGCTGTTCTCTACCGGGGTGCCGGTAATAACGATCCGGTTACGGGAGTTCAGCAGGCGGACGGCCCTGTATCGTTGGGAAGATGGATTCTTGATGTTCTGCGATTCATCCAGGAACACATAATTGAAGGTATATTTTCGCAGAAAAGAGATGTCAGCCAGCAAGGTGCCGTAAGAAGAAAGGATGATCTCAAAATCGTCGAAATAACGGGTATCCTTTACCCGGTCGGCCCCGTAGAGGGTGAGCATGTTAAGGCCCGGCGCAAATTTCCGCACCTCGTTCTGCCAGTTATGGATCAGGGAGGTAGGCACCACGATCAGGTTCGTATTCCGTGGCGTCTTTTTACGTTGTGAAAGAATGAAGGCGATCACCTGTAAGGATTTGCCCAAACCCATATCATCTGCCAGGCATCCGCCAAAGTTGAACTCATCCAGGAAATTCATCCAGTTCAGTCCTTCGCGCTGGTAAGGGCGAAGAATGCCTTCCAGTCCGGGCGGGGCTTCCACCTCCTGTATAGATTCAAAGCCTGCAAACCTGGTGTGGTACACGCTGAGCTCATGGAGCACATCGGGCGACAGCATTTCCCGGTCGTACAGGTCTTCAATGACGGAATAGTTGATCTTATGTGTGCGCAGCAGATCGTCTTCCAGTTCTCCTGCCTGGAAAAATCCCGCCATCTTTTCCAGCCATTCAGCTGGCAGTATGCCCAGGGTGCCATCGTCCAGCTGTACAAAGCGGCTTTTATTGACCACCGCCCGCTGCAGCTGTTTAATGCTGGCCCTTCTCTTGCCGTAGCGCGCATCGATCTTAGTATTAAACCAGTTGATTCCACTGGTAACTTCAATGCTTATACGCACTTTATGCGGGTTCAGCTTGTTGCCTTTGATCTCGTTAAAGCCCAGGACGGTGATATCCTGCTGGTGCCACTCATCAAAGGCCTGGAGGAACCATTCTTCCTGCAGGAAGCGCTCTTTATGCAGATAAAAATACAGTTGTCCGTCCTGCAGCTGTTCTTCGAAGTAGGGGTGTTGCCGGATGAGCAGTGCGGTGAAGGCGATCTCCGCTGCATCATTGCGTTTCACGGCAAACTCTTTTCCTTTCGCATCCACGCCGAAAACCTGCCGTTTGCTGAGCACAGGGATCTCAACCTGCCCATATCTCATTACAGGATTGATCATTACAAAATTGCCCAGTTCTGATAGGTAGATCATCCTTTCCGGAGGCCCGTTAAACCCATGCTGTTCCGCCAGGGCAGCAGAGGCAGGGGGCAGGTAGGCATAGTTGATCTGTACCTTGTTTTCCAGCCGCGAAAGAATGTTGCGCTTCAGCGCAGCGTAGCCGGATTCGTGGATGCTCACCGGCCCGCTATGTTTTTTGAAAAAGTCGATAATATCCAGCAGGTGAAGGTCATTTACCAGCAGCAGGGAGCTTTCGCTGAGCAGGAAATAGGAATACCGCAGCTGCAACGTTTGCAGGGGCAGCCTGCTGCCGCCCATATGCAGATGCCCTTCCAGTTCATAGAAGGGGCCTTGCTGGTTCACGGTAAGGCTGATCGGGTCTTTCAGGGTGCTCACCCTTACCGGTACCAGGGAGGAGACGGAAACATGCTCCGAAACATCGCTGTTATGATAGTAGAAAGATAGTTCCAGGGGATTGGCGATGATGGCCTGCAGGCTCTCAATATCCGCAGCGGCGCGCTTGCCGCCTTCCGGCTGCTGGAAGCGGGTGATGGCGGTAAAGAACCGGATCTGCCGCGGATCATCGACGCCCCAGATATAATCTACGGGCTGCAGCAGCGTAAGCGGATTCTTTATTTTTCCGTCTTTGGTGGCGGCGGCCTCATAGAGCTCTATGTTCAGATGTTTGTAGTATTTGTGTTGCCGGATCACGATGCAGCGAACAGTGTCTGGCGACCAGGAAGCGCCGCGGGGCAGGGCAGGGCCTGCATTGCTGAACAGGGCCTCCTGCAGCGCGCCAAAACTGTCTCTGGTAATGGGCAGTAGTCCCGGTATAGCGGGACGTATCACGGCTTTTTTATTGACCAGCTCCACCTGGAAATACTGCGCCAGGTCTGGCGCTTTTTCCAGTCCGTAATCTGCAGCGGCTTTCCGGATCCTTTCGTTCCGCAGTTGTTCATCAAAGAAGATCCGCAGCTCATCCCGGTTCACGATGTTGTATAGCACCTGCGACTGGTGCTGGCACAGCCTTTCTTCAGGCCCGTTGCACTGGCAGGAAAGGCGTAGCCGCTCCTCCTGCAGGGCTACCCTTACGGAAGGATATCCCTCCGGAAAGATGAAGCTGCCTTCATTCACCGTGATGTGACCCGGCATAAGATCCATGAAACCTTTTGCGCCGGTATCAATGCCGGCTGCGCTGTGTTTCAGGATAATGCTGTTGCTCAGGCCAGGGCCGTCAATACCGTCCAGAATATACTCGTTTGCCAATGGGAGTTTTTTTACCGCGGCAAGTTACAGATTGTGAATGTAAGAGAGCATGAAACCTGCTGAAAATCGATGAGCCACTGTAGTGACGGGGTTTCCCAGCAGCAGGTTATTTTCATCCGGATGGTCAAAGTTAACATCCTGCGGATAAGCGCCGCTACGACCGTATGCCAGCAGGAAGCCGGTGCGGAAATTGAATTTTTGCCGTTTGAAATTGGCGCCCAGCGCCAGGTGATAATTGTTCCAGTGCGCCGTAAAAGCCTCGTAGCCGCTGAGGCTTTTGAATTCGCGGAGGTCGGCATAGCTCATATCGCTTCGCAGTGCGCAATAAGCGGTGATGCTGGGTTTCAAGGTATAGCTGATGCCCACTGCAAAATTGATAACGGACTTACGGGCATCCTGCAGGCGTATGAGCGATTGGGTCAGTGTGCGGTTATCGCCGGTGTCCGGCCGTAGAAAGGCCTCATTACGGGGCGTAAGGATGTTGTAATCTTTCACACGCAGAAAATATTCTGTGGCGAAATACAACTGTCCCCGGCCATAGTCGTAAGCATAACCTGCAGCAATGCTCAGGGGCATCTTCCACTTGGCTTTCAGTCCTTCCTGGCGGGTGCTGGCCATAAAATCGTAAAAATCCTTGCTGTAAGGCTCGCGGATATTGCTCAGCATATAATCGCTTACGATACTGCCCCGTCCCCACAGATGCACCAGCGGAGAGGTCACCATCAACCCGAGATGATGCCGGCCTGCGGTGTATGCCAGTCCGGCTTTGAACTGAAGTCCTGCATGTACATAATTCGCCAGGTAGTAAGTTTCGGTGCTTACAATCGGTAAAGAAGAACTGTCTATATCCCGGTTAGCCAGGGCCCTGGCATTACTGGTAACGTTATAACGCTGCTGGTGCACCTGGGCTTCTGCGGAGAAACCGGCAGACAGGCGGGGAGAAAGCCGGAAGCCCGTTCCCAGCAGGGCGGAGGTTTCGCTAACCCGGTTCTCCACCACATAGTCGCCAACAAAATATTCGGTACCCGGACTATAACTATCGTCCAGCACATTGATCTTCTCATCCCGCCGCTGCGAGCTTTGGTAGCGTAATCCAGGTGCATTGATCAATGCATAGGCGATCACTACCGGCGCTTTCTTGCCAAGCGAAATGCTACCCGACAGCATCTGGGGAACGATCCGTACAGACTGCGAGCGCAGGTGTTTTCCCGTGCCCGCCCCGTTCCTGATGTTGATGGATTCCAGCTGATAAATATTGGCGCTGATAGAGCTGATAGCGATCCTGCTCTTGTTAGAAAGGCTCAGCAGGGCGGGGTTATAGAACAGCACACCGCTGTCACGGTTACTCGCAATCACCGAACCGGGTGTAAGGAAAACGCCAGGGCCATAATTGTTTGACCAGTAATGCGCATCCTGCGCGAAGGAGGGCTGCAACAGTAAAAGCAGAACAGGGAGGAACAGTAGAGAACGCCGCATACAAACAAGTATTAGAGGATGTTGATAGTTAACGCATTAGCTATATAAAAGGTTTAAACAATATCAGGCGGGCGCTGTTATAAAAGATGAGGCACACCACTATGATCAGATTTCTCTTATTTGGGGCCCTGTTTTGTTATGCCATTAGCCTGCAGGCACAGAACCTGTCCTTTACCGCGCCCGTTAATTTTCTTCCGCAGGCAGCTACAGATAAAGCAATAGACATTACCAGCTTTCACGGTGGTTATTTTGTAGCATGGAAAGAGAGTGGCCCTAATGGCGCTATCAATGCCTGCTTCCTGGGCCGGCGGCACGACACCGCCTTTGTACAGCGGGTGATGAGAATAGAGAATGGCAGCAGCAGCTTTGCCCCGGTGCTGCAGGTGCTGAACGACCGCCTCTACCTCTTGTGGATCAGCCCCAACGGCGGCCTGCACTACGTGATCAATAATGCTGATACCAGCTTTAACACGCAGAATGTTTTTGTGCAGCAGCTGGATGGTCCCTGGGCGCTGTCTTACGGCCTCACTACCACCGCGGTGCATGGTCAGCTGATGCTTGTGTCTCATGCGACCGACAAGAGCACCTTGTTGTACGCCCTTTTGGAACCGGACCAGAATGGGATCTTCAAAGCGGCCGGCGTTGAAGAGATCTACAATATCAAGGGGGCCGATTATCCTTTTATCGTCAGCCTTACGGATACGGATGTACGGCTCTGCTGGCGCGGGTATAAGGAGCAGAATATCTACTATGCCGATTACAATCTCCATGATGCCACCTGGCAACGCCAGGCCCGCCTGGAAGACGCGGAAACCGGCGCAGCGCCTGCGCTCTATCATGTGTGGAACTCCCGGCACCTGTTCTATATCTGGAGAGGGCCTAAGAATGATAACCGCATTTATTACACCACTGCAGCAGATGGCGCAGCACCCGGCGGAAAAAAAGTACTGCCGGCCTACTTTACCACCAATAACCCGGTGGCAGTGTGTGAACTGGACAGCAATAACTTCATCATGGCGTATACCGGGGCCGATAACCGCTTCTATCTCAGCTATTTTGCCAGCTATAATCCCGCCTCCTGGATGCAGGACCTCTTTCATCCCGGGCGGGCAGACCTTAGCCTGAAAGACATTGTTATCCCCGGTTCGCATGATGCCGGGATGTCTGTGCTCAGCGGCACCGGCGGACAAATGAAAGACGCCATCAACAGCTGTAATACGCTCACGCAGAACCTGCCCATCAGATCGCAGCTGCAGGAAGGTATCCGCATGTTCGACCTCAGGATAGGGATGTTTGAGAAAGCATTGTACACCAAGCATGCACAGTCAGATTGTGATGCAGATGCGGTTGGCGCGGGCTATGGCGAAAAATTCTCAGTAGTGCTGGATGGGCTGCGGAGCTTTCTTGATGAGAACAAAATGGAGACGGTGATACTGAATTTCAGTCACTTCTGCGATGCCGACGTACCCACCGCTTCTATTGCAGATACGCTGATGGCTAAGCTGGGGGAGCATCTCTACAGTCATCCCGCGAAGAAGCTGCCCGCCCTCAAACTGAAAGACCTCGCCGGTAAGGTGATCGTGGTATTTGAACAGCGCGCCTACCATAACGGGGCTATCGATTCCTGCACCATTTCAGACGCTTCCGGGGCCTTTATCAATTATCGCCGTAAATATGCCGCCACGAATGATATGCAGAAAATGCTGGCCGCGCAGCAGGCTTTTTTCAGCAATATGAGGGATGGGGTCAGGGAGAACGACCTGGTACGGCTGGACTGGCAGCTGACCCAAAGCGGGCAGGAGGCTGCCCTGATCTGTAACGGCTACCGGCCGGATAAGACAGGCGCCCTGGTGAGCGGTGTTATCCTCCTGGCCAATGCCCTGAAAAAGAATGAAACCATCCTGGACCTCTCCGCCAAGGGAAACCGTCTCTTGCTGCCCACGCTCAGCGAGTGGATCGCCAATGGTACCGTTAACTCCAGTAACAAGCCCAATATCCTCTATGTAGACGTAGCCGGGAGCTGGATCACGGATTACTGCATTGACCTGAATAACAGCCAGTTATATAAGCCCTGAACTTTAAGTTTTCTTTAGCTGTTACAACATTAAACTTTATATACCCGCCATGATCTAATCCACTAAAGAACAATATTTAACGCCAATCAACATAAAAACTTAAAAAGATGAAACGGAGATTATTGATACTGGGTGCGCTTATAGCCTTCATAAGCACATTTTCAGCAGGCAGCGTGTTAGCTCAGCGGCGTATAAGCGTAGGCGGGCATTTCTACGGAGGCGGAGCAAGAGTGGGCGTCGGCGCCCATTTCGGAGGCGGCGGTTACTACTATCGTCCTTCCGTGGTGCACTATTATCCAAGGCCTTATGTAAGGGCGTATTATCCATACTATTACGCTTATCCCATTGGATTCCGGCTGGGCGTGCTGCCCTACGGCTTCATGACATTCGGAACGGCCTGGGGCCCTTATTACTACTATGATGGTACGTTTTACCAGCGTTCCAGCGATAGCAAGGAGTATGAAGTGGCAGAACCGCCTGTAGGCGCAGATGTGCCCAGCCTGCCATCCGGCGCTAAGGAGGTGACCATCGACGGTAATACCTATTATGAGTATAAGGGCACCATTTACCAGGAGGTGATCAAGCAGAACCAGCGCCGTTATGCGATCGTGGGTAAGGACGGGCAGTTGAACACCGGCGGGGACAATGAGCAGGCTCCTTCGGACAATAATCCCTCAGATGAGGGGCTTGTTCCTGAATTGCCTCAGAACAGCCATAAGGTAGAGATCAATGGTCAGACTATGTATGTATCGCCGGATGGTATGTATTACCAGGAAGAAAGGGATGCTAACAACAATTTTACGGGTTACCGGATCGTAGGTAAAGAATCGGCTGATTAACAAGCTGATAACAGTCGTGTATAATCGCAAGAGACGCTTTGTCAAATGATAAAGCGTCTCTTGCTTTTTTATGGATAAGTGCCTGATCTATCGCTGATAACTATACGGAAATCTCCTAAAAATAACTGTCCCCCAGGAATGGGGGACGGGGCTGATAACTATCCTATGAAAACTTGCTTTCGCAAGCTAATCCTGTTAGTTTTGAGTTATAGAGAGTACGTTTATTTTTTGTTATTGTTTTGTTATTCTTCAATAGAATTTCGTTCAGGGCGTCGCGGTCTTTAATTTTGGTTGTTTTGCAAATTTCAGAAAGTACAGTCAGTCAGTGGCGGTTTTTTTAGAAAAACCCCCTAAAATGAGTGTATGTACCCATTTTTGGGAGCTAGTACCTAATTCATATAGTGCTATTTTGGGGGTTAGTACCTATTTTAAGCTATACTGTGCTTTTATCGTTTATTGATGCCCGTTATCTTGCATCATATTTACGTATGAAGGACATGTACATCCTGAGCTTGATGTAAACCATTGTATAACAAAAATTTAAAATTATTTGGCGCATTTATCCCTTGCCAGCGAAGCAAACTATGGTGAAAAAATCTAAACCGCCGTTGGCGTTAACAACAAATTCATGTGTAGCAAGGTAGCCGAACGCTCCCCTGATCCGGCCTATGCAGAATTGTACAAACATATTGTCTGATGGGTGAAGTCTCTCGTAAAATATTACTGGTAGACGGGAGCCATTCATTCATTAATCAAGTAACCCAGCTGCTGGAGTTGCAGGACTACAAGGTCCTTTCATCACACTCCGCAGAAGAGGGGTTGCAGATCTGTTTGGAACAATTGCCTGATCTGATCATTTGCGGCTCGGCGCTGCGTGATACAGGCGGTCATCATTTTCTGATGGCATTGCGCGATGATCAGCGGGTGGCACATATTCCGCTGATCTTTATCGGCCTCAGAGAGAGCCGGGAGGATATGCGCATGGCTATGAATCTGGGAGCAGATGATTATATGGTGCAGCCATTCAAACGGCAGGAGCTCTTATTAAGCGTACGGGCACGGCTCAACCGTTTTTCCATTTTCAGGGGCGAACGCCAGGTGTTTGAGCCTGAACAGGACGATGGCGCATCCACCTCGCTGCAGGAGAAATATAACCTCTCTAAAACCGAAATAAGGATCATTAAACTGATCGCTGAAGGAAAAAATACCAAAGAGATAGCCGCAGAATTATTCGTAAGTAACAAAACCGTCGAAAATCATCGCTATAACATTGCCCGTAAGCTGGGATTAAGCGGCCGCAACTCCCTGACTGAATACGTGATAAAAAATATTATTCAACGTTACCGAAACCTGTGATCCCCAGCATCTTCTACCTATTATCTGGAACTATTTTTCATATATTGATTAATTAATATTACTTTATTTAATAAATATTGCTAATTTTATATATTAAATATAGAACTATATTGAGCCGAGCTTGAAACCGGGAGGGTCCTATTTATATGTATTACAATAAGTTATGGCATTTGCTATAGTTTATTTGTTACGCTGTTACCTATGAGTGCTATTCGTTATAGATCCTTATGCTGCACAATTGTTGCCGTTTTAGTGGCAGCAGGTCAGCTGTTTGCCCTGGAAAATCCGGGGAAGAATGACAGAAAAGGTAGAATGGCGGAAACAATCAGCCTCGCCAACCCCGCTAACGCCGCAGAAGGAGGTGTTTATGGTGGCATTGATCTGGTCGTATCCGGCGGGCCCGCCCCGGAAGATATCAGCATAACTTTTACCGTAACAGGTAAAGCAACAGTTGGGACAGACTTCTATAACACCGGCTGGACAGGAACCACCACCATCTTTGCCGGAACAACTTATACCCGCTTACAGCTGCAGGCCATTAATGACGTGCTCGTAGAAGGCGATGAAGACGTGGTAGTGACGATTACCGGCGCCACAGGCCTGAGTGGCGGTACTTATGATACATCCTCCGGCAACGGAACAAAAGTCCTGCAGATCATAGACGATGATAATATTATATCTGCTTATGGTACCGGTGTGCAGGCAGCAGAGCCCAGCACGGACATCACAGTGAAATTTGCCCTTCCCGCCAATATCACCGCTTCAGAAGATATAACGCTCACTTATACCGCTAATGGTACAACTGCCAGTGCAACAGACTTTGCGACACCCTCAGGCACCATCGTGCTGCCCGCAGGGTCCAACAGCGTAATACTTACCATACCCGTTGTGGATGACAAGATCATTGAGGGGAACGAAACAGTGTTGGTATCGCTTACAAGCGCAACGGCTCCGACCTTTAATGTAAAATTGTCAGAAAGTGCATCCGTAAACTGCTCCATACTGGATGATGACTCTGAGCTTAGTATCAGCGTGGGAGGCACCATCGACGGCAAGGAATTTCCCAATTCTCCCGGACGTTTTACTATCACATTGCCCCCCGGCGTAACCACAGGCGCGATCATTACCGTAAGATATACTATCACCGGTACTGCTACCAGCGGCCTGGATTTTAACCCCCTGAGCGGCACCGCCTTTATCTCTAAGTCTAAAGGCAGTACAAACGTTATTATATCTGTTATTGATGACAAAGTAATTGAAGACTTGGAAAATGTAGTGATCACCCTGGTCAGCGGTTCTTCGGCGGATCTGACAACTTTTGCCATCAGCCCTACCAACGGTACCACTACTGTGAGCATCACTGATGACGATAATGTGCCTGCCAACCGCCAGATCAGTGCTATTAAGGTAGAAGACGGCGCTGAGTCAGGTAACGATGGCAGCTTTAAATTAGCACTTCCCATAGTAAGCACCGCTCCCCCTGTTGCATATACCTATAAACAGGACATGACCGTCACCTATACCATTACCGGTACTGCTACGCCAGGCGCGGATTATACTCCTTTAACGGGATCTGCAACACTGGTGGCCGGCCAAAACAGTGTTTTGGTTACAGTGCCGGTATTAAACGACGCCCTGATCGAAGGGGATGAGAGCGTGATCATTACCCCGCAGGCGGTAACTGTTGGAACGGATGTATTTACCGTAAGCGCCATTGATACCGTCATGATCATAGATGATGACGATGATAATCTTATCGTAGGGGTTAGCACCGTAGACCGCGATGGCAGCGAAACCGGCGACACCGCTGCTTTCAAGGTAAGCCTGCCTAATGGTACCGCCGCATCTGCACCGGTTACGGTGAGCTATACGATAGACGGTACTGCCTCAAACGGTACAGACTATGTTTCCTTGTCTGGCACCATCGTGATCCCGGCAGACAGCAACAGCGTTTATATCCCGGTGAGCGTGTTGGATGACAATCTGGTGGAAGGTGATGAAAGCGTAAACATCACATTGACAGGCGTCACTTCCACATTGCCCTTCACAATAGATGCGGCTAAAGACACCGCCTCTGTGAAGATCCATGATGATGACAATATTAATATGAACATTGTTGTGGACGCCAGCATTCCTGCAGGAGCAGAGCCGTCCACTGCCGGGGAATTTACCATTGGCTTGTCTTCCGGTAAAGTGACCACCGCGCCCATTACCGTTACTTATCATACTGCTGGTACCGCTGTAAGCGGAACAGACTATACCGCGCTCTCCGGTACCGTAACCATTCCGGCTGGCAGCAGCAGCGCCGCTGTGAGTGTTCCCGTATTGGATGACAACCTGATCGAAGGCGATGAAACGGTGATATTAATAATGGACAATGTCACTTCCACGCTGCCCTTCGTAGCCGGCACTCCCAAACAGGATACTGTTATCATTAATGACGATGATAATGTGAATATGGGCGTGATCATCACTGCCACCAAGGATAAGGCAAGTGAGCCCAACACCGCCGGCGAGTTCACCGTAAGCCTGGCATCGGGTAAGACCACCCTGGTACCTATTACGGTTACCTATACCGTGAGCGGCACTGCCACCGCGAATACAGACTATACCACGCTCTCCGGTACAGTGACCATTCCGGCAAACAGCTCCGGCATCAGCTTCCCGGTTACAGTGAAAAATGACACCATCGCGGAGCCTGCCGAAACTGTCATCGCCCAGCTGAACACCATTACTTCTACCATGCCTTTCGTGAAAGGCGTTCCGGATAAAGATACTGTCACCATCCTGGATGATGACACTGAACAACTGGTGATCGACGCCAGCGACGCGGATGCGGGCGAGCCCTCCAACGCGGGCCAGTTCACTATCCGCATTGTATCTGGTGCGCTTGCAACTGCTGATATCACTATAGACCTGCAGATCACAGGTACTGCCACCAACGGTACCGATTATACAACGATCCCGGCCAGCGTGGTGCTGCCTGCAGGCAATAGCAGCATTACCCTGCCCGTAACCGTGATCGATGATAACATCGTGGAAGGCAATGAGAACGTTGCGGTGCAATTAATGAAGCTTACTTCTGCTGTACTATATAGCATCGGTGGTAACAACCTGGATACGGTAGTGATCACTGATGAAGATGATGATAACCTGAGACTGGAAGTAGTGGCCTCCAAAGCCGATGCAGCCGAACCCGGCACAGATCCCGGCAACGAAGGTGAGTTCACTATCCGCCTCGAGTCCGGTAAAGTGCCCACGCAGGATATCTCTATAGATTATGTTATGGGTGGTTCTGCCACCAATGGAACGGATTATAAGCTTGTTCCTACCACCGCCGTGATACCTGCCGGTAGCTCCAGTGTTAAAATACCGATCACGGTGGAGGATGATCCCAAGCCGGAAGGTATGGAGACCATCATCCTGACAATGAGCAACGTTAGCGGCGGCGGCATGCCTTTCATCATCGGCTCCAATGCTGCTGCAACCGTAAACATTGCCGATAATGACACCGTACTTACTTCTGCCTGGATGAGCGATAGCCACGACCGTGCCACGGTAAGTCCCGGTGACCGTATCACTTATGTGATCCATGTCTCTAACGGCAGTGACACAGACTATACGAATGTGGTGATCAGAGACCGCGTGCCTTTGCATACCGTGTTCGTACTGGCAGAAGGCGGTATCCGTCCGGACGCCAGCGGCCTCTTAACCTGGGTGATACCCTCGGTGCCGAGGGGGACTACTACCACCCTCGAATTGCGTGTGACGGTAGCAAGCGATCTTACGGGTGTTGACAGTATTATAAATAACGGCACCATTGACTTCGGAGATGCTCTCGGCGAACAGCGTGTGCACCCGGCAGATCCGCTCGATCCCAACCAGCCGCTGCTTACATCGGGACCGAATGATCCGGCCAGTTTCGTCCTGGTCAATAAGTCGGTTGGTCTTGTCGCCTGGAAAACAGTCGCCACACAGAACAATACACCTACTGTAAAGGCAGGAGAAGAGCTGACCTATACGATCATCGTACGTAATACCGGCGGCATCCCCCTTACGAATGTGTCTGTCATAGACACGCTCCCGGCCCATACCGCGTATAAGAGCAATCCTTCCTGGGGTATTTATGACGGCGTTTCCAATTCGATCAGCTGGACGATTCCTGACATGGCAGTGGGAGAAAGAGACACGGTGAGCTTTATTGTACAGGTAGCGGAGAACCTGAGTGGCGTTACAGACATCAGCAACCAGGCTACGGTGAGCGTTACAGATTCCAGCACCCGTACCATTCCCTGTGAGCCCGGCAGCGTGGGTTGCAGCGGGTTACCGGGTCCGACCGTCGTGCTGGTTGAGCAGGTAGCCGGTCCTGCGGTGGAACTGGTATTCCCCAATGTATTTACGCCTAACGGCGACGGCCTGAACGAATATTTCAAGATAGGCGGACTGGATAGCTACACCGGTGCGGAACTGTATGTATATAACCGCTGGGGTAACCAGGTATATGCTTCGAAAGATTATAAGAACGACTGGAATGGCAACGGACTGAACGAAGGGACTTATTACTATTTGCTACGTGTAAAAACATCTTCAGAGGAAACGAAATCAATTAAAGGATGGGTGCAAATACTGAGATAGTGAACGGGGCCGCAAAGCCCTGCAGAAAATTCCTGCACAGGATCTACCTGTGTATGATACTGATGGGCTTTGGCTTCAGCAGTATGGCGCAGCAGAATATTCAGTTCAGCCAGTACATCTTTAATGAGCTGACGATCA
>Ga0102590_1002763_pt1 | contig 19604 bp, 17 predicted proteins | sample AraplaMF_Col_mMF_FD_76859 | JGI IMG/M metagenome (GOLD analysis project Ga0102590, IMG submission 76859) | Arabidopsis root microbial communities from the University of North Carolina, USA - plate scrape MF_Col_mMF | ecosystem: Host-associated > Plants > Roots > Endosphere | place: USA...
AGACCATGTCGACATTCATGCGGCCGATCTCGGTGGAGATGCGGAAGCCCATGCCGACGATCGGCGTTCCGAAGAATTCCGCAACGATGGCACCAATCAGCGCCAGCGTCGAGTTGATCTTCAGTGCGTTGAAAATGAAGGGCATTGCCGCTGGAAGCCTGAGCTTCAGCAGCGTCTGCCAATAGCCTGAGGCATAGGTGCGCATCAGGTCGCGCTCCATGCTGCCGGAGGCGGCAAGGCCGGCGACGGTATTCACCAGCATCGGGAAGAAGGTCATGATGATGACGACGGCGGCCTTCGACGGCCAGTCGAAGCCGAACCACATGACCATGACAGGGGCGACGCCGATGATCGGCAGGGCCGAAACCATGTTGCCGATCGGCAGAAGGCCGCGGCGCAAGAAGGCGATGCGGTCGGCGAGCACCGCGACGACGAAGCCACTGAGGCAGCCGACGATATAACCGATCAGCACCGCCTTGAAGATCGTCTGCCTGACGTCCGCGCCGAGGATCGGCAGCGACGCCATGAACCGCGCGCCGATGGCGCTCGGTGGCGGCAGCAGGATGAAGGGAACGCCGGCGCCACGCGTGACCGCCTCCCAGAGAATGAGGATCCAGGCGCCGAAGATCGCCGGGATCAGCAGCTGCAGTGTGGACTTGCCGAAAGTGGTGACGGGCTGCAGTTTCGACAGCTCGGTGACGCATCGCCAGGCAAGCAGCCAGCAGGCGAAGAGCAGTAGGAAGAAAGCCCGCGTCCCTGCGCCCTCGTTGCCGGAAAGAGCGGAAAGCAGCATCCAGGCGGCGCCATGCGCGCCGATAAACAGCACGGTGGCTCGATAGGCCGGCGGTTGCGGCGCTAGGGACAGCAGGGCAGCCGCGATGACGATGATGAAGATGAGGCTTGCCGTGCCGTCGGTGAGGGGTCGCGTCGCGCCCTCGGCCAGGAGCGGCAGGGCCGTCAGTGCCCCGATGCAGAGGAGGAGAGCAACCACGCCTTGCCAGGAGAAGGTCAGATGTCTCATGCCGGCCTCCCGCCCATGGCGCGGTCGACGATTTTCGCCGCAACGCCGACAATCGCAACCAGGATGCCGGCCAGCAGCGATCCGGCGACAAGCGCCGCCCAGATATCGATGGTCTGGCTGTAATAGGAGCCGGCGAGCAGCTTCGAGCCGATGCCGGCGACAGCACCCGTCGGCAACTCCCCGACGATGGCGCCGACGAGGCTGGCGGCGATCGCAACCTTCATCGAGGTGAAGAGGAAAGGGATCGACGCGGGAACGCGCAGCTTCCAGAAGGTCTGCATCGGGCTGGCATAGTAGGTGCGCATCAGGTCGAGATGCATGATCTCGGGCGAACGCAGACCCTTCACCATGCCGACGGCGACCGGAAAGAAGGAGAGGTAGGTGGAGATTAGCGCCTTCGAGACGAGGCGGGAGGCGTCGGAATCGAGATTGAGGAGATGTGCAACGGCATTGTCGCCGGTCAGCACGTTATAAGAGATGATGACGATCATCGGCGCGATGGCGAGGATCGGTATGGTCTGGCTCGCCACCAGCCAGGGCATCAGCGAGCGGTCCATGGCGCGGTTATGGACGATCAATACGGCGAGAAGGATGCCGAGCAGCATGCCGAAGCCGAAGCCGAGCAGAGTGGAGGAGAGCGTTACCCAGCTGTGATAGACGAGGCTGCGGTTGCTCGAAAGGCTGCGCAGGAAGGTGTTCTCGTAGACGTTCTGCGCCACCTGATGCGGCGCCGGCAGGATCGGCTTCGGCTGGGCGAGCGTCTTGCCGATGAATTCGAGGGTCGAAGGTGTGGCGCCGGCGCGGCCGTCCATGTCGCGCTGGAACGGCGCGTTCATGAGGATGGCGGCGACATACCAGATGACGACGAGCGCCAGCAGGATGGTGGTGACGGGGACGATCTTGTCCTTGAGGGTGTCGGCTTTCATGGGATTCGCTCCCATGTGGTGTTGAGCCTGCAGAGCCCGGAAATCAAACCCCTATTCCTCATGCGTGCCCCGTCCTCAGCCCTTCGCGGACGCGGTGGGCAATCTCCAGGAACTCGGGAGTTTCGCGGATGTCGAGCGGGCGCTCGGCCGGCAGGGTCGAGTCGATGATATCGGTCACGCGGCCCGGGCGCGGAGACATCACCACGATCTTGGTCGAGAGATACACCGCCTCGGGAATGGAATGAGTGACGAAGCAGATTGTCTTGTTGGTGCGGGTCCAGAGTTTCAGCAGCTCTTCGTTCAGATGGTCGCGCACGATCTCATCCAGGGCGCCGAAGGGCTCGTCCATCAACAGCAGGTCGGCGTCGAAGGCGAGCGCGCGGGCGATCGAGGCGCGCTGCTGCATGCCGCCGGAAAGCTGCCAGGGGAATTTCTTCTCGAAGCCCGAAAGACTGACGAGATCGAGCGCTTCGGCGACGCGCCTCGTCCGGTCTGCGCTGGAATAGCCCATGATCTCCAGCGGCAGGGCGATGTTGTTTTCGATGGTGCGCCAGGGATAGAGCGCCGGCGCCTGGAAGACATAGCCATAGGCACGGGCCTTGCGGGCTTCCTCCGGCGTCATGCCATTGATCGAGATCTCGCCCGACGTGCTCTTTTCGAGATCGGCGATGACACGCAGGAAAGTGGTCTTGCCGCAGCCCGATGGACCGATGAAAGAAACGAAATCGCCCTTGCGGACGTCGAGATTGACATTGCTCAGTGCACGCACCGGGCCGTCATTCGCCTGGTAGGTGAGACAGAGATCCTTGGCGGATACGACGGAGGGTGCTTGCATCAATGCGACCAGTCTTGTTTTCCCCGCGGGAGCGCGGTTTGCATGTTATCATTACCGCCGGTTTTATCGACGACACACTCCATGGAGGATGAGGATGGACGCGACATCAAAGCCCACCTGCCACATCGTTCGCCCCAATCATGCCTATGACGGCAAGCAGGGGCTCAGCTATTTTGCAGGCATCGCCGCCGAGACGGTCGGCGCCAAGGGTATCTGCATGCACCTTCTGACGATCCCGCCGGGCGTGCGCGCCAAGGCGCATCTGCACGAGGCGCACGAGACGGCGATCTACATGCTCTCCGGCGAGGCCCATACCTGGTACGGAGACGAGCTTGAGCATCACGTCATCGTCCATGCCGGCGAACTTTTCTATATCCCGGCCGGTGTGCCGCACCTGCCGGCGAACCTCAGCAGCACGCCGTGCACGGCGATCATCGCCCGCACCGATCCGAACGAGCAGGAAAGCGTCGTGCTTCTGCCGGAGTTGGACGCTTTGGTGCCGGCGTGAGGTCATTGGCATAGAGGCAGCGGTCCCCGGTTGATGGCCGTATCGTCATGCGCCATCGTCATACGCCGCTTGCCGGAATGCCGCTGCGCGTCACCTTGCGCGGCGCGGTGATGTCCTTCCACTGGGAAAGCGCCTTGCTGACAGCCGTGACCGGCTCGCGCCTGACGAATTCGCCGTGGCCCTCGCGGGTCTTGATCGCACCTTCCTCGATCGCCACGACGCCGCGTGTCAGCGTGTAGCGGGGCAGGCCGGTTACTTCCTTGCCTTCGAAGACGTTGTAGTCGATCGCCGACTGCTGGGCCTTGGACGAAATGGTCTTGGAACGTTTCGGGTCCCAGACGACGATGTCGGCATCGGCGCCGACAAGGATCGCGCCCTTCTTCGGATAGATGTTGAGGATCTTGGCGATGTTCGTCGAGGTGACGGCGACGAATTCGTTCATCGTCAGCCGGCCAGTGTTGACGCCATGCGTCCAGAGCATCGGCATGCGGTCTTCGAGGCCGCCGGTGCCGTTGGGGATCTTGGTGAAATCGCCGACGCCGAAGCGCTTCTGGGCCGTGGTGAAGGCGCAATGGTCGGTGGCGACCACCTGCAGCGAGCCGGAGGCAAGGCCTGCCCAGAGCGAGTCCTGATGCTGCTTGTTGCGGAAGGGCGGCGACATCACCCGGCGGGCCGCATGATCCCAGTCGGGATTGGAATATTCGCTCTCGTCGAGCGTCAGGTGCTGGATCAGCGGTTCGCCATAGACACGCATGCCTTTGGCGCGGGCGCGGCGGATCGCCTCGTGTGCTTGTTCGCAGGAGGTGTGGACGATATAGACCGGGCAGCCGGCCATGTCGGCGATCATGATGGCGCGGTTGGTGGCTTCACCTTCCACTTCGGCCGGGCGGGAATAGGCATGCGCCTCGGGGCCGTTATTGCCCTCGGCGAGCAGCTTTGCCGACATCGAGGCGACGACGTCGCCGTTTTCGGCGTGCACCAGCGGCAGAGCGCCGAGTTCGGCGCAGCGCTGGAAGGAGGCGAACATCTCGTCATCGTCTACCATCAGCGCGCCCTTGTAGGCCATGAAGTGCTTGAAGGTGTTGATGCCCTTGTCGCGGACGATGGTCTCCATCTCCTTGAAGACCTGCTCGCTCCACCAGGTGACCGCCATGTGGAAGGAATAATCGCAATTGGCGCGGGTCGATTTGTTGTCCCACATGGTCAGCGCCTCGAGCAGCGACTGGCCGGGGGCGGGCAGGGCGAAATCGACCACCATCGTCGTGCCGCCGGAAAGGGCGGCGCGCGTGCCGCTTTCGAAATCGTCGGAGGAATAGGTGCCCATGAAGGGCATTTCGAGATGCGTGTGCGGATCGATGCCGCCCGGCATGACGTAACAGCCGGTCGCATCCAGCGTCTCGTCGCCCGAGAGATTCTGCCCGATCTCGATGATCTTGCCGCCGTCGATCTTGACGTCGGCTTTGTAGGTGAGGTCGGCAGTGACGATGGTGCCGTTTTTGATGACTGTGGTCATGATTATTCCCCGTTCTTGTCTGCACATTCGGCTGGCGAATAGAAGCCGGGCAGTTCTGAGCTGACCTCGATCCGGCCCTGCAAGGCCGTTAGAATCGTTTCGAGTACTGAGCGGCGTTCGCGCGAGATTTCCCGATTCCAGAAGCGCAGGACGGAATAGCCATTCACATTGAGCCATTCGGTTCGGCGTTGATCGGAGGCGCTATCGGCATGCTGGAAGCCGTCGACTTCGACGATCAATTGTTTTTCACGACAGAGGAAATCGACTATAAATGGGCCGAGGGGAACTTGCCTCGCAAACTTATAGCCGTTCAAGCGGCGGGCGCGCAGGTCGCTCCAGAGGTGGTATTCCTCTTCAGTTTCGTTGCGGCGAAGAGTTCTCGCCTGGTCGGTCTTGTTGGTGCGATGCTTCCGGATATCCTGCTTGATAATTTTCGTTGCGCCCGGGGCCCCCTCATCCGCCCTTCGGGCACCTTCTCCCCGAGGGGAGAAGGGGGAGACCGCTACGTCTACCGATCCCTTCTCCCCAGCGGGGAGAAGGTGGCCCGAAGGGTCGGATGAGGGGGCTCCGGGCGCTACATAAGCCATCACACCACAATCTCCGCCGTCTCCACCACCGCATGGAACAGCACATCGGCTCCCGCCATCGCCCATTCCTTGGAGATTTCCTCAGCCTCGTTATGCGAGAGTCCGCCGACGCAGGGGCACATGACCATCGTCGCGGGTGCGACCTTGGCGGCCCAGCAGGCGTCGTGGCCGGCGCCGGAGATGATGTTCATGTGGCTATAGCCGAGCCGCTCGGCGGCTTCGCGCACCGACGTGACCAGTTTCGGATCGAAGGTGATCGGCTCGAAGTGGCCGATCGCTTCGATGGAACAGCCGACACCGAGCGCATCGGTGATCTCAGGCGCCTTCGCCTCGATCTTTGCCCGCATGCGATCAAGCTTCTCCTTGTCAGGCGAGCGGATGTCGACGGTGAAGACCACTTTGCCGGGCAGCACGTTGCGCGAATTCGGCGAGAAGAATACCTGTCCGACGCCGCCGACGGCGCCTGGCTGTTCGCCCATCGCCACGTCCTGGACCATTTCCAGAATGCGGGCCATGGCGAGACCGGCATTGACGCGCAGGTTCATCGGTGTCGAACCGGTATGGGCTTCCTTGCCGGTCAGCGTGAATTCCAGCCACCAGAGACCCTGGCAATGGGTGACGACGCCGATCTGCTTTTCCTCGGCTTCGAGAATCGGCCCCTGCTCGATGTGATATTCGAAATAGGCGTGCATCTTGCGGGCGCCGACCTCTTCGTCGCCGACCCAGCCGATGCGCTTCAGTTCGTCGCCGAACAGATTGCCGTCGGGGTCCCTGCGGTTATAGGCAAAGTCCAGGCTGTGCACCCCGGCGAAAACGCCTGACGCCAGCATGGCAGGGGCAAAACGCGCGCCTTCCTCATTCGTCCAGTTGGTAACGACGATCGGATGTTTTGTCTTGATGCCGAGATCGTTCATGGTGCGCACGACTTCGAGGGCCGCAAGCACGCCGAGCACACCATCATATTTGCCGCCGGTCGGCTGGGTGTCGAGATGTGAACCGACATAGACGGGCAGGGCATCGGGATCGGTGCCCGGGCGGGTGGCGAACATCGTGCCCATGCGGTCGATACCCATGGTCAAACCGGCATCGTCACACCATTTTTTGAAAAGGCTGCGGCCCTGCGCATCGGCATCCGTCAGCGTCTGGCGATTGTTGCCGCCAGCGATGCCGGGGCCGATCTTCGCCATGTCCATGAGACTGTCCCAGAGACGGTCGCCATTGACGCGCATGTTCTCGCCTGGTGCTGCCACCATTCTTTATGCCCTCACCTGTTTGCGGCAGTCATGCAAAGAGGCATGCCCGCCTGTTCCCGTGGTCCTTTCCTGCGCCCCCTTATTGGTTTTGTCGAGCGCTGGAAAATCGCCAGTTGCCTTTGTTTTGCATCTGACGGATAATTTGACCGATTGGTAAACATTACAACTTCCACCGCCGGGCTCAAGACGAAAATCACGAAAATTGCTGATAAAAATGCGGGCAGTTGCTCAAGGATGCGGCGAGGGTCGTCCCCAACCCAAATTTGAGCGAAGAAGTTGAATTTCAAGGGGAAACGACAGCCTGTGACCATACCGAGAGCAGCGAAAACCCTGAGGCGGACGCGAATCCAGGAGGAGAAGGAAGAGCAGATCCTGGAAGCGGCGCTCGACGTGTTTTCGGCAAGCGGCTTCCGTGGCTCGACCATCGACCAGATCGCCGAAGTGGCCGGCATGTCGAAACCCAACCTGCTCTATTACTTCCGCACCAAGGAAGCCATGCACCGGGCGCTGATCGACCGGGTGCTCTACACCTGGCTGGAGCCGTTACGGGCCTTCGACGCCGAGGGCAATCCCGAAGCGGAAATCCGTAGCTACATCCGTCGCAAGCTGGAGATGGCCCGCGATTTTCCCCGCGAAAGCCGGCTCTTCGCCAACGAGGTGCTGCAGGGCGCGCCGCATATCGAGGACGAGCTGAAGGGGCCGCTGAAGGAACTGGTCGACGAGAAAGCCGAGGTCATCCGCGCCTGGGCGAAAGCCGGCAAGATCGTCAAATGCGATCCCTACCACCTGATCTTCTCCATCTGGTCGACGACGCAGCATTACGCCGATTTCGACGTCCAGGTGCGTGCCGTGCTGGGGCAGGAACATTCCGGCGAAGGGCGCTTCGAGGATGCGGCGCGGTTTCTGGAACAGCTCTTCATCGGCGGGCTGCGACCGGATCCCCTTGGCGGCTGAGAGTTTTACTCTCTCCTCGGGAGCGGCACCCGGGCAAGAATATCCGTCACGCCTTCCATCGTATAAGGCTTCTGTAGCACAGGCGCGTCCGAGTGGCTGTTTGCCTGGGCGATGCCTTCCCCATACCCCGTGGCAAAAACGAAGGGCACGCCATCGGCTGCCAGCCGGTCGGCAATCCCGAAACTCGTCTCATCGCCAAGATTGACATCGAGAAGCGCCAGATCGAAGGGCTGGCCGGCCAGAATTTCCATCGCCTCAGTGACACTTGGTGCCGTTGCTACGTCGGCGCCCAGGCGGCGCAGGATGTCTTCGCCATCCATGGCGATGATCAGATTATTTTCCACCAGTAGCACGTTCAGGCCGGAGAGCGGCTGATCGTCGGGAATCGTCTTGCGTCCGGTCGCTCCGACCGGAAGCGGATTTGACCGTTCGCTCGTCGGGCCGACGACATGTCGCGCCGGAATAGAGAAATCGGCCTCGAGCCCATCCTCGACGTAGCGGACCTCCGCCTTGCCGCCAAGGTCATAGGGGATCGAGCGGCGGATGATGGTCGAACCGAAGCCATGACGTTTGGGTTCGACGACGGGCGGGCCATCCTTTTCGCGCCAGCCAATGCGCAGATTACCCTCGTCGTCGCGATGCCAGCGGAGTTGGACCGTGCCGCTGCCGGTACCGGAAAGGCTGCCATATTTGGCGCTGTTGGTCATCAGCTCATGGAAGACAAGGGCGGCGGTGGAAAAAGCCTGCGGTTCCAGCAGCACGTCCTCGCCGCCCATCTGAATGCGTTGCGCATTTTTCCCCAGATAGGCGGCGGTCTCTGCCAGCAGCAATTGCCGGAGCGAAGCGGGCGCCCAATGATCGCGGGTGATCTGGTCATGGGCGCGGGCGAGCGACTGGATGCGGCCCTCGAGCTGGCGAATGTAATCGCCAAGGCTGACCGACGTTGCCTGCGACTGCCGAATGATGCCGGTGATGAGGCTCAATATGTTGCGGACGCGGTGGTTCAGCTCGGCGATCAGCAATTCCTGACGCTCGTTTGCCGTCTGGCGCGCCATGCTGACCTCGTCGGTGAGGCGCAACACCACCTCGATCAATGTGACGCGGATGGTTTCGGCGACACGGCGCTCTGCTTCCGTGAAGGGGAGGGAGCGGCCACGCACCAGTTCCGACCAGGCCTCGAAACTCTTGCGCGGTGTCAGCCGCGGGCCATTGGGCCCGTATTCCACCGGCTTGTGCGGGTCGCCGCCCCAGCGAACGGTGCGCACCAATTCCTGACGGAAAAGCACGACATAATCGCGCGGCGATCGTGAGATCGGGATGGCGAGCATGCCTGCCACCGCATCGTCGACCTCAAGATCCGGATAGGTTTCCGCGAGCCTGTCCACGGCGTAGATGCGGCCGGCGGCGTTGCGGTTGAGGTGTCGGACGAGGGCTGCGAAACTTCTCTCATCCGGCCCGATGCCGGCAAGTGCCAGCCGGCCGTTGATCCAGACGCCTATCCCGTCGGCAGGAATGGCGTCGGCGAGCGCCTCGATCAGCCAAGCCGGATCGTCGAGCAGGCTGGCATTGTCTGCGACGGAGGTGAGGAGCCGGTCGGCGATGCGGCGCGCCTTGGTCTCGTAATCGAGAGCCAGTCGCCGTTCGCGGCTTTCAAGGCGCGAGGCAAACATCTGGCCGAAGAGTTCGGCGGTGGAGCGGCTTTGGGCCGAAGGCAGACGTGGACCGTAGTGATGGCAGGCAAATAGCCCCCAAAGCTTCCCGTCGACGACGATCGATATGGAAAGCGAGGCGCCAACGCCCATATTTTTCAGATATTCGATATGGATCGGCGAGACTGAACGCAAGACCGACATGGAGAGGTCGAGCGGCTGGCCGTGCTCGTCGAGCGGCGGCAGGATCGGGACCGCGATGGCGTCGACATCGGCAATGATGCGGAACAGGTTGCGCAGATAAAGCGCGCGCGCCTGTATCGGAATGTCGGAAGCCGGATAGTGCAGCCCGAGGAACGATCCGATGCCGGCCCGGGCGGCTTCCGCCACCACTTCGCCGGAACCGCTTTCGTCGAAACGGTAGACCATGACCCGATCGAAGCCGGTGAGCGCCCGCGCCTGTCTTGCGCCTTCGCGGAAGAAAGCTTCCAGTGTTTCCGTGTGATCGAGGCGGGACATCATGCTGCGCATGGAGAGCGACGCAGCGTCGTGCCGGTCTTCCTGGCAGCGCTCGCCTTCTATGATGACCTGACCTTCGTTCAGATGCACGGCAAGGTCGAACCTGTTTTGATCGGGCGTCAGAGCAATGCCAAAAATACGCTCGACGACGTCGGAACCGCGCAGCGTGGTAAGTTTGTTGCGGATTGCGTGGAGTGCTTCGGGGCTGATCAGAGAGATAACGGGACGGCCGAGCGCATTGGCCTCTGTCACTCCGAGAAACTCCGCCAGATTTGCGGAGGCGCGGATGACAATCCAGTCTGAGGATACCGCCAAGAGAAAGCCGAAGGGCTGGACCGAGCCGAGCTGGTGGATCGGCTCACGGTCGCAATTGGTGAGATCGACGGGTTCGTGCGTGCCGCTCATGTGACGGCTTCCAGTTCGACTTGCCCCGCTTTGAGGAAGAGATCGAAGACATCGCGGGCTGCGGCGACAGCAGCACCGGGATCGTCCACCTTGCTCGCGTCAAGACGATCCATGAAAAGCCGCATGGCGCCCTTCGGCCCTTGCGGGCTCAAGTAGCTGCTGGGCAAGTGGTCAGGCACGGCCTTGGCGAGCAGCGCGCCGCCGAGCTTGGAGCCCTCAAGGACATAGGCGGCACCCCAGACTGCCGCTTCGCAGCGCAATGCCGGTCGCGGAAGCGGTACGGGCAATCGATCATCGAGTTCCCTTATATCGGCGGCCAGCAGATGCGCGCGTCTTCGTTCCGGCCAGTCCGGCAGCAGGCTGTTGATTCCGGCTTCCTCAAGCGCATGTTCGACTGATGGTACGACCCGGGCATGCGCGCGCAGGAACGCTTTGTAATCCTGGGTGCGTGAGAGGTTGAAACTGCCGAAGAGGGTGTCGACCGCGGCGTGGCAATCTGCAGTTTGTGCGCGGAGGGCGCTGCGAAGTGACATGCTGACGTTTTTCCGAGTGATATGGCCGCCGCCCAAAAGGGACGACGAACTAGCGGATATACTGCGGCATCGCGTTATTTCTAGAGAAACGCCTAGGAATAACATGGGTTTCTCGCCGCTCGCAGACGCGCGGCGAGCGCTTCAGCCCATCATTGCCGGCAGCCCCGCGGCGAGCGTATCAATCGCGAGCCGCACCTTCGGCAGCATCACCGGGGAGCGCAGCCAAACGGCATGGGCATCGAAGACATTGGCCGGTTCATGCTTCAACACCTGAATGAGCCGGCCCGCCAGCACCTCCTCGCGGACCAGCCAGCAGGGCAGCCAGGCAAGACCGCGCCCGGCGACGGCCGCATCGGAAATCGAAGCGAGGTCGTCGAGCCGCAGTCGCGCCTTTGGCGCCAGCCGCCGCCCGGGATCGGCTGCAGTCGGAAAGATCCAACCCTTGTCATCGTCGCCCCGCCTGTAGACGATGCCTTCGTGCCGTGGAATATCGAAGACTGTCTGCGGCGCGCCATGTTTTTCCAGATAGGCGGGCGATGCGCAGACGGTCATGCGCTGGCGGGCGATCGCCCGGGCCATCAGATCCGGATTGTCCTTCAGCGGCCCGTTGCGGATGACAAGATCGAAGCCGTCCTCGAGCAGGTCGACGATGCGATCGTTGAAGGAAAGGTCGAGTTCGAGGTTCGGATGTTCATCGAGCAGGCGTGCGAGGATCGGCGCGATGCAGTGGCGGCCGAAGAGCACGGGCATCGAGATGCGCAATCGGCCGCGCACGTCACGCCGGCCGGATTCCAACATGGCTTCGCCCAGGCGGATTTCCTCGACCGCCCGCAGGCAGCGCTCGTAGAAGAAGCGGCCTTCCTCGGTCAGGCTCTGCATGCGCGTCGTACGGTTGAAAAGCCGCACGCCGAGACGCTGCTCCAGCCGTGCGATGGTCTTGCCGACGGCCGAGCGCGTGAGGTGGAGCCGCTCGGCAGCAGCTGAAAAGCCACCGGCCTCGACGGCTTCGACAAAGATCGAGATACCCTTCAATTGTTCCATTTGTTTCCTCTTTGGAACCATTCTGGAGAATTAATATCGCAACTGGTGCGAAATATTCAACGATATGGTTTCGGCTCCCTGCAATGGACAAGGAGCAAGACAATGCAGACAACACGGCAATGGCAGATCGACACGATCGGACCGGAGCGCCATCTCGCGATCGGCGAGCGGAGGCTCGAACCGGTTTCGGGAAACAAAGTTCTGGTCCGGACGGAAGCCGTTTCGCTCAATTTCCGCGACCGGCTGGTGCTGGAGAGCGGCATGGGGTTGCCGCTGCAATTTCCCTTCGTACCAGCTTCCGATATGGCGGGGGTCGTCGAGGCGGTCGGACCCGATGTCAGCCGTTTCAAGCCGGGCGATCGGGTCATTTCGACGTTTTCGCCCGACTGGATCGACGGACGCGGGTTGGGCGATGCGCGCACGCCACCCTACAAGACACGCGGCGGCTTCTATCCTGGCGTGCTCTCGCAATATACCGTGCTGTCGGAGGAATGGTATTCACGCGCGCCTGAGACGCTCGATGCGGCGCAGGCAAGCACCTTGCCCTGCGCCGGGCTGACTGCCTGGTTCGCACTGATCGAAGGCGGCGGTCTGAAGGCCGGCGACAAGGTGCTGGTGCAAGGCACCGGCGGCGTGGCGCTCTTCGGTCTGCAGATCGCCAAGGCGCACGGCGCGGAGGTCTTCATCACATCAGGCAGCGCCGAGAAGCTCGGGCGCGCCGCTGCCCTCGGCGCAGATCACGTGATCAACCGCCATGAGGGCGACTGGGTTGAGCAACTCTATCAGTTGACCGGCGGCTATGGCGCCGATCACGTGCTTGAGATCGTCGGCGGCCCGCATCTCGGCCAGGCGCTGAAGGCGGTGGCGATCAATGGGCGTATTTCCGTTATCGGCGTGCTCGAGGGGTTCGAGGTTTCCGGCCCGGCCGGCCCGCTGCTGCTCAAGGCGCCTGTTGTCCAGGGCATTTCTGTCGGCCATCGCCGTGCGCTCGAAGACCTGGTGCGGGCAATCGACCAGACCGGGCTGAAGCCCGTGATCGACAAGCGCTATGCCTTCGACGAATTCCCTGAGGCGCTCGATCATCTCTATCGCGGGCCTTTCGGCAAGGTGGTCGTCGAGTTCTGACGGTCGCGATTTGCCCTTCTGCCTGCTGCATAAAATTATGCAGCAATTCAAAGTGCTACAGCGCCGCGCGTCTGAAAAGACACGCGGCGCTGTAGGCGGAGAAGGGAGGCTGATCAGGCGGCAGCGGGGACGCCCTCTTCGAAGGCGAAGCCTTCATCGGCCCAGCCGGTCATGCCGCCGATCATCAGTTTCACCGACAGGCCGAGGCGGGAGAGGCGAAGTGCGGCTTTATCCGCGCCGTTGCAATGCGGGCCGGCGCAATAGACGACGAAAAGCGTGTCGGAGGGCCAGGCCGACATGCGGTGCGCAGTCATCTTGCCATGCGGCAGGTTGAGGGCACCGGGAATATGAGACTGTGCGAAGAGCGTCGGCGAGCGTGCGTCGAGCAGAACGAAATCGATCTTGCGGGACGCAAAGGCGGTGTGGACATCGGAGCAATCGGTCTCGAAGGCAAGCTTGGCTCCAAAATGGGCGGCGGCGATTTCAGCGGCGGCGGCGGGGATTTCTGCGACGGGGCTTGGCATTGCGATTTCCTTTTGGGTTCGAATTGCCGCCTGGTATCGCCGATGCTAAAGCTTTGCGAAATTGGCCATCATGACTGACAGCGTAAAGATCATGCCAAACTCATCGCCGCAGCAGACGAAAGGACCGCTGGTCGCAGCGCTTATCGGGACCGGTCGAAAGTAGTTCTAAACGCAGAAAATTTTCGTTCTAATCGCGGGTAAATTCAATTCCAGAATCAAATCTTTCCCCCGTATTTCGATCCAAGCCTTTGAATTCTTAGCAACACGTCCTTGAGCATGCTTTTCATCTAAACTGTTGTTCAGCCAAAGCGGAAGCTTCAGTCGGCGTGACAATCAACGCGAGCCGCATAGAGTGCGGCAAGTTTCGTCAAAACGATGAGAGAGCTAGTTAGCGTACGCGCGAGCCGACCGCTCTGGGCGCGATTGATGCGTGTTCTCGACGCCGCCTTTGTGTCCGCCTTGGTCGATTTACCACCAGACAATTAGTTGGCCAGCTTGAAGTGCGTGGTCTGGTAACTTAGCTTGTCTTGCCGCTATGAGCGAACTCACCACGGCGGCCCGGCCAACGGAGCTGTGCCGTCTGGCATTCGTGCGACAAGCTGGAGGCTCAATCAGTCACTGGTCTCTTCAGAGCGAGCTGCCGCCCGCTTGCCTGGGCTCTCTGGTTTCTTTCCTTGTGACGCAGACTTTGGTTTGGCGACTGTTCTAACCGAGCGGGCCATTCTATTGAGCGCACGCTTTTTTCCAGCCGTATTGTGGTTGAAAAGGCCCCAACCTCTATCGCCAGCCGGCGCGATAAACTCTATTCCGCTCTTCTCGTAGAAATGTTGGACTAGGAGCGCGTACTGCGGGAGCTCGCGTACCCCTCGCTCGACCCTTTGGATGGTCGCACGCGAGATTCCGGCATGCTTTTCGACCTGCTCTTGGCTCAGACCAAGGAACTCTCTCGCAACCTTCAGGATTTCTGGCGGCACCATCAGCATAAGGATTCAATGCCATGTATCCACAGGCGTCGCAATTTCATGGAAATAAATGTTGACGCCGAGCGGCGGGCGCCATCCATTGGATGCATTAAGCGTCTAATGGAGTCGTAATAATGCTGAATCCTTTACGAGAGATCTCACAGCCGCCCTATGAGTTTCGAATCAGTCCAGCGATTGGTGACCGGCCCGATCGAAAAGGGATGCGGTGACATGCATCATCATCTCGACAAGAAGGTATTCTCTGAGACAAGCAGCAATGCGGCGAGGTTCCTTATGCTCTGCTCGATTCGGGAGGCGCTTCGCGGGACAGATCAGTTCAAAAAGGACGCCAAGGGCATCATCCTCTGTATCGTTAGCAAGGAATGGATCTGGCATGCGAAAGCCGCCGCCACTCTCCTTATGACAGGTGGCCGCGTGCAGTCATACTTCGACGACTTTCGCCGCCCGGTCCATATCATCGGAGAAACCCCACGGCGTACGACCTCGAAGGGCGTGGAGGATGTTGCGGTCTTTCGTCCGGAGCATCAGGTCATCTACCTTGCGTCGTCGCTGGACGCCGTGAGGCCTGCTCTGCAGTTGGCTGCGGACGCAATTGTCAACATTTCCCCGCCCACGGCCAGACACGTCATGGCCGCCCGAAAGGTGCTTGGCGTTCAAGATATCGACATGCCCCTAGCCGAAGCGATCGCCCAGCAACCTGCGGAGATCGTGATTGGCCTGACCTCTCGAAACTCGCTCGAAGGGATCGACATAAGCACCCTGACGATGCCCATGTCGGCGGCCGTTCGCTCTCCCAAACTTTCGGAACTGCCTGGATACGGCCCCGCACGTTCATGGGTCGACGCGATCAAGCAGGACGTCGCCGACTGGCGAGCCGGTACTATCCCTTGGACGGACGTCGACAGGGGCATTCTCCTCATGGGGCCGCCGGGTACCGGCAAGACGCTATTCGCCACCGCACTCGCCCACGAGCTGGAATTCGATCTCGTTCCAACGTCGGTAGGTGACTGGCAAGGATCCAAGAACGGGTATCTCGGCGACATGCTGGCTGCGATGTCCAAGTCTTTCGCCGATGCTACGTCGCGACGCGGCGCCGTATTGCTCGTGGACGAACTTGACGCGATCGGCGACCGTAATTCGATGCGAGGGGATCATGCCTACTACCAAGGAAACGTCATCGGGAGATTTCTCGAACTTATAACGCACGCGCTCGATCAACCAGGAACGATCATCGTAGGGGCGACAAACTACGCTCACCTTATCGACAACGCGGTTCTCAGATCCGGACGCCTGGAGAAACACGTGTATCTCGAGTTGCCTGAGGATGAGGAACGTGCGGAGATCCTAGCCTATCATTTCAATCAAACGCTGCCTGCAAGCGACCTTCGCGCTATCACGGACAAGCTAAGACTCATCACTCCCGCCGACCTGGAAAAGCTAGCACGAGCAGCAAAACGAGCGGCTAGGATCCGAAGGGGGACTCTCGCTATTCAAGACGTCAAAGTCGTCCTTCCAGCACAGGTTCCGCTGCCCGAAGCCGTGGTTCATCGCATCTGCGTGCATGAGGTCGGCCACGCGCTTATGGCCATGGCTTCCGGAACTGCTGACGTGATCAACATCAGGGTCGAATCCCATATGGTCGAGGGTCAGCAAGTGCAGGACGGAGGACGAGTGCATTTTAAAATGCGCGATGAAGCGTTGCCGACAGACAAGGAGTTGCTGGCGAAAATTCGTATCATGCTCGGCGGAACAGCGGCAGAAGAAGTGGTATTCGGCAACCGGTCAATCGGCGCCGGCGGGGTAGAAGGGAGCGATCTCGATCAGGCAACGCGGCTGGCCTATCGTTTGGTCGGAAGTTACGGACTTGGAAAGTGGCTCCGCTATCAAATTGGGATAAACCGGGTAGACGAATCCTTTGCACCTGCACCCGAACTTCGGGCTGAAGTCGACGGGATCCTCGCGCGTGAATATCGAGCGACGAAGGAGCTTCTCGCCAAGGAAAAGGCTCGTCTTATGCGGTTGGCCGCCGAACTCGTCGTCGATCGACAGATGCGCATCGATAAGACCTGAGAGCGGCGGCTTCACGCGACAAGGATTCATTGGCCGCGGTTCGGTAAGGAGAAACTACGTTAGACATGGCAAAGCGAGGGCTTTGGTGGAATTCACAGTCTATGGCCACGAGATCATCGCCGGTTCGGACGTCGGCATGCATTTTGCTGGGACACTCCAGCGGTCGGAAGCGGCAGTGGGAGAATACCGGGCGGCTCTCCGGCAGATCGATCCGACAGGCGAACCGCTGGGCACTCTACGTATATATGAGTTGGTTCTGAGGATGCCCGACGCTGCGACTATGATCGACCTCCTCAACTCCCCTGAATCCATCCTTCGGACTTGTTTGGTGAGCAGAAAGCTTGTTGCGTTCACGCCCTGAAGTCTCCAGACGCTCTTGAGGACTTATCTTGTCAGCAAGAAGCCCGCTGCTTTGTCTGCCGACGAGGACTGCCCTGATGTTCCGGCTCCAAGCACCATCCACGGTGATGTTCCCTGCCGCTAGATCGAAGCCCCGTTCAAAGGCGTCCTCGATCTCTTCGGCACCTTCCTCATCGCAGTCAAATCTGGTCCGAAGTTCTCGTTTTACATTCTCACGTAGCCTGATCGACGGCCAACCAACGATGCGCTGCTGCAGGCGAGCACTGACCGCACCGCAACAGCAGTCGTCAAACGAACTTATCGTCAGTATATCGACCAACGATCCCATAGACATGCCGGGTAGACCTTGCCGGTCGCGGACCTCTTCGATGAGTTCTGCCCGACGTTCCATGACGTCACGAATGGCCCAGAGCGAGCCGGGATGTAATTTTGTTGGCGCGTGCATGTATCCCTCTTGATCCGACCTCATGATCGTCCCGGAGAACGACAGGCGGCGTCAACTGGGGTTCTGAGAAAAAACGGCGCGATGATGGATTCGACGGTATCCAAGACGCTCCAGTCCTTTCTGCAAACAAAATCTGGCTTGACGAGGTTGACGCCCATTCCAGGGGGCGCCACGCTTTTGAGATCGAATTGCAGGAGACCTCAATGAAGCTCTACCACTACACCTCCGCAGCGCATCTCCGAGGGATCCACAAACATGGACTCACCGTGGGCGACGTCATCACCAATTTCGAAAGATTCGAGGGCAAGATTGCCGTCTGGCTCACAGAGTCGTCCAGTCCGGAGGGGCACGGTCTGGGCGGCAGTGTAGTCGATAAGAAGGAGTTTCGGCTGACCGTGGAAGTCGACGAAAACGACGATCGCCTGCGCAGGTATGGCGAGTGGGCGAACGAAAACCTCGACATCATGACGCAGATGCGAATCCATAGGGCCGAAGGCTGGAACTGCTGTTTCTGGTACCTGTGGTTCGGCAGGGTTCCGACTGCACGAATCCTTGAGGTGGTCTCGATGAAGACCGGGCGTCATGTCGAGAATTGGGGAGATTACTATCCGGAGGAAATGAGCGTCAGGCCGGTGTCGTACGAAGGTAGATTTGCGTGGCAGCGCCGGATGATGGCTAACGTTCGCAAGTCCATGAAAATGCAGCTAGCGAGCTAAGGCGAGATTGTGGAGGTTTCCCCCAAAATGCCAAAAACCACCAACGTAGCGGAACATCCAGCAGCGTCGTCCCCCACACTTGAAGATGCCATGACGCTCGATCGCTTGCTTCAAGACCGTCTACAGGGAACGTCGATGGAAAACGTGACGCCGGCGGCTCGGGTGCGTCTGGCTTTTGACCTGTTGCAGTTGATCAGAGGACTGGCGTCCTAAATAGGAAGGTGACTATAGGTTTCCCCCACCGCTGGATCTCTGTCGCTCTCGTCTTCGCACATTCCCCGGCGGTCCCGAAATTTGAGATTCAAGTCGAATGTTGAAGCCCCGCTTAGGGCGCTAGCAGTCGATCCATTTAGTGGTTCAACCGGTCCAAATGTTGGTGCATCATGTCCTCTGTCGATTTCCTGTTGTCGCGCCGCCAGCAGAAAATGCTGGCGGCATTAATCATCGATCCCTGCGGACAGTTCGGGACGAACGAACTTGTAGCATTAGGAGGCCCCGGCACAGGTGCAGAACAGAACGTCATAAGGAGCTTCGAAGCGTCCGGTATCGTCGTGGAGGCAGCGCGTGGCAACCAGGTGCTCTACTCGATCAACAAGCAGCACCCCATTTATCCAGAGCTCCGATCGATTTGCATCCATCGAGTAGGGCGCACATTCGCATTGGCCGTTAGCTTCATCGCATCGGACGGGGCTAGCTGGATCACGGGCGAAGCCCCGATCTTCGCCAGCGGCGCAGGCATGTAATCATGCGAAATGGTTCGACTGGCAATAACTGGTCGAACCAGGACATTGGCGGAATGCTAGTCGCCGATAGGGGACGGGGCGGCTGGGTTCGATTTCGATCGAAGACAACCCAGCCGCCCCGACCAGCAATCAAGCCGGTCTCTCGTTGTCGTCTTTGTCGAATTCGATTTCGCGCAGTGCCTTTCGGGCGTCAGCGCTTCGTTTCTCGGAGAGGATCGAGCGATCCAAGACGCGCGTCTGTTCCGCAGCAAACTTCCCGACGGCGTCGCCTTCGTCCAGCCATGGTTGGATCAGTGCCTTCTTCGCTCGAAGCGTCTCGACGAAGCCGAATTCACCGTGAACAACGCCGATGTTGCGAATGCTTCGTGCCACGCCGTCTTCGACCATCTCGTTGTCGGGAAACGTTCTGAGTAAAGCCTTTAGAACGCCATGCGTGTTCTCTTCCCCGTGGTAGTTTGTCATCACCGCGACGACGAACTTTGCATCCTCCGGTCGACCTTTCGCGATTTCCGCCAGCAGCGCGTCCGCGAACGCTTCCGTCATCGTCGGGAAGGCCGCGGCCAGAACACGGCCTCCGCGATAGCTGAACAATCTGGAGTTCGTCTCGAACCATCCGCGAGCTTTCGCCGTGGCGAGTCCCGGCTCCGACGCCAGCGGTGCGTTGAGATGATGAAGCCGGTGCGGCACGGCATCGTAGCGCATCCCTTCGACGCTATTTCCAAGATGTTCGAGGCGACGCCCGAAATAGTCCCAGACGAGATCGAGGTGTGTTGCGGCAACATGTGAAAGAACGCGGTCGACATTGTAGACGACTTCTGGAACCTCAAGAAGGCTGTCGAGAATGAGCAGCGCGTCCACGGTCTCCAAGGTCCGAAAGAAGGCCGTCGAGTGCGG
>Ga0102590_1002768_pt1 | contig 19562 bp, 9 predicted proteins | sample AraplaMF_Col_mMF_FD_76859 | JGI IMG/M metagenome (GOLD analysis project Ga0102590, IMG submission 76859) | Arabidopsis root microbial communities from the University of North Carolina, USA - plate scrape MF_Col_mMF | ecosystem: Host-associated > Plants > Roots > Endosphere | place: USA...
AGGCAATCTCATTGCCGCCGGCGGCATGACGCTGGCTATACTGGGCACTATCTTCCTGTATGAAAATAACGGTGAACGCCTGCACAATCACGGATGGATCTTCGCCGGCCTGCTGATAGGCGGCGTAGTAGGCGTGCTGGCTGCCAAAAAGGTGAAGATGACCGCTATGCCCGAAATGGTAAGCCTGTTCAATGGTATGGGCGGCGCTTGTGCCGCCCTGATATCGGTGGTGGAGTTCAACCATATGGTCTCCACGCCCTCCGTAGGCATCGCTACCGCTATTCTTCCCTCGCTCAGTGAGCTGCCCGGTATGGAAAATGCCTCGCTGGGAGGCCGTTTGCTGATCATCCTCCTGGGACTGATCATCGGGTCTGTTTCATTTGCAGGCAGCATGATCGCCTGGGGAAAACTGAACGGGCGCATAAAGGATTATGCCTTTAAAGGACAACACATCGTGAACCTGGTGGTACTGGGTGTTTCCCTCCTCTCTGCACTGTACCTGGTAGCCACGATCGACAAGCATGTGGGCGTTGAGCTCTCCATCGGTAACGGTGGCGGCCTGGCCGTTCATGTAGCAGGTATCGTGAAATTTCTTTTCTATCTCATCTTATTGCTTTCCATCGCCTACGGCATCTTATTCGTAATGCCCATTGGCGGCGCCGATATGCCGGTAGTGATCTCCCTGCTGAACTCTTTTACAGGCGTAGCCGCTGCCTGCGGCGGCTTCTTATACAATAACCAGGTAATGCTTACCGGCGGTATTCTCGTGGGCTCTGCGGGCACCATCCTGACCATATTGATGTGTAAGGCCATGAACCGCTCCCTGAAAAATGTACTGATCGGCTCCTTCGGCGGCGCCAAAGCGGGAGCAGTGAAAGAGCAGGGACAGTATAAATCCATTGCGGTTGCTGATGCCGCCGTGGTGCTGGCCTATGCGCAGAAAATAGTGATAGTGCCGGGTTACGGACTGGCGGTAGCGCAGGCCCAGCATGCCTGTCATGAATTGGAGAAGCTGCTCGAAGATAAAGGGGTGACCGTGTTATACGCTATTCATCCGGTAGCCGGCCGCATGCCCGGGCATATGAATGTATTGCTGGCAGAGGCAGACGTGCCCTATGAAAAGCTGCTGGAAATGGACCAGGCCAATGAAGCGCTCCCCACCACCGACGCAGTATTGGTACTGGGCGCCAACGACGTGGTGAACCCTGCTGCAAAAACAGATCCCGATAGCCCCATTTATGGCATGCCGATCCTCGAAGTGGAGAAAGCCAAAATGGTGATCGTCAACAAGCGCAGCATGAAACCCGGCTACGCAGGCATAGAAAATGACCTCTTCTTTCAACCCAAAACATCCATGCTCTTTGGCGATGCCAAGCAGGTATTGCAGCAACTGATTGCCGAGATCAAGCAGGTATGAGTCAATTAGCCTAATTTTGCCCCAAAGTTTTTTCATTGTCTTACTTACCATCGGCATTATTATCGAGCTTGGGCGGCCTTCCCGGTTTTGACGAAGCAGCGTTTGTACAGGTACATACCAGCGGAGAACGGGTAACCTCTCTGCGTATTAACCCGGCCAAACTGCAGGATCCAGCCCTGCAGGAAAAAGTACTGCAATCCTTAAGCCCTGCCCCGCTTAGTCCTGTGCCCTGGTCGCAATACGGCTTTTACCTGCTGCAACGGCCTTCTTTCACTTTCGATCCTTTTTTTCACGGTGGTGCTTATTACGTGCAGGAAGCTTCTTCCATGTTCGTGGAATTCGCTATGCGCCAGACCAGCAACCTGGAGCAGCCTTTAAAAGTGTTGGACCTCTGCGCCGCGCCCGGCGGTAAAAGCACCTTGCTGCAGGCCATTATCAGCCCGGATAGTTTACTGGTGTCCAATGAAGTGATCCGTGCAAGAGCGGGATTGCTGGCCGATAATATCAGCCGCTGGGGCGCTGCTAATGTGGTGGTTACCAATAATGATCCCAGGGATATGGCGCGGCTGCCCGGCTTTTTTGATGTAATGGTGGTAGATGCGCCCTGCTCCGGTTCTGGACTGTTCCGTCGTGATCCGGAAGCAGTGGTGGAATGGTCGCCTGAGAATGTGACCCTCTGCAACCAGCGCCAGCAGCGGATCCTGGCAGATGCCTGGCCTGCCCTGAAAGAGAATGGCATCCTGATCTACTCTACCTGCTCTTATTCCAGGGAAGAGGATGAAGCCATACTGGACTGGCTTTCAGCGGAGTTGGATGCTGATAACATACCGCTTGCAATCCCCGCATCCTGGAATATTATCACCACGGTATCGGACAAACGAAACTGCGAGGGGTACCGCTTCTATCCCGACAAGGTAAAGGGCGAAGGCTTCTTCATTGCCTGCTTCCGTAAAAGGAGCGGGGATACCTGGCAGGCCCGGAAACAGAAAGACTCACTGCCTGCCCTGGCCAAAAAAGACCGTGAAAAATTACATCCCTGGATCAGCCATGTGGATCAGCTGTTCTGCATGGAGCATCAGGGTGAAGTGCTCCTGCTGCCGGAAGCAATAACTCCTTCGGTGGCGATATTGCAACAACAGCTATATTTGCGTAAAGCAGGCGTAAAGGCAGGACAGCTGGCGGCCAAAGAACTGGTGCCGGATCACCAGCTGGCCATGAGCAGACTGCTGACACCCCAGGTGCAGAAAGTTGCGCTCACAAAGGATCAGGCCTTACAGTACCTCCGCAAGGAAGACCCGGCGCTGCAGCTCAGCGCAAAAGGCTGGGCGCTGATGGAGTATGAAAAAATGCCGCTCGGATGGGCGAAAATATTGCCGAACCGCATCAATAATTACTATCCTAAGGAACTCCGTATTTTGAAAGAGATCTAAGGTTTTCACATAAGGGATATTCCAAAATTTTTCAATTTTAACGCATATATTCGTTGCCTGAAAATGCGTTAGCATATAAAATGAGTTAGTATGGTAAGATCAATTTTGATAATAGGGGCAATTATCTTGGGGGCGGCGAGCGTGCAGGCACAGGACACCCTGGAGGTACAGGGTACAGCGCCTGATCTGTACGTAACACACACAGTGAAAAAGGGTGAAACTTTTTACAGCCTGTCCCGCGCTTACAGTGTTCCCCCCAAAGAAATTGCAGCACAGAATAATCTTTCTTTTGAAGGCGGATTACAATTGGGCCAGAGCGTGAAGATCCCTTTGACCCAGGGTAACTTCCTCCAGGGCGGCGACGCCGGAGGACACCCGGTATATCACAAGGTGTCAGAAAAAGAAACATTGTACCGCATCAGCGTGAACTACAATAAGGTGCCGCTGGATAACATTCGCCACTGGAATAATTTTACCGGCGACGGTGTAAAGAAAGACGGCTACCTGATAGTAGGTTACCTGAAAAACGGAAGCAGCGGCGCCGCTGCTCCGCCACCGGTTTCACACCCTGCTCCGGCTACACCGCCGCCAGCTGCTGAAACCACTACGGTAGTGAAAAAAGAAACACCTGCACCGCCTTCCACAACGGTAACACCTGCGCCCCCGGTTATCACACCGGCTCCGCCTGTGCAAACCAATACCGAGCCAGTAAAGGAAACCGTAAAGAAAGAAACGCCTGCGCCGCCGCCGGCAACAACAAATACAAAGAAAGAACAGGCGCCTCCACCGGCAGCTAACCCACCGGCATCCTCTTCCAACGCCAGCTTTGAATCGATCTATGAACAGCAGACCGCAGGCAAGAAGCCGGCCACCGAGAAAGGCCCCGGTTCCTGGTTCAAGAGCAATGCTGGTGCAGGTAAGTACTACGCCCTGCATAACACTGCTTCCCGTGGTACGATCATCAAAGTCACTAATCCGCTGAACGGCAGATCTATCTATGCCAAGGTATTGGAAGCCATTCCGCAGATGAAACAGAACGCCGGACTTATTATCAAACTGAGTGATTCTGCCATTGAGGCCCTGGGCACTAATGAAACGAAGTTTTACTGTGAGTTGAGCTACGAAAACTAAGAAGTTACACTTGCTATAAGAGAACGCTTAACAGGGAATGCTAACCGCATTACTTGTTAAGCGTTCTTGCTTTCAGCGTTTTGTATTGGCCGTCCGGCCTTTGGTCTGTTGGGCCGCCGGAACGGTAGATTCCCGGATGATCAGTTTTGTTTTGAGCAATACTGCCGGCGCTTTTTTGATTGTATAATCATTCTTCACTACTGCATTGATGTCCTGCAACAGCAGCCGCGCTGCTTCCCGCCCCAGATCGAATGTAGGCTGCGCTACGGTGGTAAGCCCCGGAGACACCAGCTGAGCCGAGAGATCATTGCTGAAACCCACTACCGCTATGTCTTTCGGGATAGACAATCCCTTTTGCTTGATCACTTCCATGGCCGCAATGGCGGTGGGATCGTTGATGGTGAACAGCGCATCCGGCGGTTCCGGAAGGTCCAGGAAATGTTTGATGTAGATCCTTACTTTCTCCAGTGTAAGATCATAGCTGATGATCAGCTCCGGATCTACAGGGATCTTATGCTTCTTCAATGCATCCAGGTAGCCCTGCTGCCGCAGCCGGGTATTGATCAGTGAATCCGGTCCCGCCAGGTGGGCGATCCTTCTGCGCCCGATCTTTATCAGGTGCTCTACTGCATGAAATGCCGCTTCATAATCATCCACCACTACATGCGGTACATTCAGTTCGTCGCTGGTACGGTTAAAGAACACCAGCGGAATGCCCCTGCGCTGTATCATCTGGAAATGATCGAAGTTCCGGGTCTCTTTGGTATGCGAAACAATAATGCCGTCTACGTGATAAGACAGCAGTAGCTTGGTGTTCAGCACCTCCGCATTGTACGACTCATTATTGTGGCAGATGATGGAATTATACCCGGCAGCATGCAGCACTTCCTGCGCGCCGATAATCACGGAGGGGAAATAGGTAGACATAAACTCAGGCACCATGATCCCGATAATGTTGGTGCTGTTCTGCGCCAGGCCCAGCGCCAGCGGGTTACGCTGGTAATCCAGTTTCTGCGCCAGTTCCAGCACTGCTGTACGGGTTTCCGCATTCACATTCGGATGTCCTGTCAGCGCACGTGATACCGTTGACTTGGAGATATTTAACTGCCTGGCAATGTCAATAATGGAGATATACTTCGATTTCATAACATAGGATTTTAACCCTTGCAGGCAAATGTAATAAATTGGGAACATTCCCAATAAAATGGGAACGTTCCCACTAAAAAAAGATGCCCGCTTATTTGTTTAATCGGTTTTGTTTAACAAAATTTGATGCCAGGAAGAAAGTTTAATAGCGCTTCGATTTAATGCTGTAGCGCTTTTCATGTAACAGCCAGATCTAATATTTAAAATTCCACGGTATGCCCGCATGCCGTTTTCTTTAACGGGGTATCAATTGGGAAATTTCCCATAATCAGTTTCAATTGTTCGTATGACTACTGCCATCGATACGGGGGTTATTTTTATCTTCTCACTATTTGTGCTCTTCATCGGGATCCTCTTCGCCCGCACCGGCAAAAATATGAAATCCTTTTTTGCAGGAGGCGAAGCAGTTCCCTGGTTCATCGGTGGCCTGTCATTGTTCATGAGCTTTTTCTCAGCCGGTACTTTCGTGGCCTGGGGCTCTATTGCTTATAAATACGGCTGGGTATCGGTTACCATTCAATGGACCATGTGCCTGGGCGGCCTGGTAACAGCCCTGTTCCTGGCGCCACGCTGGAAACGTACCGGCGCTTTAACAGCTGCGGCCTTTATCAAGGAGCGTTTGGGAGTGCCTGTGCAGCAGTTCTATATCTTCATCTTCATGCTGGTGTCGCTGGTCAATAAAGGTGCCGTGCTGTACCCGGTGGCCAAACTGGTGAGTGTTTCACTGGGCTTTCCGCTGGAAGCCTGTACCCTGGTGCTGGGCGTGATGATGATCGCTTATACCGCGATAGGAGGATTGTGGGCCGTGATGGTAACAGACATCCTGCAATTTGTGATCCTGACAGCAGCAGTATTGATCGTGCTGCCCCTTTCTTTAAATGCAGCAGGCGGCTGGCAGTCCTTCACCGCAAAAGTGCCTCCTGATTTCTTCCAGGCCCTGAACGGAGAATACACCATTGGTTTCATACTTGCTTTCACCTTGTATCACATCTGTTACATCGGCGGTAACTGGACCTTTGTACAGCGTTATACCAGTGTGGATTCACCTAAGTCTGCAAAGAAAGTAGCCTACCTGTTTGCGGCGCTCTATGTCATCAGCCCCGTTATATGGATGCTGCCGCCTATGATCTATAAGAGCATTAATCCTTCCCTGCAGGGATTGGATGCAGAGAATGCCTACCTGCAGGTATGCAGGCTGGTGCTGCCCTCCGGCTTAATGGGACTGATGCTTACCGGTATGTATTTTTCTACTTCTGCCACTGCCAATACTACTTTGAATGTAACAGCCGCAGTGTTCACCAACGATATTTATAAGGGATGGATCAATCCAGCAGCCAGTCAGCAACAGCTGATCCGCATGGCCCGTCTTTCTTCGTTCATCCTCGGCGCTGGCATGATCGGCATCGCACTGCTGGTGCCTGCCGCAGGAGGAATGATAGAAGTAGTGCTCACCATTGCCGCCATCACCGGTGGCCCGCTATTGCTACCGCCGGTGTGGGCCCTGTTCTTCAAACGCCTTAGCGGCAAGGCGGCATATATTATCACCGCTGCCTGTTTGCTGGTGAACAGCTGCTTCAAATTCATCACGCCCTGGTTAATGGACCTCCGCTTAAGCCGCGCAGCGGAAATGGTGCTGGGCGTAGCGCTGCCGCTGATCATGCTGGCAGTATATGAATTTATCATTACACCCCGCAATGCGGTATCGCAGGATTATCTGCAATATCAGGCATACCGCAGGCAACAGCAGCAACGTGCTGCGGAAGATGTCGCAGAGACCGAAGCTATTTATCGTCAAAACCTTTTTGGCTTACGTGTGATTGCCTTTGCATTAGGCTTTACCGCATTACTGCTCTATGTACTGGGCATTATTGCCGCTACCGGCAATGCACTGGTAGCTGGTATCGCTACCGCTATATTATTGGCCGCCCTGGTCCCGCTGCGGGCAGCCAATCGTCTGAAGCGACGATTACAAATAGAAACAGCCGGTAAAGCTCCATCGCCGCCTGTGGTCACCAATGCGGGCTGATCCCGCTTGTATTTACTGAGTTTTATTTATCAATATAAAGAGGATTATTTATGATAATCAGAGAGGAACGTACTGCCCAAACGAGAAGTAACCGCCTGATCAACCTGCAGGCAGATCTCATCATTACCGGTGGTGGTATATCCGGTGTTTGTGCCGCTATCACAGCCGCCAGAAGCGGTATTCGCGTAGTGCTGGTGCAGGACAGGCCCGTATTGGGAGGCAATGCTTCCAGCGAAGTCAGGCTGTGGATCCTGGGCGCCACTTCCCACCTGGGTAACAATAACCGCTGGTCAAGAGAAGGCGGCGTGATCGACGAGATCCTGGTCGAAAACCTGTATCGCAACAAAGAAGGCAACCCGCTGATACTGGACACTATCCTGCTGGAGAAAGTAACAAAGGAACCGAACATTACCCTGTTGCTGAACACTGTAGTATACGAGGTGCATAAATCATCAGAACGGCGCATAGATCATCTCCGTGCCTTCTGCAGCCAGAACTCCACAGAATACGAGCTCAAAGCGCCGTTATTCTGCGATGCCTCCGGAGATGGAATCGTCAGCTTCCTGGCCGGCGCTGCCTTCAGAATGGGCGCCGAAAGCAGGGACGAATTCGGTGAATCACTGGCGCCGGATAGTACTTACGGCGAACTGTTGGGCCATTCCCTCTACTTCTACAGCAAAGAGGCCCCGCAGCCCGTTAAATACATAGCGCCGGATTATGCGCTGAAAGACATTAAACAGATACCGCGCTATAAACAATTAAGTCCCGGCCTCAACGGTTGCCGTTTATGGTGGATAGAATACGGTGGACGTGCAGATACCGTGCACGATACAGAACAGATCAAATGGGAACTATGGCGCATTGTATACGGCGTGTGGGACTATATCAAGAACTCCGGCAAGTTCGAAAATGTAGATAACCTTACGCTGGAATGGGTAGGCGCTATTCCCGGCAAGCGGGAAAGCAGACGCTTTGAAGGATACTACATGCTGAACCAGCAGGATGTTATCCAGCAACGCTTCTTTGACGACGCAGTGGCATTTGGCGGCTGGGCGCTTGATCTGCATCCTGCAGATGGCGTCTATAGTGAGCTGCCCGGCTGTAACCAGTGGCATACCAAAGGTGTTTACCAGATCCCTTACCGATCTTATATCAGCAAGGATATCGATAACCTTTTCTTTGCCGGCCGTATCATCAGCGTTAGTCATGTGGCCTTCGGATCATCACGTGTAATGGCCACCTGTGGACTGGGCGCACAGGTAGTAGGCGCTGCTGCAGCGCTGTGTATACAGCATGGATTGATGCCGCAGCAGCTTACGGAAAAGCCCTGCCTCCGCCGCCTGCAGCAACAGCTGAACCGTATGGGACAGAGCATTCCCGGTATTCCCATCAGCAGGGATGACAACGATCCGATGAACAGTGTTGATATCACCGCCTCTTCCACTTTTGCATTATCAGAAATACCTTTCAATGGCCCCTGGCTGGCCCTGGAAGAAGGCGCCGGACAATTGCTGCCCTTCAGCAAAAACGAACGCTATCAGTTTAAAGTAAAAGTAAAAGCAGCAACAGCCACCGTGTTGCGCGCTGCATTGAAGATAGGAGAGAAGACCTCCAACTACACGCCTGAGATCACATTACAAACGCTGGAAATACCATTGCAGGCAGGCGAACAATGGGTCACTCTTGCCTTTACAGCGCTCATACCGGAAACGCAATACGGATTCCTGATCTTTGACGCCAATCCTGCACTGGCCCTGCAGGGCAGCCAATGGCGTTACAGCGGTATCGTATCTGTTTTTAACGGTAAGAACAAAGCCGTGTCTAACGACGGCAAACAGCTGGCGCCTGAAAACTCAGGAGTAGACAGCTTTGAATTCTGGTGCCCGCGCAGAAGGCCGGAAGGACATAATATAGCCATGAGCGTTACACCGGCATTGTCGCCCTATGATGCCGCCCACCTTACCAACGGCTTCACACGTCCTTACCTGGGCGCTAATGCATGGGTGGCAGATCCCGAAGATGCGCAGCCTTCACTGCAGCTGCAATGGGATGCACCAAAAGATCTGCATACACTCACGCTTCATTTCGATACGGATTTTGATCATCCCCTGGAGTCCTCTCTGATGGGGCATCCGGAAGATGTAATACCGTTTTGTATACGGCACTACCGTATTTATGATGAAAGGGGGACATTAATTCACGAACAAAGGGACAATTATCAAACTATCAATCACATTGTATGGGACAAGCCCGTCAGAACTTCTGCACTGCGTATCGAAATAACGCATCCTGCCGCTCACGTACCGGCGGGGCTTTTTGAGATCCAGTGCTCCTGAGCAGCTTGCTGTCCTGTCTTTATTTAATACCACGGTTATGAAAAAACATCTATCAGATCTGTTCATGCAAGTATGGATACTGTTTACCATACTATTTATCCCGCTGTCGCTTGCTGCGCAGGAGGCGGTCGTGAAAGGGAAGGTGATATCTTCCGAAAAAGGAGAGCCACTGGCCGGTGTTACCGTAAGACTGAAAAATGCCAACGCCGGTACAGTTACCGATGCCAACGGTGGATTCAGCCTTAGCCTAAAGCAAGCAGCACCGGTACTGGTGTTTTCTTTCACCGGTTACCTGGTACAGGAAATCCCGGTGAACGGCCAGCGCGAGATCAATGTCACACTGGCGCCCGATCCTAAAGCATTGGGCGAAGTGGTGGTGGTGGGTTATGGTACGCAACAGAAAAGTAATGTAGCAGGCGCTATTGCTTCTGTAAAATCAGCAGAGTTGAAGCAAACGCCGGTGGCCAACGTTGTACAGGGATTGCAGGGCCGTGTGGCCGGCGTACAGGTTACACAGAATTCCTCCGCTCCAGGTGGCAGTGTAAGTATGCGTATCCGCGGTACCAACTCCATTAATGGCAGCTCCGAGCCTTTGTACGTAGTAGATGGTGTACAGCTGTCTAACTCCGGAGGCATCAATGAGATCAGCAGTCTTTCAATTGTTAACCCCAATGATATCGAATCCGTAGAAGTGTTGAAAGATGCTTCTTCTACCGCTATTTACGGTGCACGTGGCGCCAACGGTGTAGTGTTGATTACCACCCGCCGCGGTAAATCCGGTAAGACACGTGTCTCTTATGACGCTTACTACGGCGTGCAGCAGGTCACTAAAAAAATGAAGATGATGAATGCTGCCGAATTCGGGCAGCTGGAAAACGAGGTCTATCATACCAACGTGTATGAGAACCCCGCTTCCCTGGGTGAAGGCGTCGACTGGCAGGACCTGATCTTCCGCGATGCACCTATTCAAAGCCACCAGCTATCAGTATCTGGCGGTAGCGAGAAAACACAATTTGCTTTGTCTGCCAACTATTTCGACCAACAAGGGGTGATGATCAGCTCCGGCTTTAAACGCTATTCTTTCCGCCTGAATTTCGATCACCGCGTGAACGATCTGCTGAAGGTAGGCACCAGCCTGTACACCAGCTATATTATCAATAAAACAGTGCCTACCGGCTCCACCAACATAGATGCAGGCGCAGTTACCGCTAGCATACTGGGCGCCGCACTGGGCGCGCCGCCTACCATGCAGCCTTACAGGGAGGATGGCGCCATATTGCCCTTCGGTGATCAGTTCAACGGGCGTTACCGCGAAGTAGTGAACCCGTTGGGATTGGCGCAGATCCTAAACCGCGATAAAACCAGCAGAACATTGGCTAATATCTATGCAGAGTTTACCCCCCTGAAAGGTCTGACTTACCGGGCTAATTTTAACCCGGTGATCTCTTCCGGCCTGCTGGATTATTATTCTCCGCGTTCCATCATGAATACCGGCGACCTGGTATCTGGTGGTGGCACCGCTAAGAAGGAGAACTCCAACACCGTAGTACTGCTGCATGAAAGCGTGCTCACTTATCAAACGCGCTTTAATGAGCACTCCCTGAAATTTACCGGTGTGTTTGCCACACAAAGCAATAGCAGTAACAGCAATACCATCAATGCATCCAACTTTCCCAACGATGCTACTGCAAACGAAGCCCTGCAGCTGGCAGTAGATAAAACAGTATCCAGCTCCCGCAATAAAGACCGGCTGGATTCCTACATGGGAAGGATCAACTATGCTTTCAGGGATAAGTATTTACTGGATCTCATCGCCCGTGTGGATGGAGCCAGCAAGTTCGGCGCCAATAACAAGTATGGCTTCTTCCCGGCTGCAGCAGTGGCATGGAGAGTATCAGAAGAGCCTTTCATCAAAAGGATCCCCGCCATCAGCAACCTGAAATTACGCTTCAGCTATGGTGTAACCGGTAATGCAGGCGCCATCGGCCCTTATCAGTCGCTGGCCACCGTAGGCAGTACCAACAACTATTACTTCAATCATACGCCCATGAACGGCATCAGCCCAACAGGGATACCTAATCCGGATCTTAAATGGGAACGCTCCCGCCAGGCAGATCTCGGTATTGACCTCAGCCTCTGGAATGATCGCCTGAATATCACCGCAGACCTGTACAACAAGAAGACCAACGATCTGCTGTTTGTAATGGCCCTGCCCAATTCATCCGGCTATAGTTCCATCACCGGCAACTTTGCCAACCTGGAGAACAAGGGCGTGGAAGTAGCAGCAGATGCGGCGATCCTGGATGGTCCGCTGAAATGGAATGTGGCAGGTAATATCACCTTTAACCGGAATAAGCTGTTACACCTGAACAGCAACACCAGCGAATACGTGGTCAATAACTTCAGCGTACTGAAAGTAGGCCAACCGCTCGGCCTCTTCAAAACCTACATTTTCGATGGCATTTACCAGACCGGCGAAGCCATTGAACCTGGCGGCAGCCGCACCGGTGGCATCAGGGTAAAAGACCTTAATAAAGACGGCGCCATCACTGCCGACGATCAGAAGATCATTGGCAACGCCAACCCTTCTTTCATCTACGGATTTTCCACCAACCTGAGTTACAAACGTTTTGATTTCAGCGCTTTCTTCTCAGGTTCCCAGGGCAACAAGGTATACAACCTGATCAGGTATACTTTCGAGAATCCTTTAGGTTCGCGCAACGTGTATAAAGGATTGGTGAACCGCTGGTCGCCCACTAATCCCGCTAACGAATATGTGAGCGGTTTCCAGGGTGGTCGTTTGCCATTAACAGACCGGTTTATGGAAGACGGCTCTTACCTGCGCTGTAAGAACATCACACTGGGCTACACTTTCCCTGCCATGAAATGGATCTCTTCTATCCGTGTATATGGCAGCGCCAACAATCTTTTCACAGTCTCCAATTACAGCGGCTTTGATCCGGAAGTGAACTCCTTCGGCAACTCTAATACAGTATTGGGGGTAGATAACCTCGTATATCCTATTGCAAGGTCCTTTTTGCTGGGCCTGCAGGTATCTTTCTAAGCATATTTGAACTAACTTAAAATATTGATCCATGCCAGTCAAAATCATTACAAAGTTTGCAGCTGTCATCTGCCTGCTGGCAACTTCGCTGCTATCCTGCAAACTGGATGAAACGCCTTATTCTAACATTTATACGGAGACGTTCTATAAAACACAGCAGGATGCAGAAGCTGCACTGGCGGCTGTCTATACAGCGCTCGCAGATATGTACAACGGCCCTTCTCCGCTGTTGATCGCTGACCTCAGTGCAGACCAGGTATACCCCCGCCCCGTGGTAGGCAGGGATACTTATACGCTGTTCAGCTATGACCAGGACTATACCGCTGCCGGGAGCTACAATCGTACTATGGAATCGCCGGTTGATCTCTGGAATAACTGCTACAAAGGCATTGAAGCAGCCAACTGGGTATTGGAAAAAATACCAGGCACCAAGATGGATGCAGAGCGCAAGAAACAGATCATTGGCGAAGCACAATACTTGCGCGCCTGGTTCCACTGGATGCTGGCAAAAAACTTCAGGGACATTGTAGTGCGTACCCATCCCAGCAAGGTACTGGAAGACGCCTATGAGCCCAAGACACAAAGCAAAGGTGTATACCAGCAGATCTACAAAGACCTGGACAGCGCCATTCTCGGATTGCCGGACTATAGTGCTGCATGGCCTAAAGGCCGTCCTTCCAGGCAGGTAGCACAAGCTTTATATGCAAAGGCCGCCCTGTATAATGAAGATTGGGCCACTGCGCTGCAAAAAGCCAATGAAGTACTGAACAGCGGCAAATATCAGCTGATGCCTGATGTGCTGGATGTATACAATGTGGCTAAAGAAGATGTTGCCCGCCAGGAGAACATGTGGGCTTTTGAAGCAGAATCTTCGCTGCCCTCCCGCGCTTCACAGATCATGGCATTGTACGGTCCGCCTAACAGTAATGGTCCGGCCTATGGTAAATCTTCATTTGGTTCTATCTTCGCTTACCAGGCATTTTTTGATTCCTTTGACCCGGCAGACAAGCGGCGCCAGCTCCTGGATACGTCTTACATAGATCGCCAGGGAAGAGTGGTGCCCCAGGCCAGTATTACGCCTGTTACCAAAAAAGGAGTGCTGGTAAAGAAATATATGGATCCTAATTCCATCGTCGGTGCGCATGCCGTGAACATTCCACTGATGCGGCTGGCGGATGTGTACCTGGTAGCGGCGGAAGCTGCCGCCCGCCAGACAGGTCCTGATGCGCAGGCATATGGCTATATTAACGCCATTCGTGCAAGGGCGGGTTTACCCGCATTGGCGGGTCTCGGCAAAGATGCTTTCATTAGCGCAGTGCTGCAGGAACGCAGCTGGGAGCTGTTTGCAGAAGGAGATCGCTGGTATGATCTGACCCGTACCAATACCTTCATGCAGGTGATATCGAAAGCCGTGAATGATGTGTTCCCAACACGCAGTCCGCAGGCAAAACATCGCTATTTCCCCATACCGCTGAGTGAAATAAACGCTAATCAGAAACTGGAACAGAACCCAGACTGGAAATAAACAGATCATGCTCACAATGAACTATAAACATCTTTGCGCTTGCCTGTTGTTATCTGCTGGCAGCTATGCACAGCAAAAGCTGACGCTGCGTAACGATCAGCTGGAGCTGGAATGGAAGAAAGGCGCCAAGGGCTACCAGCTGGTAAAAGCGGGTGCCAGGCAAACAATATTACCGCAACCCTCGGGTGAATATACTGTACTGTACAGCGTCAATAAACCTGATACTGTTGCCCTACGAGGACAGGTAGATCGGCGTGCCGCGAGCTTTCCGGAACCTATCTACAAATACCTCATCAAAAGATGGAGTGAGAACCTGTCGGCGGTCCCAATGAACACCGCAGGCAAAGCGATCCATTTTTATCCCGCTGCAGCTAAACAACACAATCCATCCGGTATCGCCTTCACGTATGCATCAGATACCCTGCAGCTCACTGCCGACTGGAAGCTGGATCCTGCCTATCCGCAGGATATCACTGTAATGCTTACACTGAAAGCAAAGAAGGCGGGCTACTATGCTATCGCCACTCCTTCACTGGCTGTTGTACAGGAACGCGAGCTGGACTGGGGCATGATCCCCGGCTATTTCCAGGGCAGGAAACTGGCGACAGACCTGGTAAATAGCTACGCCTATGGCCAGGGCATTCCCAACCGGCCCATCATCGTCAGAGAGCGTACCGCCAGTACGCTCTGTCCCCTGCTGCGCAGCCGTAACGGCCTTACCCTGGCAGTAATACCTGACCCGGGAACCGGCCGTGATCCCTGGGAACAGGATCATAACACACATTCCGACTGGCAGCTGGGCCTCTCCCTGATGAACAGAAAAGGAGGACTGACGCCTACGGCCTATCACCCGGTACTGGGTGAACAGGATTCCTATATGAAGGAAGGAGAAACGCGCGCCTTCAGTTTCCGTTATTCATTGCAGGCGGCAGACTGGTACGCCGTATACAAACATGCGATCTATGATATCTATCGCTTCAAAGATTTCCTGGCGCTGAAACAAACGCATCAGTCTCTCACAGACCGCGTGATGGAGATGCTGCACTATGTAAAGGCAGACAGCACTTCCCGCTGGCGCACCTTCTCTTATAAAGGTCTCGAAATGGGCGGACAGGATTACCTGGGTGGTGTAGTGGGATCTGATAAAGATGCCATGAAAAATTCCGATTACGGCGCAATGTGGATGCTGGCCAGCATTACCGGCGATACCCTGCTGGAACACCGCCGCCTGCCCTACGTGCTTAATTTCAAACTGGCGCAGCAACAGGAGGAGCCCGGTTTTTTCCAGGGCGCTGTTACAGGGCAGTATTATCTCTGGAAAGGACGCCGTTTCACAGAAGAATGGGGCCCTTATGTAGAACCGATCGCACTTACTTATTACGCCCTGATAGACATGGGTAACGTGCTGCTGTTTGAGCCGGGTAATCAGTCTTTGCGTGAACGTTTACGCATGGGCGCCGATAAGCTGATGGAATGGCAGCATGCAGATGGTCATTGGGAAGTGGCCTATGACCATAACAGTTCAAAACCCCTGTTTGAAGACCTGGAAGATCTGCGCCCTACCTTTTATGGACTGGTAGTAGCTCACCGCATATTGGGCGATAAAAAATACCTGGAGGCAGCACGTAAAGGCGCCGATTGGTTCATACGGGAGGCCACCGCAAGAGGCTATTTCCTGGGTGTATGCGGAGATGCAAGGTTTGTAGCTGATTTCGCTACCGGCCAAAGCGTACAGGCTTTGCTCGACTTGTATGATATGACAGGAGAAGAACGATACCGGCAGGCAGCCATTACCACCGCCCGTATTTATACCGCATCTGTTTATACACATCCTGTTCCTTCACGCAGACAAAAAACAGTGAAGGGCGAAGCCAGGCAGGACTGGGAGATCAGCCAGGTAGGGCTAAGCTTTGAGCATGGCGGCAGTCTTGGCTCCGCCACCGTGCAGGGGCCTATCTTACTGGCCAGTCACGCAGGTATGTTTGTACGTATTTTTAAGCTCACACAGGATTCGCTGTTCCTGGATATGGCCAGGGCCGCCGCATTGGGCCGCGATGCCTTTGTGCATCAGCCTACCGGCGTAGCCTCTTACTACTGGAACACCATGAATGCAGGCGCAGGCCCTTATCCGCATCACGCCTGGTGGCAGATAGGCTGGATCACCGATTACCTGCTCTCAGAAGCAGACCTGCGCAGCAAGGGTAATATCAGCTTTCCCCGTGGTTTTATTACACCTAAAGTAGGCCCGCATCAATGTTATGGCTTTGCATCCGGAAAGATCTTCGGTCGTATGGCAAAACTGTATATGCCTGATAGCATGCTGCAGGTAAGCGATCCGCAGGTAGATTATATCAGCATTGCAGATGATTTTACAAAGCAACTATATGTAGTATTACTGAATGATGATGATGAATCCCGTCAGGCAGTAGTGCGCCTGAATACTCATAAAGTGATGCCGGGAGAACAGGTACGCGTTACCAAAAGTGTAATAAAAGATGAATCCGGGAAGCAGGAAGGATACGACCTGCCCTCCGGTAATACACAATCCGTAACAATACCTGCATACGGACTGAGAGTACTGGCCATCGACTATGCACGGATAGATACACAATACGTCGCCCACCAGCATTGGGTATGTGTAAACCAGTCCGGTTACAATATCAATGCGCCCAAGCGTTTCACTGTACCTACTGCCGCCAGTGAGCAGCTTCGCTTCTGGATCACGGAGAAAGACGGCACAAAGAAATTATTTGAAGGAGTAGCTAATCATGGCATGGGCGATTTCACTGCGTTTCGTCCAGCTAGGGGCGGCACTTATGAGGTCCATGTGGCCGACAGTAAACTGCCTGGCGCTACATCCTATCCCTTTGAAATAGGGCCCTTCGTTATCGAGAAAGCGGCTTTACAACCTTCTGTTGAATTCATGAATGATGCACGCAGTATCGTAGGTACCCACCATTCTGCCTATGGAGGATCGCCCTGGCGTGATGGCACCTATTATTCTTATGAGATACCTTCCCTTGTGCTCATGTATCTCTCCAATCCTCTGAAGTACGAAGAGATGCCATCCACCATTGATTATGCCGCCATGAAACGCATGGTGCTGGATACGGCTTTCCATTTGGTAAAAGCGCCCAATGATCAGACAGCCCTGGCGACCGCCCGCCGCTACTTCAATGAAATACCACCCCTAACGGGAACGAGCATACCGGACCTCATGTGGAATATTCACTGGGGCCTGGGATACTATTTACTGAACCCGAAAACAGCTGACCCCAGTGATGTGAAGATGCCTCCGGAACTGCATCCGCAAACCCTATCGCAGTTCGCGTACTTCCTGTATGCTTATCCTTATCTGCAGAAATGGTTTCCTCAAAGCCTGTACAAGCAGGCCCTGGAGTTTACCTTAGCACACTGGAAAGAGGCAGGTCTGCTGGATGTTCGCCGCGAGATAGGCAACTCCAAAGGACGTTATGCACCAGGCTTTTCCGTATTGCCTAACCTGCTGCTCTACGAAGTATGCAAACGCGAAGGGATCGCTCATCCCGATGCTTACATGCAGGCGGCTAAGCAACAGGCAGGCTGGATCATTGATTCCCTGAACCTGCAGGACCCGCTCACTACAAAAGGCCAGCGCATGAGTGAGCATGTTTTGATGACCGGCCTCGCATTCTACTGGCTGCATTATCGCGACAATGCACCAGCTGGCCTGCAGCAGAAGATCAATGAATGGGCCGATGTAGTGATCAAACGTTCTGATAATATGTGGGATTTCCGGCGCTATGATCTTGACAGCAACTGGACTGTGCCCGGTTATAATGAAGTAGGCAATGTGGCCGGCTTCCCGGCATCTGCTTTCCAGGCCGCTGCCGTAGTAACAGATACCGCTGTGAAGCAGCGGCTCTTACAGATCGCCTTCGCGCATTTCGATAATCTTTACGGTCGTAACCCCCTGAATGCGCATGCGGCCCATCATCCCGAGAAAGGCTTTCCTGAAGTGGAACAGGCTTTCCCTAAAGGATTTCCGGATGATATATGCGCCAGGCTGGAATTGGTAAGAGGTACACTGAACTGTGTGCCCGGAACGGAAATGTATCCTTTCAACCCTTCAGGCAGCTACCGCCACCTGGAAGGATGGGTAAACCATAATGCTGCCTGGAACGTAAGCCTCGCCATGCTGAACTGGTTTGACAACCAGCCCTTGCAGGCAGAGCGGCAAAAGCGTTCCCTGCTGATACGCTGGCAGGCCCCTGTGAACTACAACGCTGCAGCAAAAGATAGTCTGCCGCTTACCGTATATGTAAATGGCAATGCGGTAGGTACAGTGGCATTAACAGAAGAAGGAAATAACAGTCTTGTTTTTGCTGCCAGCTTACCGGTAGAGGGCGATGCTTTGCGGATCAACAAGCGCTCCATACCGCTTAAAAAAGGAGATACTATAAAACTGGGATACGGCTATGGTATCCTGGAAAAGGCTTTGATAATGCGCTTTTAAATAAAGCGCATTATTCAAACCTGTATCCTCTCAGGAACGCTTCCACATCCATTTTCTTTTTACCTTCCAGCTGTATTTCCTGTAATACCAGGTAACCATCCGGCGCCGCTATTTTCAAAAAGCTCTTTTGATCAGTCACCGGCTGGCCGGGCGCTACAGCAGGTTTGGTATGTTCTTTAGTCGCCTTAAAGATCTTCAGCTGTTTATCCTGCAGGGTGGTCCATGCAGTAGGATAGGGGCTGAGCCCTCTGACTAAATTATAGATCTTGTCAAGCGGTTGTTCCCAGTTAATACGGCAATCCTCTTTAAATATCTTGGGCGCATGTTTGATCTGTGCGTGGTCCAGCTCCGGCTGTGGCTTTTCTTCGGCAGTACCGGCAGCAAGCGCGTTCACTGTTTTAAGCAACACTTGTGCGCCTGTTTGCATCAGGTCATCATGCAGTTCGCCGGCAGTTTCATCTTCACGTATGTTCACCTGCGCATTGTAAAGGATGTTACCGGTATCGATGGCGTGCTGCAGCTTAAAGGTAGTTACCCCGCTTACTTTTTCGCCGTTGATAATAGCCCAGTTAATAGGAGCTGCGCCGCGATAGTCAGGCAGCAGTGATGCATGCACATTGATGGTGCCTAAAGGAGGCATATCCCACACTGCTTCAGGCAGCATGCGAAAGGCTACCACCACCTGCAGGTCTGCTTTCAGCGCACGCAGTTCTTCCAGGAACTCAGGATTTTTCAGCTTTTCCGGCTGTAATACCTTCAGGCCTTTAGATACAGCATATTTCTTTACAGCGCTTTCCTGCAGTTGTAATCCACGGCCTGCGGGCTTATCCGGAGCTGTGATCACACCCACAATATCATAGCCATTCTGTACAAGTATATCCAGTGAAGCAACTGCAAAATCGGGCGTTCCCATGAACACAATACGCATCGGTAGTAATTAAGGATTAAGAATTAGTCTTTGTAAAGTAAATATTTTTTCCTGAGCGTTTTAA